>Ga0210392_10001263_pt1 | contig 13587 bp, 14 predicted proteins | sample IncBWC30OmetaG_FD_161057 | JGI IMG/M metagenome (GOLD analysis project Ga0210392, IMG submission 161057) | Forest soil microbial communities from Barre Woods Harvard Forest LTER site, Petersham, Massachusetts, United States - Inc-BW-C-30-O ...
TCGGTGGCTGCTGCGCACAAACAGCAATCGGTAGGGCAAGGCTGACCAGCGCTAGAGCAGAAAAATAAGCTTTTTCATGAGCGGCTCCGGAAGAGGATTAGACGCCTTCTGAAGATACTCCTGCGCAAATGTCTACGGAACAAAATTACAGGATAGTTTCCGGATTACCGTCATTCGACCGCAACCCGGGAATTTGGAGTCCTTCATGAAGCTTGATGAGTGCCAAGGCTATTTCTCGTCAACTGATGCGCAAACCACTTGAGCGAAGAGATGGCCGAGACCGTGATACCTATGCGAGCATGGATTGCATCGATTGTGCTGCGAGGAACGGGCCATGCAGACCTTGCTTCAGGATCTACGTTACGCGACCCGCCAACTCTTCCGGAACCTCGGGCTCACCATAACGGCTGTAGTCTCTCTGGCGCTGGGCATCGGCGCGACGACTGCAGTCTTTAGCGTGATCTACGCCACGTTGATGAATCCCTATCCGTATCCAGCAGCGGACCGCATCGTCCGTCTGACCGTCCACAGCAAAGCAAATTCCAGCGATGGAATCAACCTGAACGGCCCGCAGATTAAGCAACTGCAGCAGCTGCACAGCGTAGAAGGCGTGCTCGCCATGGACTACGACGCCATGAATCTCACCGGGCATGATCTTCCCGAGAACGTCAACACAATCAGCCTCATCTCGAACGGCTTCCGTGACCTCGGCGTGCCGCCTATCGTGGGACGGGAACTGTTACCCTCAGACGCTCCTGATGGCCAGGAGCCGCAACCGGTAGTTGTGCTTTCGTACAAATTTTGGCAGAAGCACTTCTTCGGCGATCGGGCCGTGTTGGGACAGACACTGCAGTTGGACAAGAAGAACTACGTCATCGTAGGAGTAGCCGCGCCACGATTCACCTGGTATAGCGCCGACGTCTTTCTTCCTCTCAAGCTGATGCAGGCCCAGAGCCGCCGGTACATCATCGACATTCTGCTGAAGCCGGGCGTGACCCGCGACGCCGCAAACGCAGAGTTGCAGCCGCTGCTCGCGCAGTTCGCCCAAAACACGCCCAAACAGTTTCCCGAGCACTTCAAGGTGCAGGTGGAGGGGCTGAACGACTGGGTCGTCAAGAGCATAGGCGGAACGTTGTATCTGCTCTTTGGCGCCGTCGGGCTGTTGCTGGCAATCGGCTGCGGCAACGTTTCTATCCTGCTGCTGGCCCGTGGCACCGCGCGGCAGCATGAACTTGCCGTGCGGGCAGCGATCGGAGCGAACCGGAGGCGCATCGTGCGGCAGTTGCTTACCGAATCGCTGCTGCTCGCTGCTATTGGTGCTGCGCTCGGCGTGGCGCTGGCCTACGGCATCCTCGCGGGGATGCAGCTGGTGCTGCCCAAGTATGCCTTTGCGCCGGAGGTAGTGATCCGCATCAACCTCCCCGTGCTCCTGTTCAGCATCGGCGCTGCGCTGGCAACAGGTGTTCTCTTCGGCCTGTGGCCCGCACTGCAGCTCTCGCGGCCGCAGTTGAGTCGGATGGTGCTGTCGGGCACTCGGCGCGTGGCCGGAAGCGTGCATGGGCGCAGAATGCATGACGCTCTGATCGCAGGACAGATTGCACTCACCCTGCTGCTGCTGGCCGGAGCAGGCTCGGCGATGGAGGGCTTTGCGCGGCTCATGCACACGCCGCTGGGCTACGATCCGCACAACATCGTGTCGGTCGGAGTTCCCCTCCACAAGAACGCATTTCCGGCATGGGCCGCGCGTGCAGCCTACTTTGAGCAGTTGCGCGCGAGCGTCGCGGACACTCCCGGCGTCACCATGGCAGCGATCTCAAGCAACGCAACTCCGCCGCGCAACGGATCGAACTTGCGATTTGAGCTTTTGGGCAGGCCTTCGACGGACCAGCAGATGGGGTCGATCAATCTCGTCGATCCAGCCTACTTTCCGGCTCTTCGCATTCCGCTATTGCAGGGTCGGCTATGGAGCGAAACGGAGAATCAGAACGGCGCCCACGTCGCGGTGATCAACCATACCCTCGCGCTGGCTTACTTCCCGGACGGCGATGCCGTCGGACACTCGGTCAAGCTGCCCGACATCGAAAGCCGTCCTCCCGAGGTCTTGTCCGCACCCGGCATAGCAAATGCATGGCTGATGATCGTGGGTATTGTCGCAGACGCCCGCAACGATGGACTTAGAAATCCCATCAAGCCGGCTGTCTTCATTCCCTACACACTCAGCATGAGTGAGGGCACTCAGATTCTAGCGAGATCGGACGTGCCTCCCCTGACACTGATGCACGCCGTAGGGAAGAAGGTGAGCGCAGTAAATCCGGAACAGCAGATCTACAACAACGTCGAGGACCTGAGCGTTTGGATCTCCGAAGAGCCGGAGTGGCAACAGGACCATCTGGTCTCGTGGATCTTTGGCCTCTTCGCGGTGTTGGGCCTGGCCCTGGCTGCCGTGGGACTCTACAGCGTCGTGTCGTATACAGTGGCCCAGAGAACAAACGAGTTTGGCATTCGCATGGCGCTCGGGGCAGGGCGTGGTCACGTCTTACGGATAGTCTTTGCATCTACGCTTGTCAGCGTAGGCGGCGGAGTTCTATGCGGCCTTGCGCTTACTTTTGGCTTGAACAAAATTGTTGCGCAATGGGCCGACGGCAACGCACACGACCCCATCGTACTGCTGACGGGCACGCTTCTGCTTGGCCTGGTAGCAGGAATTGCCTGCGCCATCCCGGCCCGGCGCGCCTCCCGCGTCGATCCAATGACAGCGCTGCGTTGCGATTAAGGGACCTGACGAAACGCGGCGACGAGGTTTGTGCGGCTGCATGCCCTAGGAAAGAACTTCCATTCTGCACTCTGCGTTCCTAGCCATAGTGGGGTACACTTCAAGAAACGGAACGCAACGTACGCTAAGGCGAATTCAATTCAGCTAAGCCTTTCGTAATCAGCAAGATCTAAGTAGAGAATGCGCCGTTCTTGGACAGGGCGCAATTCGTTGTCGCTGTCCGGATAAACAATTGAGAACATTACATCGACTCTCTGCAAACGTACATAAATTTCCGTTTCGTTAGGTGTCCCGCAGATGCGCGATCTGATAAACGACCCGGTTAAGCACGCTGAATTCTGCGCCGAGATTGAGAGGGAGACTGGGGAGCGCATGGACCCGGAAGAGTCAAAGCGTGCACTGGCCGGGGGGAAAGTTCGCGCCGTGCAAACAAATCGTGCCTGGTCGCTGCGGCAGATGACCGAAATGATGATGTTTTTTCAAAAGCACTTTATGGGGATGCGCCTGCTCTTGCTGCACGCCAATGATGCGTTTTTCGTAACGTCCGACTGCCCGGTGGCGGCACATAATCCCGCAACGATGCCGGTATTGCCTCCGGGCTTCCAGTCGTTCGAGATGCGTTTCCCGCTAAGCCGGGAATACTGCTTAGCAGGCACGTACTCACCCGGTCCTGCAAGGCTGGAGATAGAGGCCGACCAAGTTGAAAATTTGAATAGATTCTTGATTCGACAGGCTGACCGCTTCGTCTATGCGCCGTTCGATGCTGGGTACATTCAGCCCGCATTACAAAGCTCTCTGGCTGAGAAAGCCGCAAACAAGCGAGACGATGTGATCCAGTTCTCCTAACGGGTACGGCGGACGCGGCATACCGTGTTCATGGGGAACCCGACCAAACCCATATTCCGGATACCAACCGCGCAAAGCCCGGCCCAAATAATCCATAGAACAGTGTCATGCTTCTCAAACGTAATGCGATAATCAGTCGCCGTCTTCGTCATCACTGGGAATCGTGGAAAGCGGGGAAGCTGAAGACTCTCGACGGCTACGAGCATCGCTAGGGCCTCTTGGTGAGGCTCTCGCGCCAGTCTCCTCCGTATCCAAAGAGCGGGGCGGGATTCTCTTCGACGAACCAGAAATTGGTGAATGGTGCGATGTCTGGCGCTTTGAACCAATGCGCGTTTCCGTCCGCGTCTACTGCCCACCAAACGGCGTTCTTGGGTGCATTCTTCCAATCGACGCCATTGTGCATAGAGGTTCCTCGCTCGAAGGTATTCTGATCCAATCTAGAGTGCGGCATCATCGTTCCATCTGCTCTTGTCATTCTTGGCCGGCTCTGAGTAGGAGATTCTCTTCTCAAGGAACTATTAGAACCTCTAGCCGAGCTGCAAGATTAAGAACCTCCATGCCGGCGCTGCCGTCTGGCAGTAGCAACGGAAACGCAGCCTTCGCAATATGGAAAAGACCCGACCGCTGATAAAGACTCGTTAGAAGAGCACGGTTGGCAACAAACCATCGACGTCCTCCAGCGAACAGGTTATGTATGAGGGCTTGTGATGAGCCGGTGGTAAAGCTCAATCGTTTGATCTGCAATTGCGGACCAGGCAAACGTCTCTTCGACGCGCTTGCGCCCTGCTTCTCCGAATTGTCGGGCCTTTTCGGGATCGGCCATGAGGTCGGAGATTTTCTCTGCGAGATCATGTGCGAATTTATCGGGATTTGAAGGAAGGGTAGTTGTTTGATCCTGGTCGAACGGAACGAGGTGGCCGGTCACTCCATCGACGACGACTTCAACGATTCCGCCCGTCGCACTAGCGACGACTGGAGCGCGGCACGCCATCGCTTCCAGGTTGATGATGCCGAAAGGCTCATAAATGGACGGACAGCAGAAGACGCTGGCGTTACTGTAAAGCTGGATCACCTCGGGTTTTGTCACCATCTTTTCAATCCACACCACCTTAGGATTGAGTGCGCGGGCCTCCTCTACTTTTTGTCGCATCTCTACTGCTATCTCTAGAGTATCCGGCGCTCCGGCGCATAAAACCACCTGAGTGCCCGGAGGCAGATAGCGAATTGCTTCGACGAGATAAGTCACACCCTTTTGCCGTGTGATTCGACCGACAAACAAAACGTATGGCAAGGCGGGATCTACACCGTACTTCGTTAGCGCTGTGGTATCCGATGTCTTTTGATATTCATCGAGATCTATGCCGTTATAGATGACATGCACGCGTTCGGGACGGATCTCGGGATATGCGCGCAAAATGTCTTCCTTCGTTCCCTTGGAAACGGCGATGACTGCATCTGCATCAAGGATCGCGGTTCGCTCCATCCACGAACTCATCGCATAGCCGCTGCCGAGCTGCTCCGCCTTCCAGGCGCGCAGCGGTTCGAGGCTATGGGTTGTGAGTACGAAGGGAATGTCGAATAGTTTCTTTGCGAGAAACCCGGCCATGGACACGTACCAGGTGTGCGTGTGCACGATGTCGATCGTCGCTAGAGGCTTCATCTGCGCAAGATTGAGACTCAATGTCTCGAGCGCCGTCTTGTATTTCTCCTGAGTGCCCTGGGTGATCTGAGACCAAGGCTGAGCGCCACGGACATGCAGATTTCCCTCGTCCAGGAATTGATCGCCCCAGCAGTGAACCTCGACATCGATCGTCTTCGCCAACTCGCGGCTCAGGTATTCAACGTGAACTCCGGCTCCCCCGTAAACATTGGGCGGGTACTCGCGTGTCATCAGGCCAACTCGCAAAGCCATTCTCCTTGAATCCACTAGAGCCGGATAGCTTGATTGGAAGTCGAAGTCATCATATTCAGAATCAATTCTCTCGGGAAGCTGTTCGCAAAAAAAGAACTTTGACAAAATGCACAAACTATAAGTTATTGAAAACTAAAAGCCGCATAAGGATGCACTTGGAGCAGGGATTGCGACACTCAATACCGAGAAGGCGGATCAGGGAGCTTTGTGACAGGGGATAAGTCCATTGTTTTCAAATTCGCTGACGTAGAGGTTCGCGAGCGGGAGTTCCGTCTCGTCCATTTGCTACTCGGACCCCAATCCGCAAATGTTTCGTTTTCTACTATCGGTATTTGGTATCGAGCCTGTATGGTAAGTGGTACTTCGGTTCTCCCATCCCCGGCCCGGCATCTGTCTTTCTCTACAAGCGGCCCGACATCTCCAAAATCAGTGTGCGGCCCACGGGCTCAGTCTTCGTCCTCAAAGCAGCGATACTCACGTAATCGGAGGTAGCATCCATGTCTGCACCATACACCGGCAATAGCAACGTCAAAGGAACTCATGGGTTAACTGGCGACAACTCCAAAGGAGGCGATGGAGTTTGGGGCGAATCGAATCCTGTTGCTGGTCGCGGAGTCGTCGGCGTCAGCGATGGTGGTACCGGGGTTTGGGGAGATACCAAAACCGGCCGCGCTGTGGTCGGTGTCGTTCGCACGATGGGTGATGCTGTTTGGGGCGAGACTAAGTCCGGCCGCGGGGTTGTCGGCGTCAGCGATGGCGATGGTACCGGCGTCTGGGGAGCCACAAAATCAGGGCGCGGGGTCGTCGGCGTTGTCGATATTCACGGCGACGCTGTCTGGGGCGAAACCAATTCCGGCCGAGGCGTTGTCGGCGTCTGTCACGGCGAAGACCAGGGCGTCTGGGGCACCAGCGAGAAGGGCGACGGCGTACATGGCGAAACGAATTCCTTCACCTGGACGGCTGGCGTCAGCGGTCTTGCGATCAACTCTCAGGGCATAGGTCCAGGTGTTCTTGGCCGCAGCGAAGGAAGCGGCCCCGGCGTCTTTGGCCAAGCCAACAAGGATGCAGGCGTTACTGGCTTCCACGGAGATCCCCGCTTGCAGGAGACGACCGTAGGCAGCGAGGGCGCCAAAGCCGGAGTGTTCGGCGCCAGCGATATCGGGCCCGGTGTTCTTGGCTACGCCAGCAGAAACTCCTCGGCCGCGATTGTCGCCTTCGGTGGCCTTCGCTCCAGCGCTATTACATATCCCTATGCCGGGGAGTTCTTCGGGAAAGTCCAGGTCAATGGTGACCTTCAAGTCGAGGGGGACATTTTCCTTCCCGGGGCTGATTGCGCTGAACACTTCGACTTTAGCGATCCCGAACATATCGAAGCTGGTGACGTCGTTGTCATCAATTGTGAAGGAACCTTGGAACAAAGCAGTACAGCGTACGACAAGAAGGTGGCGGGCGTTGTCTCCGGCGCAGGCAAGTACAGGCCTGGCATCGTACTCGATAAGCAGACAGCGCAGAACCGCCTCCCTGTCGCGCTTGTCGGCAAAGTCTATTGCAAGGTTGACGCGCAATACGGGCACATCGAGGTCGGGGATATGCTCACTTCCTCCCCCACAGCGGGCCACGCCATGAAAGCGCAGGATCCAGCTCGGTCCTTTGGAACGGTGATTGGCAAAGCCCTCGGCAGCTTGGTGGCCGGCAAGGGCCTTGTGCCCATGCTCGTATGCCTTCAGTAACGCTTCGTCTGCTCATTCAATTCGAATCATCGGGAGTCGCACATGGCGGTGCCTACCAAGTCGCGTAAATCAGATAAGTCTCTTCCTCCAAAGAAAACGGCTTTCACCTCTGCGGGACTCGTTCAGGTCTCTCTCGCTCCGGGCAAAGAAATCCGCCGCAAGGCGAAAGGCCGCAAATTTCCTGGAGGCATCGTCGCCGATACGCCGGTCGCGCATCTCGGCGTCCAAGCAAACAAGGTCCTCGCAGCCGACCTTCTCTTCCCACCCATTATTCCGCTCCCCATCAATGTTTCGAATGGTGGTGGCGCGATAGGAACCGGCCTGCCCGTTCAGCTTATTTTCTGGGGTGGTGCCTGGAATCAGGCCGCCACCAATCCCTCAGCGGGCGCCATCCTCGGCCAAGTGCAGACAATTCTGCGTGGCCCTTGGATGTCGGGTCTGCGTCAATACGGGGTCCGCCGTTGCAATCTGGCCGGCGCCATCGTAGTTACGGGTCCTGCCCCGCCGGGCACCTACAAAGACAGCGATATTACAGACCTGATTTGGTCCCTCATTGACGACAACAAGTTCCCCGAGCCAGATGATCCTGGGGGCCGGATCATCTACATGGTGTTAATGCCGCCCGGCACTACGTATGGCCCCGGTGGCATCCGCGGCAAGCATTTGGTCGCAACGGACTACGACTTTCCCTTCGACATTGACCATGCTTGGGTCGGCTTTGTGCTCTTCAACTCCTCCATTGGGCAGATAACCTCTACCTTTTGCCACGAACTCGCTGAGACCTGTACCGATCCTGAATCCGACGCCTGGACCGTCACTGGCAACCAGGAAATAGGGGATGTTTGCAACTTCGTCGATTCAACGATCAATGGCATCCTCTTTGAATCCTACTGGTCTGGAACTGACAACGCCTGCCTTCTTCCAACCGCTTATTCCGTCCGCCGCGCCCTCAAGTGGTCCGGGCGTACGCTTGGCGGAAAAGGCCTCACCTCTATTCAGAAACCCATCCCGAGCCTGAATGCTCTGATTGTGAGCCTCTAGGCTGTTTCTGCCCAACCCCTCGAAACAGCTTAATTCCGTGCAAAAACTCGTCACATCGGCCATGCTTTAGCACTTTGATTCTCCCGACGGTTCTGAACCCGCCGGTGCAGCTCAGTCAGGAACGGGAAGATGAGCCGCCCCCGCATGCCAGTGTCGTTATTCCTTTACCTGTTGTTTCTCACGCAATGTGGCGTAACTCTTCTCAGATTATTTGGCGTAAGCAGGGTCATTTGACCTCGACAGGGATTCTAAAACGTTCAGACCTGACCAATGACCAGGTTCTCGCGTGCGGTCTCGACTGTAGCTTTCGAGATTAATTGGCGCAGTGTTTCAGAGTTATTTGGCGTAATGTTTCAGGATTATTTGGCGTACACGGCGTCAGCTTGTGCCGATCACAAGACTGTCCCGCGCCGCTTCAACTACTTCATTGGAGACGAGGTGAAGGTCGTTAACTCGGAGAACCCGTTCAATTTGGGTGAGGAGTCGAGTTAAGAGCCTGAAGTTTCCGCCGGTCATCCGTATGAGGCTGGCGATGACTTTCTGGGATGAGTTTTTCGTCGGGAAGGGTAACGCCCGCGGGAGTCCAGCGCCGCTCGAGTAGTTCTTGCACTTGGTTGGCATCCAAGGGGCGAAATTGATGGACGAAACCAATACGCGAATAGAACTGCGGAAATCGCGCTATGCGCTTCTCGATGCCGGGCATTCCGATCAGCACCATACCGGCGGTTCCCTCGTCGAAGATCGATCTCATTTGTTCAAGGCTGTTCATATGGAGGCGATCCGCCTCGTCCACAAGGATTAGAGTAGTCGGGTCTGACACTGCTCGTTGTTTAGCTTGATATTGCTTGTATGTCTCAAAGTATGTCGGATCGACCGCAGGGCGGTCGCACGGAGAACAGCCTGGTTTGTCCATAATTTCCCTACGGCTCTTCTCGTCTTTAAGTCTGATTTCCTCCAGAACCATCGTCGCTTCCCGCCGAATAGGGTCCAGTACGATACTCATCACTCTCTCTCGCGCCATCTTGATGTCGTTTTCGACTCTGGAGGGAGTATTGGCCACAGAAGTTGTATAAAGCAGAGTGTCGACAGGGCGATCGTCCCTTATTTCGCTTGTCCAGCGATCGCGCGGAACGATCTGATCCGCGCGGCTGTAGCGCACAGCGGAGAGTGTCTTGCCGATGCCGGGTGGTCCATAGCATAGCCCGATGTAGCGGAAGTGACGACATGCATCGCAGAACTCAACAAATCTGCTGTGTTCGATCGTCTCGACAAACGCGCGGCTACTCGTTGCGGTACCTCTTGATGCGAACTCCGGATGCGACTGCGACGGCGGCTTTTGCATGGATCTCCTTAGGAGCGCTGCCCCTTTTCAGTAGCAGAAGCGAATCGACGACCCGTTGCCGATCATGGAGGATGGAGTTGAGCTCGCGGCGACGTTGGTCACGCACTCGGATGATCTCGCGCAGTGGAATGGTCTCTCCTGCTAGCTCAGCGGAGACTGCGGGGCAAAGGAAACGATCCTTGTAAAAGACCCTAATCTCGCCCATATCTCGCGGATCATAGCGAATGGTGACATCCTCCCCCACGTACGCCGCCAGAATGAGCGAAAGATATCGTAGACCCTGGAAATGAATGCCATCGCGGCGCACCTTGCGAGCGCGTACTTCCTGCATTAGCAGGAGGTCAAGTTGTTCGAGCGATTCCGGCATGCGCGGCAGAAACCCGCCTTCCTCCCATCGTTCTGATGGAGCCGCCTTTGATGCGAGTCTGGGTCCTCGATGGTACGTTTCCAAAAGGAATGTTCGAAAGAGGTCCTCGAAATGCTCGAGTGAGAGGCTTGGTCTATGTCGCTTTTTCTTGCTGTAGCCATCAAGCTCACAGAGGAACATCTCGTTGACCGTCCGGAAGAAGCGCTCGATGCGGCCACGGCCCTGCGGCTTGCCTGGGGTCGAAAATACAAGCCGAATCTTGAGATCGACGGCCACCTGTTCAATGTGCTTTGAGGTGAAATCCGATCCATTATCGGTATAAAGAACTTCTGGAATGCCACAGACATGCCAATGCGCGTGCCCTTTCCGCCAGATAGCCTGTCGAAGGGCGAGGGCGGTTCTCGTTGATGAAGGTGGATCAAAGCCCAGATAGTATCCGGCGATAGCACGACTGTAGTCGTCGATGACGATGGTCAGCCAAGGTCGAGCAATCTGGCCGTCCTCCTTGACCAACTTGATGCTCAATTGCGCATGATCTGCTTGCCAGATGGCGTTTGATCGCGGTGCTTCCCGTCTATGAACCAAGTCAAACTCTTCGCTGTATACCTTTCCGCCATGATGCGCGAGAGTGAGCAGTCCGACTGGAACATCACGAACGACGTCGTAGACCGTTCCGTAGCGCGGCTGGAGCTCACCCGTAGCCTCCGCAAACTGCCGAGCCTGTCGCCATATAGACCTGACTGGTAAAGGAGGACTCTCCAGGGCGAGTGCTTCTATCGCAGTCTGGATCTTTGGCGACACCACTCTGCGGCCGCCACGGTCAGCACGCGACTTGCGCACTAATGCTATAAGGCCGAATTTGCGATATTGGCTCACCCAGCGCTGAGCGGTTCGAAACGGGAGCCTGCCATCGGCTGCGACGAGTTGGAGAGGCCGGTCTTTTTCCAGATGCGGCTGAATCAGCCGAAAACGCGACATCGCGAGCTCACGAGCTGCTTCGGACACTCCGCTCAGCTCTTGCATGCCAAGACACTACGCCAATTAACTCTGAAACACTACGCCAAATAATTCTGAAAGCTACAATTTTCGCCGCTCCGTGGCCCGAAAGCAGGGCAGGGGAGCCGCTCGCCCTCACCCCGGCACAGGCTTTGCTGCGGAAGATGGTCCTGGACGCGGTGCAGTCGCCCCATTCTAAGCGCAACTACGCCAAGGCCCTCGATGACCTGTTCGCCTTCTGTGCCAGCCGGCCTCTCTCCCGGTCCTTATTAATGGAGTGGCGAGCGGGCATGGAATTTTTATCTCCCTCTACTATTAATGTCCGGCTCTCGGCGGTGCGCAAGCTGGTCTCGGAGGCGCGGAAGAACGGAATGCTCGGGGCCGAAGAGGCGGCCAGCCTGACCGCCATCCCCAACATCAGCCAGAAAGGAACCCGGCTGGGAAACTGGCTAACCCGGGAGCAGGCCAAAGAGCTGCTGGCCGTCCCCGACCGCTCCACCCTGAAGGGAAAACGCGACTACGTGATCCTGGCGCTTCTGGTCGGCTGCGCCCTGCGTCGCAACGAATTGGCAGAGCTCGACGTCAAGACCATTCAGCAACGAGAGGGAAGGTGGGTGCTGGCCGACCTCGAAGGCAAGGGCCGGCGCATCCGCACCGTCGCCATCCCGATCTGGGTCAAGCAGGGCATCGACGCCTGGAGGACCGCCGCCGGGATCGAGGACGGCCGGCTGCTGCGTTCGATCTCGAAGAGCGGGAAGATCAATCGCGACACGCTGAGCGACTGGGCGGTGTGGTCGGTAGTTGAACAGTCATCGCAGCAGATCGGGATCGAGCGCTTCGGCGCCCACGATCTGCGCCGCACCTGCGCCAAGCTCTGCCGGAAGAATGGCGGCGATCTGGAGCAGATCAAGTTCCTGCTGGGGCACTCCTCGATCCAGACCACCGAACGCTATCTGGGCTCCGAACAGGATATCGAGATCGCGGTCAACGATAACCTGGGACTGTAGGCTCTCAGGGTGAGCGCCTCTATTTGCGTAGGCGCGGCCTGAAGTATCTTGGATTGATTCTGCAACGATACGGCCTGGTGGAAGGAACGCCGGATAATGAAGCGTCGAGTCTGCTCCTACGATATGCTCGCCGTCCCTGACTCTTCCTTCGTCCTCAAGGATGCGGTCGGAGAGATGTACTTCTGCAATCTGCGATGCTTCTGTGTCTGGTCGGTGCAGCTCGCTACCAGGCCGAACCTTTCTATAGAAGAGAAGACGAGTGTCTATTCGCTGCTCACTCCGACGGGTGAAGAACATCAGTTTGCGGGGATTGTGGATGTGGCGCGGTGGGCGACAGCCACTGCTTTTGGATGAAGATAGAGAGATAGCGCAGCATCACGAAAACCAGAGACGCGGTGATCGCATCCTCGAAAGTCTGGTACAAAACGGTGCGCCGGAGGAGTTATTTCTTGGGTGCTTTGCAGGGGTAAGCCTCAACTAGAGCGTCCCATACCGTATCAGCTGCTTCCTCATGGAGACGATTTGGATGGTTGTCCATGTACTTCAAGAAGACGAGCGGCCATTCTGAGGATGAGTTAGCAGGCAGGCACATCTTGGGCGTGCTTCTAGGTTTACCGGATGCGGCTTCCTTAAACATTCCTTGAGTGAACGCATAGAAGAACACATTACAGTACGTGGTACTGAAGGTATCGGGTATACTCGTCGATTTGTTTGTGTCTCTAGAGGCTGTATCGTTTAGGCTTTTGGAGACTTTGCAGTTTTTGATGAGATCTTCTGTTGTCGTAAACGCTTGAGCGGAAGGGATTATGATCGCCATCATTAACAGACCGGCTACGATCCAAGGGCGCATGGTCCACCTCGTAAAACAGGCAATAGAGTACACCTAACTGGGATCCCGTCAGAAAACGGACAATAGAGGGGACACTTCAAGCGGAACGCAACGTACGCTAAGGCGAATTCAGTTCACCTAAGCCCTTCGTAATCAGCAAGATCTAAGTAGAGAATGCGCCGTTCTTGGACAGGGCGCAATTCGTTGTCGCTGTTCGGCTAAACGATTGACTGCAAACGTACATAAATTTCCGTTTCGTGAGGAAGAAAGTTACGTCGACTCTCTGCAAACGTACATAAATTTCCGTTTAGGGAGGTGTCCCCATAGGGTGGGATTTTACGTGCTTGGGGCGAACGATAGAACTTCTAACAATTTTGATCTAAATCTTCTTCGGCTAAACCGTTGACCTATACCTGTTCCTTTGGCAAACAACAATCTTGGTCTCGCTTGCCGCTCCGACACCAACCTTCAGCCTTGTGTGCTCCCACCGAAAAAACATAGGCGGTTACAGGGTCGTCGGTTTTCGCAAGGGTAACGGAAATCGCATGGGATTCGTGATATTCGTGATGGTGGTATGATCGTATTGGATATCACGAAGGAGGTTCCACATGAAGGCCACGGATGCGCAGCTCCCGGTTCTGATGGGGGACAGGGCGGAGGTGTTGAAGCAGGTGAAGCAGCGGGCTGGGTATCGCCTGATTGCGATTCCGGAGACCTCCGCGGACGATGCGACGTTGAAGAGCT
>Ga0210392_10001264_pt1 | contig 13585 bp, 14 predicted proteins | sample IncBWC30OmetaG_FD_161057 | JGI IMG/M metagenome (GOLD analysis project Ga0210392, IMG submission 161057) | Forest soil microbial communities from Barre Woods Harvard Forest LTER site, Petersham, Massachusetts, United States - Inc-BW-C-30-O ...
TGGCACGAAGCTGGTCACCGTGCACGAGCCGATCCGATGATGGCGCACGCGCAACAGGGGCGACCGTCATCCACTCATGCGTCGACTGCCCCTCCTATTCGTCGCTCCCGCTCCATCCGTCATCCCCGCGATGACGGATGACTGGGAACGAGAATGAAAATCGACGGAAACAGACACCATGATACCTGGTGAAATCCTCCCGGCCAGCGGCGACATAGAGCTGAACGCCGGACTTGCTCGCACCACACTTGTTGTGGCCAATACCGGTGACCGTCCAATCCAGGTCGGCAGCCACTACCACTTTGCCGAGACCAATCCAGCACTCTCGTTCGACCGCGCTGCCGCGCGCGGTATGAGGCTGGACATACCCGCTGGCACTGCGGTCCGATTCGAGCCAGGCCAGACACGCGAAATCGCGCTAGTGCCCTACCGCGGCCGACGCGTGGTGCAGGGCTTTCGCGGCGCCGTGATGGGAGCACTCGACTGATGGCACATATTCCCCGTGCCGCCTATGCCGACATGTTCGGACCGACCACCGGCGATCGTGTTCGCCTGGCCGATACCGATCTGATCGTCGAAGTGGAACGCGACCTCACCGTCTACGGCGAGGAAGTGAAGTTTGGCGGTGGGAAGGTAATCCGCGACGGCATGGGCCAGTCGCAGGCATCGCAGGCCGAAGGCGCGGTTGATACAGTGATCACCAATGCGCTGATCATCGATCACTGTGGGATCATCAAGGCCGATGTGGGCATCACCAACGGGCGCATCACAAAGCTTGGCAAAGCCGGGAATCCCGATGTGCAGCCGAACGTCGATATCATTATCGGTCCGGGCACCGAGGTGATTGCCGGCGAGGGTAAGATCCTCACCGCTGGAGGCGTTGACAGCCACATCCATTTCATCTGTCCGCAGCAGGTCGAGGATGCGATCGCCGCAGGGATGACCACGCTGATCGGCGGCGGGACAGGGCCTGCCACAGGCACTGCTGCAACCACCTGCACCCCCGGTCCATGGCATCTTGCGCGCATGCTGCAGGCGGCCGAGGGACTGCCGGTGAATCTGGCATTTGCCGCAAAGGGCAATGCGTCGCGTCCCGCCGCACTGGAGGAAATGATCCGGGCCGGCGCTTCCTGTCTGAAATTGCACGAGGATTGGGGCACCACGCCCGCGGCAATCGACTGCGCACTATCGGTCGCGGACCAGTTCGACGTGCAGGTGATGATCCACACCGACACATTGAACGAATCAGGCTTCGTCGAGGACACTATCGCCGCTTTCAAGGGCCGCACTATTCACGCGTTCCATACCGAAGGCGCCGGCGGCGGACATGCGCCCGACATCATCAAGGTTGCGGGTTTGGCCAATGTGCTGCCGAGTTCGACCAACCCAACGCGTCCCTACAGCGCGAACACGCTGGACGAACATCTCGACATGCTGATGGTGTGTCATCATCTGGACAGCTCGATCCCGGAGGATGTCGCGTTCGCCGAAAGCCGCATTCGCAAGGAGACTATCGCGGCCGAAGACATCCTGCATGACATCGGTGCGCTTTCGATGATGTCGTCGGATAGCCAGGCCATGGGCCGCGTCGGAGAGGTCACCATCCGTACCTGGCAGACCGCACATAAGATGAAACAGCAACGCGGAGCCTTACCTGGTGACGGCGAAGGCAACGACAATGCGCGAGTGAAACGCTACATTGCGAAATACACCATCAACCCGGCAATTGCGCAGGGGCTGGCGAATGAGGTCGGCTCGATAGAGGTCGGGAAGCTTGCGGACCTTGTGCTGTGGTCGCCGGCATTCTTTGCTGTGAAGCCGGATCTGGTGATTAAAGGCGGCAGCATCGCCTGTGCGCTGATGGGCGATCCCAACGCCTCCATTCCGACGCCGCAGCCAGTGCATTACCGGCCGATGTTCGGCGTATTCGGCCGCGCGCTGGCTGAACACTGCGTTACGTTCGTGTCTGCCGCTGCGCTGGATGCCGGCATCGGCAAAGCATTGAAGCTGCAGCGCCGGATTGTGCCGGTTGCCAAAACGCGAGGCAGCATCGGCAAGAAGTCGATGATCCACAATGATGCAACCCCGGTGATCGAGGTGGATGCCGAAACCTACGAAGTGCGCGCCGATGGTATTCTGCTGACCTGCGAGCCAGCGACCGTGCTGCCGATGGCCCAGCGCTACTTCCTATTCTGATGCGCGCCGGAACGGTTCTTCCGTCGGGTACCTGGGACGCGGCGCACGAAGTTGATCGCGTGTTGATCGACTTCGACCGTCGGCACCGTCGTCGCATCCTGTTGCGGACGGAGCAGGGCAGGGACGTCCTGCTGGACCTGCCGCAGGCGGTGCGGTTGCGCCACGGCGACGGGCTTGCGGTGGATGGCGGCGTGGTGCGGGTCTGCGCCAGGCCGGAACCGCTGCTGGAGATCCATACGCACGACGAGGGCGAGATGGTTCGCATCGCCTGGCATCTTGGCAACCGCCATCTGCCGGTGCAGTTGCTGGACGACCGGATTCGCATCCGGGTGGATCATGTTATCAGGGAGATGGTCGAGCGCCTGGGCGGTCACGTAGACGAGATCGAGGCGCCGTTCGACCCGGAGGCCGGCGCCTATGCCGTGCGGCATCACCATGACAATGACCATGACCATGATGAGTAATCCGCTGCGCCATCGTCGTTGCAAGATATGCCGGCGGCGCGCGCCGCCATGAACGACGACTCTTTGCTTCGCTTGCTCGCCTGGCTCTCTCCGGCATTCCCCACCGGGGCCTACGCGTATTCGCACGGCCTGGAATGGGCGGTGGAGTCAGGTGACGTGACCGACGAAGCAAGCCTGCATGTCTGGGTTGCTGATGTGCTCGTGCACGGTTCTGGATACAATGATGCGGTCCTGCTGCGTCATGCACACCGTGTCAGCAGCCAGTCCGCAGCACTCAACGAACTTGCGGACCTCGCCACCGCCATTGCACCGTCACGCGAACGACGCAGCGAAACGTTAGACCAGGGCACTGCCTTCATTGCTGCCGCCGCCGCATGGTATCCTCCCAACCTGCCGGCACGCGTACCGTACCCCATCGCAGTCGGTGCTCTCGCCGGCACTCATGGCATCGCGGAAGGTGCAACCGCCGCAGCCTATCTCCAGGCGTTCGCGGCAAACCTGATTTCCGCCGCTGTCCGCCTGGTACCACTCGGCCAGAGCACGGGCCTGCGCGTCCTTGCCGCACTGGAACCAGTCATCCTGCGCATCGCCCACGCGACCCGGTCCGCCACGCTCGATGATCTCGGCGGCTGCGCATTCCGATCCGACATCGCCGCCATGCGTCACGAAACCCAATACACGAGGCTTTTCCGTTCATGACCACATCCCCTAACGGCCCGCTGCGCGTCGGTGTGGGCGGCCCGGTCGGCACTGGCAAGACCGCTCTTATGGACGCACTCTGCAAGCAGCTTCGCGCCCGCTATGACATCGCGGCAATCACCAACGACATCTACACCAAGGAGGATGCGGAATTCCTCACCCGAGCCGGATCTCTGCCGCCGGAGCGAATCCTCGGCATCGAAACCGGCGGCTGTCCACACACTGCGATCCGCGAGGACGCTTCGATCAACCTGGCAGGAGTCGCGGAACTGAATCGCCGCTTTCCGTCGCTGGACATCATTCTGATTGAATCAGGCGGTGACAATCTCGCCGCCACGTTCAGCCCTGAATTAGCCGACCTGACGATTTATGTGATCGATGTCTCTGCCGGCGACAAGATACCCCGCAAGGGCGGACCGGGCATTACGCGCAGCGACCTGCTGGTGATCAACAAGATCGACCTTGCGCCGTTCGTTGGCGCAAACCTGGAAGTGATGGACCGGGACGCCAAGAAGATGCGTGGGGACCGACCGTTCGTGTTCGCCAATATCCGCGGTGGCAAAGGCGTCGCGGAAATTGCCGCCTTTGTCGAGACTGAAGGCGGCTTGCGCTCACGCCGGCTGGGTTAGCGACACGCGCCAATACCCGCCGCCAGCCGACTTCACCTCGCGCATCGCATGGCCTGCGCGGCGCACCAGGTCGGCAAAGCTCTCACCGGTCTTGCGCGTCGCGATCCCAATCGAAAAGCTTACGTCCGGCAGCGACGCCTGCCGAGGGCCGGCCGCCTTTCCGGGCGCGTCCAGGCACAGATCGTCAGCACGCTCCGCTGCGGTCAAATGATCCGCTCCACTCAGCCAGACGGCGAATTCAGCGTCCCCGGTGCGCGCTACCAGATCGGTCGGACGCACCGCAGCCTGCAACAGCATTGCGGCGCGGCGCAGGACCTGGTCACTGCCATCCGGACCGAACAAGAGACAGACATTCTCCAGATTATCCACCTCGGCCAGCATCAATGTGCCGGGCAAATCGTCACGGTCCAGCCGTACCATGTGCCGCGTCGCCTCGGCGACGAACGATCGCTGATTGAGCAGGGCCGTCAGCGGATCAGTCCGGATTGAACGGTACAGGTCGCGCTGGACGGGATCCCGGTCCATCAGCAGCCAGATGATGCCCCCAATCGCATCCACCAACGGCACATCGTCGCTCGCCCAGGCTCGGCCACCGCGGCGGCGCCAAAGCACCAAGCCGATTTTCTCGCTGTTGCTCGCACGGCAGATCGACACGGCGATCGGGCGGCCATTCGGTTCCTGCGACAGTGCCGGCGTGCCGACTTCCGCCCGCCATAACAACATGCCCGCGGTCGTTGCCGGCAGCCCGATCATGCCAGCGCGATGCAATACCTCCGGTTCTTCGGATACCGAGCTAGCCGCGCCACGGATCACTGCGGCGCCTTCCGCGCCGAGGGCCGCCAGGATGGAGTCCAATCCGGCGGTCATCATCTGCGGTGCTCTGGCTTCGCGACGCAGGCAGCGGAGAACGCCGGCCAACTCATCATTCATGCGGCCAATTGCCGCCCGCTGCTGTTGTGTCGCCATGCTACGAAATGCCTATCGGTCGTGTGAAACATCAGCCAGGGTGTCCTCGACGCGCAACGGCGCAGTGGCAATCTGGGCGTCGGGATCGTTGCGGTGGGAACGGATCGTATTCAATGCTTCCGGCAAGGTGCGAAATCGCCCAAGGTCGGCGCCGGTGCGACCGCAGGTGAGGGTCCAGGCATTTTCACCCACTGGGCGGTGAACCAAAAAGCCGATATCGGTCTGGTCCAGTTCGGCAACGATAATCATGTTCCGCAGCCTGGGATCATCCCGACTCCGTTCACTGACATAAGCCGCCGCTACCGCCTGCTCCCCGGTTCGTTCTGTCCCGGCAAACCACTGCGCCAGCACGGCACGCTCCCATTGCGAGACAGAGCGCGTGGGGGAGGCGCCAGCGCTCTGCGTCGTATCAGGCTGCATTCTGCGAGGTCCCCTGAAGTCGGCGGCGATTGCTATCGTGAAGGGGGTTGCAGCAGCGTTTCGACTGTCAGAGTCGCGTCTGGCGCAGACGCAGCGCATTGGTGATTACGGAAACCGAGCTGAGTGACATGGCCAGCGCCGCGACCACCGGGCTAAGCAGGATGCCAAAGGCCGGGTACAGCACGCCGGCCGCAATCGGAACACCGATAGCATTGTAAACAAAGGCGAAAAACAAATTCTGGCGGATATTTCGCATGGTGGCACGGCTCAGCGTGATCGACCGTACAATGCCGATGAGGTCACCCTTCACCAGGGTGACGCCGGCGCTCGCCATCGCAACTTCGGTGCCGGTGCCCATCGCGATGCCGATATCCGCCGCGGCCAGTGCGGGGGCGTCGTTGATGCCGTCGCCTGCCATAGCGACGATTCGCCCTTCGGCTTTCAGACGACGTATGACAGCGTGCTTGTCTTCCGGCAGCACATCGGCCTCGATCTGCTTGATGCCGAGGCGTCGCGCGACAGCTTCCGCAGTGGTACGATTGTCGCCGGTCAGCATGACGAGGAGAATCCCGCGGGCGCGGAGGTCGGCCAGTGCGTGGTGCGTGGTGGCCTTGATCGGATCGGCGATGGCGATGATCCCGGCTGGCGCGGCATCCACCGCGAGGAACAGTGCGGTCGCTCCTTCGCGTCGAAGCGCTTCGGCGTCAGCCTCGAGGGCACCGAGCACTATGCCGAGATCATTCATCAGAGCGACATTGCCCAGCGCCACGGCCGTTCCATCCACGGTGCCGGTAACGCCCTTCCCGGTGACGGACAGGAAGTCTTCGGCTTCAGCAATGGCAAAGTCGCGTTGGCGCGCGAGGGCAACAACGGCGGCGGCCAGAGGATGTTCGCTGGAGCGCTCGAGCGAGGCCGCCAATCGCAGCAGATCATCTTCTGGCCAGCCGCCAGACGGCTTAATGCCGACTACCCGGGGTTTGCCCTCGGTCAGCGTACCGGTTTTGTCGACAACAAGCGTATCCATTTTCTCCAGCCGTTCCAGCGCTTCAGCAGAACGGATCAGCACGCCGGCGGCAGCGCCTTTGCCAACTCCGACCATGATCGACATCGGTGTGGCGAGGCCCAGCGCGCATGGACAGGCAATGATCAGCACCGAGACGGCGGCAATCAGTGCATAGGCCAGGGCAGGGGACGGACCCCAAACTGTCCAGGCCGCGAAGGCGGCGAGCGCCACAAGTATCACTGCAGGAACGAACCAGCTGGCGACATTATCGGCAAGGCGCTGGATCGGTGCGCGGGAGCGCTGCGCTTCGGCGACCATCGCCACGATGCGCGAGAGGACAGTGTCCGAACCGACGTGGTCGGCGCGCATAATCAAGGCGCCGGTACCGTTGACCGTGCCTCCGATCACGCGGTCGCCTGAATGCTTCGACACCGGCATTGCTTCGCCGGTCACCATCGACTCATCCACGGCGCTGCCGCCGTCGATCACCTCGCCATCGACCGGCACGACGTCGCCCGGACGGATGCGCAGGCGATCGCCAGGATGAATGAGTTCAAGCGGGATCTCCTGATCCTGGCCATCGGGGGCGACGCGGTGCGCGGATTTCGGTGCCAGGCGCAAAAGGGCGCGGATGGCGCCGCCGGTTTGCTCGCGCGCGCGCAATTCCAGCATCTGGCCGAGCAGCACGAGCACGGTGATGACCGCGGTGGCCTCGAAGTACACCGCAACACTGCCATCGGCCGCCCGGAAGCCGGCTGGGAATGCGCCGGGCACAATCGTTGCGATGATGCTGTAAAGCCATGCGGCGCCGGTGCCAAGGGCGATCAGGGTAAACATGTTCAAGTTGCGACTGAGCAGCGAAGCCCAACCACGCTGGAAGAATGGCAAACCAGCCCAGAGCGCAACCGGCGTAGCCAAACCGAGTTGCAGCCAGTTCGACAGGCGCGGCGCGACCAGATGATGAAGCTGCAGGCCGGGGATGTGGCCGCCCATTTCGAGCAAAAACACCGGGACTGTGAGCGCGAGGCCAATCCAGAAGCGCCGCGTCATGTCCGCGAGCTCAGCGTTGGCTTCCGGTTCGGCACTCACCGTCAGGGGCTCCAGTGCCATGCCGCAGATTGGACAGCTTCCGGGGCCGCTTTGGCGGATTTCCGGGTGCATCGGGCAAGTGAAGGTCGCACCGGGCGAAGCAATCGCCGATGCCTTTGGCACCAGATACTTATCCGGCGTCGCCGCGAACTTGGTGCGGCATCCAGCGCAGCAGAAATGGTAGGTAGCACCGCCGTGTTCACAGTGATGGCGCGACGTCGCCAGGTCTACGGCCATGCCGCATACCGGATCGGTCACGCGTCCCTCAGTGCTCTCCTCCCCACGCGCCTCACTGGGGAGGGGAGGCTGCATCTGGTCCATGGCTTGCTCCATCCATCTACCCGCGCTACATATACCCCACCCAGGTATGGTAACAAGATGCACGACGCGACAAAACAAGCCGTGGCGGCGCGGCTGAAGCGGATCGAAGGCCAGGTGGGCGGTGTCCTCCGCATGGTGGAGGACGAGCGCTACTGCGTCGACATCCTCACTCAGATCAATGCGATCCGGGCAGCGCTGCACAAAGTGGAAGAGCAGATTCTGCACGACCACGTGTCCCACTGCGTCGCTGGTGCCTTTGCTTCCGGCGATCCAGTCGAGCAACGGCACAAGGTCGAGGAATTGGTGGAGACCATTGGCCGGATGACGCGCTGAAGGACAGGTTGCGGTATAACGTCCGCATGGCACCGGAACCGCGTGCGAACCCATTGCTGCTTGGCCATGAACAGGCGGAAGCGACGCTGATCGAGGCGTCGCGGTCGGGACGCATGCACCATGCGTGGCTGATTACCGGCTCAGATGGTGTCGGCAAGGCCACGCTGGCCTTCCGCTTTGCACGCCGACTGCTGGCCGGCATGCCGGCAAACGGCTCGCTGGCGCTGGATCCCACGGATCCGGTGTTTCGCCGCGTTGCCGCGGGATCGCATGCCGACCTGCTGACCATCGAGCGCGCTTACGATGAGAAGCGCAAACGGATGCGCACGCAGATTGCGGTGGAAGACGTGCGGCGAATCAGTGGCTTCATGAGCCTCACCCCCGCCGAGGGCGGTTGGCGGGTGGTCGTGGTGGACGGGGCGGAGGAACTCAATCAGGCCTCAGCCAATGCATTGCTGAAAATCCTCGAGGAGCCACCGCCGCGTGCTGTGCTTCTGCTGGTGTGCGGTGCCCCTGGCAGGCTGCTGCCTACCATTCGCAGCCGCTGCAGACGCCTGAGGCTCGATCCACTGGGCCAGGAACCAATGGACCGGTTGCTCGCGACTTATCTCCAGGACCTGTCGGCCGACGAGCGTGGACGGCTTGTGACGGTGGCGGAAGGCTCGCCGGGGCGCGCCCTGTTGCTGGCGGAGGAGGAAGGCCTTGCGATAGCCAGACTGGTGGACGAAGTGCTGGCCGCGCTTCCCAGGCTGGAGCCGGTCCGCGCCTATGCAGTGGCGGACTCGCTTGGGCGCGGCGAGAACGCATTCTCGAATTTCATGGATCTGCTGCGCGCAGGCATCGCGTCGGCGGTCCGCGACGAGGTGCGCGGACGGGCCGATCCTGAGCAGTCGCGGCTCGTTGCCTTGCGTCCCCTTGATGCCTGGGGCGACGTGTGGCACGCGCTGACGCGGCTGCAGGACGAAACCGAGCGCTTCGCCCTGGACAAACGCCAGGCAATCGTAGCGGGCCTCGGGATGCTCAGCGGAAATATGGCATGAACAAGCGGTTCTATATCACGACGCCGATCTATTACGTGAACGGCCCTCCGCATCTGGGCCACGCCTATACGTCGATCGCCACCGACGTCATGGCGCGGTTCAAGCGGCTGGATGGCTGCGACGTATTCTTCCTGACCGGGACCGACGAGCACGGCCAAAAGGTGGAACAGGCTGCGGCGGCGGCTGGTGTGGACCCACAATCATTTACCGACAGGATCTCCGCAGACTTTCGTGACATGTCGGTCAAGATGGGGGTTTCGTTCGACGACTGGATCCGTACCACCGAGCAGCGGCACAAGGTGTCATGCACCGAGTTGTGGAAGCGCATCGAGGCGAACGGTGACATCTATCTCGGCCACTACGAAGGCTGGTACGCGGTTCGCGATGAAGCATTCTATGATGAGGACGAACTCACCACGCGGCCGGACGGCAGCAAGGTGGCGCCCAGTGGCGCACCGGTGGAGTGGGTGAGGGAGCCTTCGTATTTCTTCCGCCTGTCAGCCTGGCAGGACAGGCTGCTGAAACTGTACGAAGAACAGCCGGATTTCATCCTGCCCTCCAGCCGCCGCAACGAGGTCATGAGCTTCGTGCGCGGCGGGCTGCGCGATCTTTCGGTCAGCCGGACCACTTTCAAGTGGGGCATCCCGGTACCCGGCGCACCTGACCACGTAATGTATGTCTGGCTGGACGCACTGAACAACTACGTCACGGCGTGTGGCTTTCCCAACGAGACGGCGCCTCGCTGGAAATACTGGCCGGCCGATGTGCACATGGTCGGCAAGGACATCATCCGGTTCCACGCGGTTTATTGGCCGGCATTCCTGATGTCGGCTGGCCTGCCGTTGCCGCGCCGGATCTCCTCGAACGGCTGGTGGGTCGTCGAGGGCGAGAAGATGAGTAAGTCACTTGGCAACGTCATCGAAGTGCGGCAATTGGCCGACACCTATGGCCTGGATCAGATCCGCTACTTCCTGCTGCGCGAGAAGCCGTTCGGCGCTGATGGCAGCATCAGCCACCAGGCGATTGTGACACGGACCAATGTCGATCTGGCGAATGACCTGGGGAACCTGGCGCAGCGCTCGCTGTCGCTGATCGCGCGGAACTGCGAGGGCAAGCTGCCGGGGAGGGGGCCTGTTACCGAGGATGACGCGGAACTGCTGGCGGCGGCTGATGCCCTGCCGGGACTGGTACGCAACCGGCTGGATCGCCAGGCATTCCATGAGGCGCTGGAAGATGTCTGGAAAGTTGTGCGGGCGGCCAATGGCTATATTGACCGCCAGGCGCCCTGGGCCTTGCGGCGCACGGATGTTGTGCGGATGGGTGCGGTATTGCGGGTGCTGGCAGATGTGCAGCGCGTGATCGCAACGGTGCTGCAGCCATTCATGCCCGGCAGCATGGGCCAGATGCTCGATCAGTTGGGCGTGCCTGCCGATGCGAGGATGCTGGCTGATCTGGCGATGCCGTTGATGGATGGCGTGGCGTTGCCGGCGCCGCACGGGGTGTTCCCGCGTTTTGTCGAACCCGCCGCTTGATTGCAACTGCGCTCCTCATGGCTGAATCTGGTGTAATTTACTGATGCTGATAGATTCCCATTGTCACCTCGACTACTTCACGGACGCTGAACGGCCCGATGTGCTGGCGCGTGCGGCCGCCGCCGGCGTGGATGAAATGGTGACGATTGGCACTACGCTGGCGCAATCGGAGAGGCTGCCGGCCCTGGCCGAGGCGCAACCGAATCTGTGGTGCACGGTCGGCGTGCATCCGCACCATGCGGCTGAAGCGCCGATGCCGACACCCGAAGCGATCGCTGCGCTCACCGGCCATCAGCGCGTCATCGGTGTCGGTGAATCCGGGCTGGACTATTTCTACGATCGGTCGCCACGGGACGTGCAGCAGATCAATTTCCGGGTGCATATCCGTGCCGCCAGGTTGGCCGGATTGCCACTGGCCATCCACGCCCGCGACGCTGACGATGATATCGCAAAGATCCTGCAAGATGAACGTGATAACGGTGGAGAGTTCGCGTTCCTGCTGCACTGCTTCAGCTCGTCCCGGGCGCTTGCTGAGGCAGCTATTGGCATTGGCGGCTTTGTCAGTTTCTCCGGCATCCTAACCTTCCCGCGCTCCACCGAATTGCGGGAGATAGCGCGCGATCTTCCAGCGGATCGGCTGCTGGTGGAGACTGATGCGCCGTACCTGGCGCCTGTGCCGTTCCGCGGTAAGCGCAACGAGCCGGCGTTCGTCGCACACACAGCAAAGACCCTGGCCGAGGTCCGCGGCCTCGAATCAGAGGCGCTGGCCGACCTCACCACGGCAAATTTCCGCCGCCTGTTCCGCAAGACGGCCTGACAGCGAATGCGGATAGTCCTGCTCGGCACAGGTGGGTCCGCCGGCGTCCCGATGATCGGCGGCGCGGATGGCAGAGGCGATTGGGGCGCCTGCGATCCGGCCGAGCCGCGTAACCGCCGCAGCCGATCCAGTATTGTGGTAGAGAACGCGGAGGGAACACGCCTGCTGGTGGACACTTCACCGGAGCTGAGAACGCAGTTGCTGGACTGCCAGGTGCCCGGGGTGGACGCGATCCTCTATACGCATCCGCACGCAGACCACATCACCGGTCTGGACGACGTACGGCTGTTGAACCGCATTGCCGGCCGGCCGCTGGATGCATTTGCCACCCACGAGACACTTGAGGAGCTGGATCGACGGTTCGGCTACGCGTTTCGACCCTGGCAGCCACCTGGATTTTTCCGGCCAGTGCTTGTGCCACGCGAGGTTTTACCTGGCCAGATCCTGACCGTAGCTGGAATGCGGGTCGAACTGTTCGAGCAGAACCATGGCTTTTCGCGATCGCTTGGCCTGCGCATCGGCGGCTTTGGCTATTCGACGGACGTTGTTGAACTGGACGACGCGGCATTCGCTGCGTTGGAAGGCGTCGATACCTGGGTGGTCGGCTGCTTCCTGCGCCAAGGCCCGCACAAGACCCACGCTGATCTTGGCCAGGTGCTGACCTGGGCTCAGCGCGTCGGCGCGCGACGAACGGTCCTGACCCATATGGGGACGGACATGGATTGGTCCTGGCTGAAGGCGCATTTGCCGCAGGGCGTAGAGCCTGGGCACGACGGAATGCAACTTGACTTAACATAATATATCTTATGCGGCACATGGGCCCGCCTGAGACCCGAATTGATGCCGGCCCCACCGCTCCCTATGGTTGTCCGATGGCACACCCCATCACGGGACACGGCAACCGATGCTGACTGCGGAAGCCGAACTGCGGCGATTGCTCGACATCATGGCGGCGCTTCGCGACCCGGTTCACGGTTGTCCTTGGGACAGGCAGCAGAGCTTCGACACCATAGCGCCTTACACGATCGAGGAAGCCTATGAGGTCGCCGATGTCATCGCGCGGCGTGACCTGGCATCGCTGCCGGATGAACTGGGCGACCTGCTGTTCCAGGTTGTCTATCATGCGCGGATGGCCGAGGAAGCCGGCCAGTTCGGCTTTACCGAAGTGGCACGGACGATCGCCGACAAGATGATCCGTCGGCACCCGCATGTGTTCGGTGAGGCGACGGTGTCGGATGCCGCAACCCAAACCGCCGCGTGGGAGGCACAGAAAAGCGCCGAACGGGCTGACAGGGCCGAAACCGGCGCATTGGCCGGTGTCCCGGATGGCCTCCCTGCCCTGACCCGAGCCGCCAAATTGACGTCCCGTGCTGCGCGTGTCGGCTTCGACTGGCCGAATGCGGAGGCAGTGCTGGAAAAACTCGACGAGGAGGTAGCTGAGCTTCGGGCGGAACTGCCGACGAGCGATCCCGAGCGGCTGGCGGACGAACTGGGCGACTTGCTGTTTGTGCTCGCCAATCTCGCGCGGAAACTCGATCTCGATCCCGAGACGTGCCTGCGGCAGGCGAACCAGAAATTCATGCGGCGATTCAATAAAATGGAGCAAAATACTGCTTCAGAAGGAAAGACCCTTGTTGAGATGCCGCTCGAAGGTATGGAAGCTGAGTGGCAGAAAGTAAAACAGAACGAATAGCTTAGGGCCCGATTATCATGCCCGATGAGAACTGGCTGAGGGTGAACCGGGCCAACTGGAACGAACGGGTGTCGATCCATGTCGGCACCCCCACCTACGATATGGGTCCGCTACGTGCCGGCACCGCTCGGAAAAACGCCATCGAGGAGGCAGAACTCGGCCCGGTGAACGGGCTGCGGCTATTGCATCTGCAATGCCATTTCGGCCATGACAGCCTGATCCTGGCGCAGCAAGGCGCGATGGTGGTCGGCCTGGATTTTTCACCCCCCGCGATCGCCGCGGCGCGGGCTCACGGCGAGGAACTGGGGCTCGCCGATCGCGTTCGCTTCGTCGAGGCTGATCTCTATGACGCGCCGCGCGCCATCGGCGAACCGGCTTCATTC
>Ga0210392_10001266_pt1 | contig 13570 bp, 27 predicted proteins | sample IncBWC30OmetaG_FD_161057 | JGI IMG/M metagenome (GOLD analysis project Ga0210392, IMG submission 161057) | Forest soil microbial communities from Barre Woods Harvard Forest LTER site, Petersham, Massachusetts, United States - Inc-BW-C-30-O ...
GCCTAACCGGCAGGGGGTGAGCTTTGTGGCGTTGTCGGTGGCGATCCGGTTGTGGGATCAACCGATCATTACGCGGGTGCAGCGGGACGGGGACAGAGACACGGTGGACGACGGCTCGGCCGACTGGGAGGTTGGCCTGGCGTGTCGGTTCAATCCGTCCGATGAGACGGTGGGGGGGCAGGGGGGCTACGTGGGGAACTGCGTGGCCAAGGGGACTGTGAACGGTGATTACGGGACCTATCCGGTGTTCCTGGATCCGCTTTTGTCTCAGCGGGGGCCAAAGACGACAAGCTACTGGTTCGTGTCGACCGCCGTGGGCTACCTGATGACGTATATGATCCTCAACTTGAATATGAATAAGTATGTGACGTTTCCGACCTTGTCGGCCTTGTCCGAGCTGATGTCCGCCGCGCAGCCTCCGGATGACAACGGGTTTGTGAATCCGGGAAATGCGGTGACCAAGGACATCGTTGTGCGGGACTACGATGCGACGAACAAGGTGCATCCGGAGGTGATCGAGGAGCTCTTGAATTACGCCGGGTTTGTGATGGCCTTCAAGTGCGGGGGGGATTCGAGCGGGAACCCGCAAACGAAGCTTGTGATCATGCGTCGGGATGCCCTGGCGGCCACGTCGCCAAAGCCGGTGTATCTGCAAGCGGCCTTTTCGCCGCAATTGAACCCGTCGGCCAACAACGTGACTTCGCTGTCGCTGGTGCGGGATTGCAACCAGATGGCCAATGATTGGTATGTGGAGACCGCCGCCCAGCAGATCGAGGTGACGGTGATGCTGGCGCCTTTGTTCCAGCCGGATCCGGCCGACGTGTCCACGCCACAAAACTTCTACAATTCGGCATTGACCAATGCGACTGCCTTGCAGCGGCACAAGTACAGGTGGTACGGGGTGGACGAATGCGGGGACGGGTTCTGGAATTCGAGCGACGGGCAGTGGGTGACCGGGCAGGGGTGCGATTTTGGGGAGATTTTCTATGATGAGGATACCGGGGAAGATGATTATGTGAAGCGGTATCGACCGGGGCAGCGGACGGTGATCGCCAAGGATAAATCCGGAGAGCCTTTGAAGGCGACGCTGGAAATCAAGTTTGATTCGACGATCAGTTATCCGGGTTTGGTGGCCTTGGACGGCTCCGATATTGGAACGGGTTGGCTGACGGTCTCTGATGGGTGGCAGCTGTTGGAGGATCGGCTGGGGATCGAGGTGACGATCGACAATCCTGAGCAGTGGAATTCCGGGAATCCGAAGGTGGGTTCCGGGGGGCACATCCAGGGGATTACGTGGGTGGCCAAGCCGCCGGATGGGAAGGCTTTTGTGCTGCGGCTGACCACGGTGATCGAGGGGGACGCCGACCTGGGGATCGAGGCACCGAAGCGGAAGGCCAGTCCAAGCAAGTTCAGCCGCGCGCGGTCGACTGATGCAAAAGACCATTTTCAGTATTGCGCCATCATGCCAGGCTCCTTGAATTATTTACCGCAGGGGGGGGATGGCGAGACGTTTCTGGTGATGCGGGATGACACGGCAGCGGCCCAGACGCAGGCCGAGCAGCTGCGGAGCGCACATGAGTTTCCGACCTTGGCCGGTGCCCTGACGATTCCGTTTCTGACGACCTATTACGAGCTGGGGGACCGGATTAACCGGATCCAGGGGCGGGGATGCTCGCTCCAGACGAATATCGGTGCCAGCCAGGGGGAGACGCCGACCTACGGGTGGGTGGTGGGGCGAACGCTCCAGTGCGATCCCCGGCAGGCAACCACGCTGCAACTGTCCGATCTGCGGGGGGAGAAGGCCAACCTATGACCTGTCATGAGGTTCTCGAATGAGCGCGACGCGGGTGCTGCGGGAGCGGACGGCGTTTCTGTCTGATGCGGTGGACCGCAAGGGGGGCGCTGGGGCGGCCGCCAGTGCGGCGGTGGTGGGGGTGACCGTGGTGATCGCCACTTATCCGACAACCGCCGGCGCCTATTATGGGATCACGCCGCAGCGGATTTTGGGGACCAATGCCGAGGGGGACAGCGCGACGTTCGAGAGCGAGCTGGATGATGCCACGACGATGGTGGCCTTGAACGTGGGGACACAGGTGCCACCGGCCGGCACGAAGGTGATCTGTGAGGGTGTAGGGGGTCGGTGGGTGTTTCGATACGATGGCTGACTTCCTGGCGCCACGGAGGAGCACAGGCCGTGGCGGAGGGGGCCAGGATCCTCGGATCCTGCGGCAGCGCGCCGCCGCGCTGTCCGATTCGCTGGACCGGAGGCTGCCGCCGGCTGCCGGTGGCAATAGCCGGCTGGCGGTGCAGATCTACAATGGTGGGTCGATGCCGACCTCCGCCGAGAAGTATTACCTCGGGCATCCGGTGACGTTCACCGCGCCTTCTTGTGAGGGCTGCGTGGATAAAGGGACGGTGGATACGGACACCTCGGTGGCGGTGTTGGTGCTGCAGGGTGTGCCGCAGGTGGGCGAAATCCTGTTGGCCTACGGGGTGGGCGGGCGGTGGGTGGCCGAGCGGGGTGGGCCGTCTTGCGGTAACCAGCCGTGTTGCTCCTCGGGCTGCTACATCACCAGCAGTTCGCTTTTGTTGACCTACGTGGATACGGGGCGGAATTTCACCGCGACGTTCCCGATGGCGGTTAGCAAGACGGCCAGCAGTTGCGTGTACCAGAGCGGTTGCGTGAACGTGGGGAACGGCTATGTCGCCGTGACTCTGACGGCCGCGCTGGCGGGCTGCAATTGGGTGAAGGTGCAGAGCTCGGCGCTTTCAAGCTGCAATGATGCCGTGCCGATTGTGAAGATTTTCGATGCGCCGTCGGGCTGCAACGGGGGGAGCGGTGGCTTTTCGATCGGGAGCTGTGTGCCTCTGAGTATTGTGATCCCTCTTGGTGGGGGTGTGACATGTACCATTTCTGATCCGAACTCCGGGGGTACAAAACCGTGCTGTTCGACCTGTTGTGAGGCAACGTGCAAGACATGTACGATTCTGCAAACGGATCTTCAGCTGATCAGTAAGGCCCTGGGGAACTATACCTTAAAGTCGGTGAACAGCTCGCAATGGCGGAGCGATGTTTTCACGATCAATACGGCGCCGATCCAGGGGGGCAACCCGAATCAAGGGAGCGGCCCCTGCCTCTGCCCGTCCAAGGGGGTTCCTTGCTACTTCCAATTGACAGCGGGGGCGGGGAATGCCTGCGGTTTGTCCTTGTTTGTTTATTATGACGGGGTGGCCGCGCCGGTCGAGTGCGGTAATTATGCGTCGACCTGTGGGAATGGCATTGCGGAATGCCCGACGCCGCCGACTGGCCTTTGTACGGTAGGTGCGGGGTACGCGGGAGCCGGCTACACGATGCAGTCCAGTGTTTGCACGCCCTTATCCTTGGTCTTTCAGGGGGCCGGGTTCGCGCTGAATACGGCCACCGGGACGGTGGGGGACATCGCCACAGTTACGGCGCCAAAGGCGGTGACGCCGCCGGGGCTGATGTGCCAGAATTTCACCATCGTGGCATGCACTGGATATAAATATTCCAATGTGACGGTGACGGTGTACGACAAGCAAGGTGGCAGTGTGGTGGCCAGCGGGCCGGCGACTTCCGCCGGGCAGCTCTGGCTTAGCTGGGCGGGGACCAGCGGTGCTTTTTACGTGACGGTGACGGGGATGGATGCGCGGTACGCGGCTTTTGCCAAGTCGCTCCAGCTGGCCTGCGGTGGGTCCACGAATCTGGCGGTCCAAGCGGCCGCAGGTTACATCTGCGCTCCAGGGTGCCCGGTGCCGGTGTCGAAGTCGTTGACGGTGAGCAATACGTGTGCGGGGTTGGTGCCGCCGGCTCCGGGGCCGATGGTGTGGGATGACACGTGTAAGTGCTGGGCCAGTACGACGCCGGGCGGTGGGTCCATTGCCAGTAACTTGACCCTGCCGATCGGCGCGAGCTGTGCGATCAATCCTAGTGAGCTTGATTGCCCACCGACCTTTATGTTGACGTACCAATTCAACCCTCAAACTTGCCAGAGCGGGGGTGCCGGATGCACGGTGGTGGCAACGGAGTCGGCTGGCGGGACGCTTTAAGGGCGCTAGAGTCCCATTCTCATATCGAGGCATTCCGGCAGCTCTGCTCCGATGAAAACGGCGACGTGGCGGCGCGGGAGGCTTGGCGAAAAAAGGTGGTGCGGATGGCGGCGGGGGAAATGGGGGCTGTGTACCCCTCGATAGCCAGCCAGGTGGGGTCGGTCCTGGGAGCCGCCGGCCGGGCGATCGGGGGGGTGCTCCAGGGGGTGGAGGTGGTGCGCAGCGGGGAGGAGCAAGCGCGGTGCCTGGCGATCTGCCAGGGGTGCGAGCATTACGTGACGGCCGAGTCGCGGTGCCGGATCTGTGGCTGTTTTGCCATGCTGAAAATTCGGTTGGCCACGGAGCGATGTCCTCTGGATCCGCCGAAATGGTAGGAGGGTATTGCCTGGGGGGTGGGGGCGTGGTGGAATAAAGCTTCTCCTAGATTTGCCGTCTGACATGGGCCGGCGTGGTTTCGACACCACGCCGGCTTTTTTTGCGCGCGGTCATTCCGCCTCGTATTCGCGGGTTGGGTCGCCGCCAGCCTGGACTTCGGCGAGCTCAGTCGAGGCGCGGCGGGCGAGCTCGGCGACAATTTGGCGAAGTTCGCTCTTGTAGCGTGCGGCGATGAGTCCAGCAAAGTAATCATTTCCACCCGCTCGACGCAAACCGACGAGCGCGGCTTCCGTTGCACGCTTTTCGACAACGAGCGCTTCGGTGCTCATCTCTTTCATGGCACTATTCGGCCTCGTATTCTTGGGTGGGGTCGCCGCCGGGGCGGCGGCGGGTGGGCTTGCCAGAGCGAACGGAGCGAATCCAGCCCTCCGGCTCGGTGCCAGGTTCACCCGACCATGCTTCGAGGGCCGCAACTGCGGCCAGGGAATCCTCGAATCACCAGCTGTCCTCCCAGCCGAAGGGGTCGGCGAAGCTGGCGCGGATGATCTGGACGTTAAAGAACTGAGGATTGACGCCAGCCCAGTGGAGGCCGCCGGGTAGCTCGCGGATGTGGTCGTACCATTGGGCGTGGTAGGCGAGCGCGGCGAGCTTGGCTTCCGGGGTCATGCGGGCTGTTCCTCGACGAAGGTGACGCCGTTTCTGATGAGCCGCACCGACTGCCATTTGACCCTGAGTTCCTTGGCGATCTGCTGGTTGGTTTTACCGTCGGCGATGCCGGCGCGGATGGCGGCGACCTTGGCCGCCAGTTTGGTGAGCTTGGCGTGGGCGTGTTCCACCAGTAGGCGGCGGGAGCCTCTGGTGATGCGGCCGACGCCAAGGCGCTGGCGCCAGTGGTAGACCGAGGAATGGCCGACCCCCCAATGGTAGCGAATGGCGGTGGAGCTCTCGGTCTTGACGGCTCGCTCGAGATCGCCGGTCAAGATGAGCATAGGCTTTCCGGAGGGGGTGACGCCTTGGCCTCGAAAGCGGGTGTAAGGCCAGGGGATGGGTGCCTCGGTGAAGCCGTCCACGGGGACCTCTCCGTGGAGTTTACAGAGGAGCAGACGGCCCTTCCGGGTTCGTGGGGCCTCGTAGGGGGCACCGACCAAGGTGGGGGCCGGGTTGGCGCGTTTGCGGGGCACAGGTGGCTCTCCTCGGGTCCTGGGGGTCGTGTGGATGCATTGATAATTATAGCATTCCATCGGTGTTTGGGCAAGCGCAGGCCTTTAATAGCCATTCATGCGTCGGCGCAGCTTTGCCCGTTCGTCGTCCTCGGGAGGATCGGGGAGGGGACGCGGCGGCAATTTCTTGGCGGGGCCGGCGGCGCGCCAGGGCGAGGGTTGGGTGGTGGTGTCCGGCGGTGGCGGCGCTGGCGTTGTCGGGGGGGGCGGCGTTGGCTGATAGTGGCCAAGGAAGGTTTGCTCCGGCGGTTCTGGCTTTTTGATGGGGCCAGCCTGGATGGCCGCGACGATGCGGTTGGCGGCGGTCCGGATGGTGCTGATGACGCTTAGAAAGCCGGCCATGAGGATCAAGATGATCCAGCCGTCGGCGACATTGGACACGGTGATGGTGGTCATGGTTGGGTCTCTGGTGGGGTGGTGGGGTTAATCGGGTGTTCGCCAGGGACCGACCTCTTCGCGGCCGGCGCCGGTGGAATTGGTGAGCCTGACGTGGCCGCAGGAGCACTGATCGTAGTGGGTGACGCCTCCGTGAGCCGATGGGTTCTCGCCATAGGTGCCAGGGCAGACGCTATAACCGCAGTAGCCACGGGTCTGGCGCTTGGCCGGGATGGATCGGTGGCGGTGGTTCTTGGTGGTCATGCTTTGGGCACCTGTTGGTAGGCGTGGTAAAGGTCCTCTGAGGTGAATTTGTCCAGGCCGGAGGGGCCGATCAAGTTGCGGGCCTCGCGGAGATAAGGGGAGTCGGCGTCCTGGCCAAGCAACCAGATGCGGCGGAGCCTGGCCTTCCAGTTGTGGCCGCGTTGCTGGGCGAAAAAGTGGAGGCGTGCGATCAAGTGGGGGGGGAGGGTGGCCAGATAGGCCGCGTTTTTGGTGGTGCGGGGGACGGCCATGGGGGGGCTCCGGGTGGTGGTGGGTTAGTCGGTCAAATGGCGGTTAGCGATTTCGGCGTTGACCTGGGTGAGCCAGCCGGCGACGACCTTGTTGGCGCCGAGGGTTTCGATCCAGTTGTTGAGCTCGTCGCGTTTGGCGAGGAGTTCTTCGTCGGTCATGGCGGCGATGATGCGGGCGTCGCGGGTCATGGGGTGGCTCCGGGTGGTGGTGGTTAGTGAGCGACGATTGCGACCAGGGTGCCGACCAGGGTGAAGAGTCCGGCGAATCCGAGGAGGCCGGCGAGGAGGACCCGGGCAAAGGTGCGGCTGATTTCCATTTCGGTTTCGCGGTCAAGGTCGTTCATGGCTGGCTCCGTGTCAGGTGGTGTTGTTTAAGCTTACACTGATATTGTATTAGTCCATCGATGATTGACAAGGGGGTCCATCGTTTTTTGAAAAATAAGTCCGCCCTGGGGGTTGCCAGGGCGGAGCGTTCAGCGGGCAGTGGGGTGAAGGCGCTTACGGTGGATCTGATAAAAAAGGCTGACCGCCGCCAGCTCGCCGGCGTCCAAGCTGCGCGGGTCGCCGTGGGCGTCGTGGGCCGAGAAGAAATAACTGCCCAAGATGCCGCAGCCGTTGGGGGGGAGCTGGCGCTCGATGCCGTCCTCGTTGCAATAGAGGGCCACTCCAAGGGGGAGGAGGCGACCGGGGTTGACGGCTTCCAGGTGGCCACCGACAAGGGCTTGCATGGCTTCCAGGGTGGGGTCGATCCAGACGACGGTGGGTGTGCCACCTACCGGGACGTGGAGGAGGCGGATCATTTTGCCTCCTCTTGGTGTTTTGCGGTGATGTTCTTGCGGGTGGCGATCGTGATTTCGGCAGCGGCAGCGATCCGCGCCAACTCAGCTTCGCAGCCGTCGAAGTCGCCAGGGGTGACGGTGCGGGGGGGTTTGTCGGGGTCGTTACCGGCCGCGAGATCGGCGTAGTAGGCTTTGGCTTGCTGTAACAGGGTGACATTGTATCGCAGCCTGCGGCCGGACTTGAGGCGGATGATGCGGCCGGTCTTGATGTTGCTGGCGAAGTAGCCACCGCCTGGCGCGGTGGCGGTAAGGCGGACCTGAGCCAGCTTGCCGCTAATGCGGATCTCGTAGATGTCGCCGATGTGGACGTTATGTGCTCGCATGTCGAAAGCTCCAGGGGAAAGCGGCCGTCCCTGGCCGGTGGTGGTGGTTAATTGGTCTCGGGTTTATTGAGAATTCGGAGCATGGTTGCGGCGTCGGTGTGGGCCTCGCGTCGGGTTTTGTAGCGGCCGGGGCACTTGAAGGCGGTCTGGCCGAGCTGGCGATCGCTGATCAACCAGGTGTAATAGCGGCCGTCGAATTGAATGTGTGCTTCGTGGCGGGCGGTGGTGCTGTCCATGGGTCGGGCTCCAGGGGAAAGCGGGCCATCCCTGGCCCTGGGTGGTGGTGGTGGATCTCAGGTGTAGGCGTCGATGCGGTCGACGGCGACGAAGTAGGCTCGGGCTTCCATGTTGTCGCCGATGTGGGTGACCCAGGCGGCCCAGGCTGGTTGGCGGGGGGCGTCGCCGCCGACGTAGGCGTCGAAGGTCAAGTCGAAGAATTTCTGGAGATTCTTGAAGAAAGTGACGCGGCCGGCGGTGCCGCCAAGGGACTGGTAAGAGCGGTAGTATTCCATTTTCTTGTCGAAGCTGGGGGTGTAGGTCATTGTCGGGCTCCGTGTCGCGGGGGGGTTGTTTAAGCTTACATGAGTATTGTATTAGTCCATCGTTGTTTGGCAAGTGGCAGTCCAGCGTTTTTTGGAAAAAAAGCCGGGCCGTCCCTGGCCCTGGGTGGTGGTCAGATGGCGTCGAGCTCTCGGTCGAAGTGCACCTCCTCCGCTGTGGGCTCGCGGGAGAAGAGGGAGACGTAATTGCGGCCCATGATCTTGCGGTCGTCGCCGGGGAGAACAAGCGCCTGGAGCTGGCGTTGCGCCTCGGCGTGGGTGGGGGCGTCGAATTCGATCCAGTGGATGTCGGGTTTCTTGAGGCGTTCGCTTGTCATGGCGGTGGCGAGCTGGGCCTTGGTCCTGGCGTGCTCGGTGTGGAGGCGGTAGGGGACACGGTAGTGACGCACGGGTTTCTCCGGTGGGGGTTGGGGTTTGGGTTGGGGTTTGGCATCGGGGACCACGTGCCATTCGACGCCGGTGGGGAGGGGTTGGAATTCCACATGGTGGCCGGGCGGGACCTCGGCCGTGCGAAAGCGTTTCTCGCGGATGGTGTCGCCGCCTAATTCCGATCTGGCGATTTTCTGGGCCTCCGCCTGGGTGTCGCCGAGGCCGTAGGAGCCTCCGCCGCGCTTGCCAGCGATAATACAAATATGCTTGATCATGGTTCAGTGGGTCTCCTGGGTGGGTTTCGCGGGTCGGGGGTGTCGAAGGTCCGCCATGGTCATTGCAAGCTCAGCGGCTTGGTGGGCGCCGGTGTAAAGGGTGACGTGGGTAAAGGCGCCGTGGAGTTGCCGGAATTTGTCCAGGACTTGGCGCTGGCTCTGATCGGTGGTGCCTCTGACGGTGTTGGCCTCGTCGAAGACGACCCAGATCCGGCCTTTGGAACCGATCAGGCGGGCTACATAAACGCGTTTCATTATCTGTTCTCCTCGGTGGGTTCGACGTGGCCACACTCGCCACACTGGTTGGTATGCTCGTCTGTCCACATGCCACACTTCAAGCAGGGCCAGAAGCAGTAACAGAGAAAGGGCTCCATGGCTTTCTTGGCGGCGCATTGATATGAGCAAAAGGCCTCTACCTGGCCATAGGCTCCGGGTAAGCCTGCCAGCGCTTTGGCCGGCCTCCTCTTGCATTGGAAGCAGCGGGGTCGCTTGCGCCGGGTACTCATTCATCCTCCTCGATGGGTTCGTCGGTCTGGTAATTGGGGTCGGTGAGGACCTCGGGTCGAAATTGCGCCATCCTGGCGGCCAGGCAGCGGTCGCAGCAGGTGGTGAGATATATCCCCCGTGCGTCGAAGCGGGGCTCGCCGTACTGGCCGGACGCGCAGGGACAGAGTCGGAGGGTGGGGAAGTAGCTCATGGGGTGTCGGCTCCTGTAACAGGGGTTTCGGCGAGATGCCAGCCTCCATTCTTCCATTGGATATGGCCGGCGAGTTCAGCTTTGCGCAGGGTGCCGATGGTGACGGCACGGGGGGCTCGTTTTCTTAGATCGATGGCGTTCAAGCCAGGATTCCTCCTGATGACATCGATGAGTTGCCGGAGGGGTTCAAAGGGCATCGGTGTTGCCTCGGTGAAAAGGGGGAGCCCCGAACAATTCGGGGCAGGTGCGGATGGCGTAGGCGCGGGTGTGGGGCCAGTGGGTGTCGTAATTGGTGTGGCGGACCCAGCAGATGTCGGCCGCGTGGCCCTGGAACCAGGCGGCGGCGGCGTAGACCATGTTGGGCGCCTCGATAACAGCGTCGTGGTAGGGTTCGTTCTCCTGGGTGTAAATGAAGTAACGGATGTTGCGGTCGGCGGGTTCCCAGCGGGGGGGTTGATTCATGGGTCGGGCTCCAGGTGAAAGCGGCCGTCCCTGGCCGGACTTCGGCGAGCTCAGTCGAGCCGTGGTGGGGGTCAGTCGTTGATGATGAGGAGTAAACGGGGCTCGTGCGCCATCGAGGGATGGCGGGCAACAGCGTGCTCTTTGTATCGATAGCCCATGATGTCGCCATCGCGCGTATCGTTGGACTGCCAGACAAACCGGAGAACCTGGCCAAGGTGGCCGAGCTGGATCTCGGTGGGGATGCGATCCATGCCAAGGTCTGATGCCTCGGCGACGAAGGTGTTGTCGGTCAAGGTGAACTGGCGGCTGCTGTAGATCATGGGTCGGGCTCCAGGTTGGGGGGGGTGAATCAAAGGGCGTCGGTGATGCGGGCCATGCGAGCGGCGAGTTGCTGGCGGCAGTCCTTGAGTTGTTTGTTGATGGCGGCGTGGAGGACGCCGGTGCCGCTCGAAGGAAGGCTGGCGTATTCCTTCATGAGGGTGGCCTCGGCCCTTTGGAGCCGTTCGATTTCCTTCAAGTTGCGGTGGGCTGCGGTGTTCATCGTTGCGGCTCCAGGTGAGTTGTTTAAGCTGACACTAGGATTATATCAGTCCATCGATGATTGACAAGTAGCAGACGACCGTTTTTTGGAAAATAAAAAAGGCCATCCCTGGCCCTGGGTGATTCAAGCGACCGCCGGCCCGTTCGACTGGCTCAGGGCAGGGCGGGCGGCGTCGGTCCATTTGGTGATGACCTCATCGACCATCCAGGCACCGCTTGAGGCTTCCACGGTGCGGTTCTGGCAGCCGCTGAGTTGCTTGCTTTCGCGGGAGCGTTCCATGGTGATGGTGGCCGCCCCGGTGACGGTGGCGAAGCGCTGGACGCGGGCACCGAATGATGCCGGCCGGCCGCACTGCTCCTCGAGCCGCTTGAGCCTGGCGTTGAGTTTGGCGACGATTTTGAGTCCCTTCCTGAGTTCGTATTCGCCCAAGCCAACGGAGGTGCCAGCGGCAAAGTTAAGGCCGCAAGCGTACATGATGATTTCGGGGGTGTTGGATGGGTCGGCGAGGCGGCGTAGGTCGGTCTGGCCGTAAAGGCTGACCTCGCCCAAGCCCTCGGGGTTGTGGTGGCCGCAGAGGTGCTCGCCGTCGGTGGTGGTCATGAGCCAGCAGGTGATGGTCTTATATTCGCCGCGACCGTCAACGTTGACGTAAACGGTGAGTTTGTTGTTGGTCTTGGTGGTCTTGGGCACGGTCGACGCTCCTTTTTTGCGGGGGGGTTGTTTAAGCTGACGAAGTAATTGTATTAGTCCATCGATGATTAGCAAGTGGTAGTCCACCGTTTTTTGCCGATGTTGCAAAAAAAAAACAGGGCCATCCCTGGCCCGGTGGTGGTTACTTGGCCGCGTCCTCGATGAGTTTCGCGATCACGAGCTTGCCTGAGTTGCCAGCGTTTTCCCGCATCCAGTAGACATAATCCAGGGCGTTGGAGCCGGCAAATTTGGGGTGGGGCATGGCGCGGAGTTTGACGCGGACGGGCTCGCTGGAGTCGAGGAGATCCATGGCGGCGTTGATTCGGAGGCGGTCCTTGGCCAGCTGGGCGTTTTTGCGTGCGAGGTTCTTCTTGCGGTCGTTTTCTTTCTTGGCCTTGGCGACGTCGGAAACCAGGCGGTTGTCCTCGCGGGCGAGCTTCAAGATGCAGTCGCAGCCGACCACGCTGATTTTGCCATCGGCTGACTGGATGCGGTACATGTCCACGATGTAAGTGCCGCAGGCATCGCAGGTGCCGCCGGGTTTGGTGATGACCGCCACGCCGCCGATGGCTCCGATGACGGCTCCGCCGTAGGCGATTTCCTGATGCTTCATGCCGATAAATTTGAAGGGTGCCTTGCCAAGGCCGCGTCGTTCGAAGGGGTGGAGGGTGGTGGGTTCGGTGGTGGTGCACATTGTGGGGAGCTCCTTTTTTGCCGGGGGTTTTCAAGCTGACACTAAGATTGTATTAGTCCACCGATGATTGACAAGTGGTAGTCCACCGTTTTTTGAAAAAAGAATGCGGCCGTCCCTGGCCGGTGGTGGGGTCAGTCCCAATCGCGGGAGCCATATCGGGTGGGGGTGCGGCCCTCGGCGCGGGCCACGTACTCGTCGTAGAAGTCGTTGCCGCTGGGCACGCTGTGGCCTTGGAAGTGGACGGGCTCGCCGAGGCCCAAGAGTCTGCCGAGCTCCACACGCTCCTCCGGCGACATATGGCCGTAGGTCATTTTTGGGTCTTCGTGCTCCCAGTTGTACCTCATGTAGTAGCCGGTTGCGGCCGCCTGGGTGGCCCAGGGGTCGTCGGCCGGGGAAAGGATGGGATCCTCCGCGCCGGGGCCGATGCGGTGGCCTGGGGTGACGCAGGAGGCACCGCGATACTGGGCGCCGGGTACGGGGGGCTCGGTGGTGGCGGTTTGGGTGTCGTGCCAGGTGCGGCGAGCCGGTGGTGCGTCGATGGTGAGCCAGCCGTAAGCGGTGCCTTTGCCGCCGGTGACCGACCAGGTTTTGCCGCTGCGCTTTTGGAGGGCGGCCTTGATTCGTTTGATGGCTTCTGCACGGTCCATAGTTGAGAGCTCCAGGGAAAGCGGCCGTCCCTGGCCGCAGGTGGTGGTGGTGGTTAGTCGTTACAGATTAGGAGTGAACGCGGCGAGGAGACGTCTCGCTCGCGATAGAGCCAGTAGGCATTTTCTGTGCGGTCGCTTGCCTCGACGCCGACGTGGGAGAAATTGACGATCTTGCCATCGATGGTAATCGCGAGATTAGCGGGGGGGTGGGCGAGGCCCAGCTCGGCGCTGTCGGCCATCAGGTTACCGTGAACCTTCGTGAATCCGTGTGTGGTTGGCATTGGCTGGCTCCGTGTGGGGGTTGTTTAAGCTGACGAAGTAATTGTATCAGTCCACCGATGATTGACAAGTGGTAGTCCACCGGTTTTTGCCGATGTTGCAAAAAAGAACGGAGCCTTCCGTGGCTCCGGTGGGACTTCGAGGAGCTCAGTCGAGTCGTGGGTCAAGGCTGGCCATTGGCGACAACGAGCTGGCGGGTTTCCTTGCGGCGGAGAATGAGGCGGTCGTCGCCGGGGCCGATCTGCTCCTGGATGATGGCCTTTGCGGCCTCGTCCGAGCGGGCATAGACGTCGAGGGTTTTGACGGTGGACTCGTCCTCGGGGAGGTCGGAATGCATGATGACGAGCGCGGCCTTGTACTTGGACTCGTCGGGGTGGAGGAAATAGTTGATGCGGTAGAGCCGGAGGGGTTTTTCGGTGGGCTCGGTGGCCGCTGGCTTGGCCTTGGGCTGCGGCGCGGCCTTGGGCTTCTTGGGCTTGGGCTTCTTGGGCTTTTTTGGTGTGGTGTCGCCGGTAGGCTCGGGGGTGGGCTCGACGGCCGGCTCGGGGATGGCGGTGGCCTCCGGCTCGGGGGTGGGTTCGGGTAAGCGGGTAAGCTCGGCCTCGAGGACGGGGTCGAGTTCGGTGGTGTCGTTGACGACG
>Ga0210392_10001268_pt1 | contig 13570 bp, 9 predicted proteins | sample IncBWC30OmetaG_FD_161057 | JGI IMG/M metagenome (GOLD analysis project Ga0210392, IMG submission 161057) | Forest soil microbial communities from Barre Woods Harvard Forest LTER site, Petersham, Massachusetts, United States - Inc-BW-C-30-O ...
GAGAAGGCGCTCTTCGGCAGGCAATCCGGATCGCATGCCAAGAGCCCGGTCGTGGCGGCCAATGCGGTGGGGAATACCAACAAGTGACTTCAGACAGGCGGGTCTTGGTAGTGGATCGCAGCGAAGGTGCGCTGTCCGGGGTCATGGAGGAGCTCGATCTGCTCGGCTTTCGCGTGATCTGGGTACCTACGCCGGCCGCTGCGCTCGCGTTCGTCAAGACCAGCCCAGCGCTCTCCCTGGTGATCGTGAGCGCGGCCGCCGCGGAGGATGGCGGCGACGAATTCCTGACCGAAGTGAAACGCTTTCGCCCCTCCTTGCGCGTCCTGTGCGGAACCAAGCCCAACGCTCCGGTTAGCCTACGGCGCGGCCCATCTCCGGATAGTCTGATTCCGGAGCCATTTCGGCCCAACGCACTGCGCAGCGCGGTCTCAGCGCTGCTCGCGGAGCAGTTCTATCCGAACGTCATCGCGACGGCCATCAAGAGCTCGGCACTCGAGGTGCTCGGGACACTCGGGGAATTCAGGGTCGACGCCGGTGAGTTCTTGGTCCCGAACCAAACCGCGCTCTCCGATCTCAGCGCCATCATCGCCTTCAGCGGAGAAGCGTCTGGCCATTTGATGTTGAGCATGACGAGCGAGGATGCGCGGACGCTCTATCTGCGCTTCGTACCCGGCGCACGCGCGGTTCCGGTCGATCGCTTGGAGGACCTGGTCGGCGAGCTGTGCAATCGGATCCTAGGTCGTATCAATGCGTTCTTTGCGCAGCACGCCATGACCATTCAGCAGACAACGCCGATCTTCATTCGGGCCGCGGGCAGCACCATGCGCTATCCGGGTCGTCACCCGTCTTTCGGCGTACAGCTCACCCGGGGCGATGCCCGAGTTTTGCTCGAGTACTATTTGGCCGACTTCGATAAGTCGAAGCTAGATGGCGGCGCGACCAAAGACGTCTTGAGCATGGGTGAGATCCGCTTCTTCTGAGCCCCATGAGCGCCGACGACGTCTCGAACTCCGCACACGCGGTCAACGTCATCGTCGACGAGCTGCCGGACGGGGTAGCGGTGATGACCGCGAGCGGCCTGTTGAGGTGCGCCAACAAGGCGTTCCTCGAGATGGTGGGGCGTGACAGAGACGAAGTCGTCGGCAAATCCATCGAAGCCATCGTTGCTGAAGAAGACATGCTGCAGCTCGTGGGCGTAGAGACGATGTTTCGAGAGGCGACGCGCGACGCGAGCATCATCTTCACCGCGTCTGACGGAAGCCCGCGCCGCTTGATTGTATGTTCCGCCAAGTCTGCCGATATGGAGAGAATCCTCCTTACTGCGCGCGTCGCCGGAGCCGTTCAAGAGGAGCTCGCGAGCACGACGCGTTGGGCCGCGTCCGAACAGGAACGCGCTGAAGAGCTGGCTCTCGCTCGTGACGCTCTCGCGGCCAACAACGTCGCGTTGCGCGCAGCACAAGAAGACGCAGATGCCGCGTACAAAAAGCTCCAAGGCGAGGTGGTCGCCCGCGAACGCTTGGAGAAGGAGCTGCGTCTCGCGCAAAAGCTGGAAGGTATCGGTCAGCTTGCAGCCGGAGTGGCACACGAGATCAATACGCCAATGCAGTACGTGGGCGACAATGTCGCGTTTCTAGCGCGGGCATTCGCAAAGCTCTCGGAGCACATCGCCATCGCGGATCGAGCAGTTGCCGGTGAAACGGCGAAGTCTCTCGAACAAGCGCGGAGCTTGTTGGACGCCAGTAGAGCTCAACTCAAGCTCAAGTTCTTGCTGGAGAACGTGCCCAAATCGCTGCTCGACTCGAAGTCCGGAATCGAGCACGTCTCGAGCATCGTCCGCGCAATGAAGTCGTTCGCCCACGTCGATCACGACGAAAAGGCGATCGGCGACATCAACCAGGCCGTTCGCGACACTTTGATGGTGGCTCAGAGCGAGTACAAGTCGGTCGCCACCGCCGAGACGGATCTGGGCGCGCTACCGCCCGTGATTTGCTTTCTCGGCCGGCTGAATCAGGTATTTCTGAACCTCGTGGTCAATGCTGCCCACGCCATCGCCGAGGCCAAGCCAGCGGGTGGCGGGAAGATCCGTGTTGCCTCATGCGCGGAGGGCAACGTCGTGAGCGTGACCATTTCAGATAACGGCGCTGGCATCCCCGAAGCAATCCAGCACAAAGTGTTTGATCCGTTCTTTACCACCAAGGCGGTCGGCAAGGGCACAGGACAAGGCCTTTCCCTGGCCCGCGGCATCGTCGTTGACGCGCACGGCGGCACGCTTTCGTTCGAGACGGCGCCGGGTCAGGGCACCACCTTCCAAATCCGGCTGCCCGTGGACGGACGCAGCAAGCTGCTCTCGCCATCGTGAGCTGCTGAGGATTGTTTCGTTTACGTCCGCGTGCACCGTGCGGCGCTGGTACCGGGTTTGCTCAATTCGGCCAAACTTGGAGCTCGGCCAAACCGATGTTCGAGCCTTCCGCTTGATCGACGCGAAAACGGATCCAGGTCACCTTCCTGGAGCTGAACTTCACGGTAAGACCTGATCCGTCGGCCGGCAGCGCGCCGACGGGGACGCTGGTGCCGTTGCTGAATAGCAACGTTCCCTTCAGAATGTTGTCGACCAGGTTCGGGCGGTCGTACAGCGTCACTTGCTGAACCGTTATTGCGGACGACCACTTGAGCTGAATCCACGCGCCGTTGGTTTCGCCCGCGGTGGCCCACTCACGCGAAGTGTCGCCGGCGAAGTGCTCGGGGTCACTCGGATAGCCTTCGACGACGCCGTCGATGGCTTTGATCCCGAGTTGGTCGCTCGCGACGCTTTCACTCGATACCGTCACGGTCGCCGAGGTGGCTTTGTTCGGCACCAGAGTGAACTGCTCGTTCGAGCCGACGCTCGTTGCATCGCATCGCAGCTCGCCCCCGCCGCCATTCACCGCGGTGAGGTACTTGCCGCCGGAGCTCTTGTAGGCTCTTTTGCTGGACGAAGAGGTCGTCTCCGTGAAGGCTTCGGCGGTGTGAGCCCAGCGGGTGCTGGCGGTGGTGGTGCTGCCGCCGCCACCCGGACAACTGAGAAAGTAACCGCTGTCTGCTTGGAACGCGAGGCCAAACAAAATTGATCCGCAACGTTCAGTGTGAGGTTCGCGGCAGAGCGCCAGGGAGCAAAGGGATGCGAATGGTCGCTTCGGTACCTCCGCCCTCCGCGGGTAGAAATTCGAGGCTGCCGCCATGCTTTCGAACGATCGAGTAGGTGATCGAGAGACCGAGGCCGGTCCCCTGTCCGACGGGCTTGGTCGTGAAAAAGGGGTCGAGAATACGGTCTCTCACCTCGGGGGGGATGCCTGTTCCGGTATCCGTCACCGAAATGCGAAAGACGTCGTCCTCGGCCTCGGTCGTTATCGTGATGACACCGAGCTTCGGGATCGCGTCGACCGCGTTCGCCACTAAATTCATCACCGCCTGCGTCAGTAGGCCCGGGTAACACTCCAACATGTCGACGTCGCCGTAGCGAGTTTGAACGTCGATACGATCCTTGAAGCGATGACCCAAGATGGTGAGCAGGGACTCGACGCACTCTCGAATACTGACGACCTTTCGCTCGCCTTCGTCGAGCCGCGAAAACGTGCGCAGCTTGAGCACCAGGTCACGCATCCGAAGCAGCCCGCCGTCCATCTCGCCGAGCCGATCCATCGCCCGCTGCCAAGTCACCAGCAGATCGTAAGTGAGGGCGCTACGAACCGCGGTATCGACCTTGGCTGCGCTGCGCCGGACGGTTGCCAAGTGGCTGATCACGAACGCCAAGGGGTTGTTGATCTCGTGAGCTACGCCGGCAACCAACTCGCCGAGGGACGCCAACTTCGCCGATTGGATGAGCTGTGACTGCGCGCTCTGCAGGTCTCGATACGCTTGCGTCAGCTCCTGATTCTTCTGCTCGAGCGCCTCCACCAGCCGAGCGCGCGTCTCGGCCAGCTCGCGCGCTGCGCGGGCTTCTGCGGCCTCGATCTCCGAGCGCAGGAGCTTCTCGCGAACGCTGCGGTGTTCGTCTTCGAATTGTTTGCGGCGAAGCTGAGCTCGCACCCGCGCCCGGAGCACCTCGAGCTCGCTCGACTTGGAAATGAAGTCGTCTGCGCCGCTGGCCAAGGCTTCGATCATTGCTTGCCGGTTCTCGGCGGCCGTCAGCATGATCAGCGGAATGTCTCGATGAAGGGGCGACGCCTTGATTCGACGGCACGTCTCGATACCGTCGATCCCAGGCATGACGAGATCGAGCAAGATGCAGTCGAACTGCTGATTGGCCAGCATCTCGATGCCCTCCTCGCCTGCGCGCGCTGGGACGACGTCGTAACCTTCGCCTCGCAACACCGCCAAAAGCTCGTTCAGGTAAGTCGAGCTGTCGTCGACAGCCAAAATTCGCTTCGGACCTAGCAGGCTCGCGGCAAGCGCGGGCTCCAGCGACGTGCCGCGCAAGACCGCCGAAACTCGCGCCAGTACGACCTCCAGGTCCTCCTTGCGCACGAATGCATCCGCGCCGGCATCTAGTGCTCGCAGCTCCGCGCCTTTGTCTTCAGAGGCCGTGAGCAGTACGCACGGGGTCGCCCGCAACGCTGCGTCGAGACGGATGCGACGAATCACCGTGCCACCGTCGATACCCGGCATCACACTATCTACGAGGATCGCCGTTGGCCGGATATTGTCGGCGATCCGCAGCCCTTCCTCTCCGCTTTCGGCCGTCACGACGGTGTAGTCAGCGCGCTCGAGCGCCGCGGCCAGCTCCGAGCGAAAAGTGACGCTGTCGTCGATGACCAAGATCGTTTGCTTTGCGACGCTGGTCAGAGGACGCCGCGACCGCAACAGCTCTCGAACACGCGCGATCACATAATTGGTGTCATAAGGCTTTCCGACGTAGTCGTCGGCGCCAAACTGAATACCGCGAATGCGATCCCGCACGTCTGCCTCTGTTGACAGCAGCAAGACGAACGGAGGCGTAGGCGACTCGGCAAGGCGGATCTCGCGTAACAAATCGATGCCATCTTCGTCGGGCAAGATGACATCGAGGATGACGGCGGCTATCGGCTCACGCGCCAGAGCGAGCCGCGCCTCGGACACGGTTGCGGCCAAAACCGGCCGAAACCCAGCCTGCTCGAAGGCATCCGAAAGGTCCATACGAACCGTCAAGCTGTCGTCGACGATCAGAACGACCGGAAGCATGGCTAGCCGTTGCCCTTTGCTGTGAGTCGGAGCATCGCCGCGCCAATCTCATTGAGCGGCAGAATGCGCTGCGCCGCACCGAGCAGCGCAGCTTCGCGAGGCATACCGTAGATGACCGACGTCGCTTCGTCCTGCGCGATGGTGTGAGCGCCCGCCCGACGAAGCGCGAGCAGCCCCTCCGCGCCGTCTCGACCCATGCCGGTCAGCAGGCAGGCAACTACGTCGCGGTGACACGCGGCCGCGAGTGACTCGAACAGTACGTCCACGGACGGGCGGCAAGAATGCCGCTCTGGCTCGGACGAAAGCCACAGCTTGCCGGCGTGGACCACCAAGTGCCGTCCCGGCGGCGCCATGAAGATCTGCCCCCTGGCAGCGCTCAGCGCCTCGCCGCCGCGCGCGTACGCAACGGGATGCCCGGTCTGCACGCTCAGCCAATCGGCAAAGGCCGAGCTGAACGGCTCGTCGATGTGCAAGACCACGAGCAAGGTAGCGTCGACTCCAGTCGGGATCTCGCGCAAGACGTCCACGAGCGCTCCGGGGCCACCCGTAGAAGCTCCGAGGGCGATCACCGAACGAGCTTCGTTTGGGGGCGGCCAGGAGACAATAGGGCTATCGGGCCGAGCCACCGGAGCACGCCCCACACTCCCGAGCCGCGCGCGGATGTGCGTAATCACGCGGATACGCGAGACGAGCTTGATCGCCGCGAGAAACCTCTTCTCCCAAGCTCCGTCCGTGTCCTCGGCCCGTGGTTTTTCCAGCACGTCTACGGCGCCAGCGGCGAGAGCGTCGTAAGTCTTGAACAGATCTCCACGATTGGTCGACGACGACACGATCAGGATCGGGGTCGGGAAATGCCCCATGATGTGCTCGGTCGCGGAGACGCCGTCCATCACCGGCAGGTTCATATCCAAGGTGATCACATCCGGGCGAAGCGTGCGGCATAGCTCGATCGCCGTGCGACCGTTGTCCGCTTCAGCGACGACTTCCAGGTCGCTATCCATCCCGATCACTTCGATCAAGCGTTTACGCACCGTCAGCGAGTCCTCGACGACCAACACCCGAATTTTAGCCATGCTCAGCCCACCAGCTTCCGGATCCGCTCGAGCAGATCGGTCTGGTTGAATTCACGCTTCTCGATATGCGCCAAGGCGCCGGCGGCGCGACCCCGCTGTATATCTTCAGGAGAGGCGCGCGAGGTAACGAGAATTGCCGGCACTTCGCGGAGCTCGGGGTCGCTGCGAGTGCGCTCGATGAAACTGAAGCCGTCCATCCCCGGCATCTCGACGTCGACCAAAAAGAGGGCGTATTTGCGGAGTCTGGCCTTCTCCATGCCTTCCTCACCCGAAACCGCGAGGTCCACCTCGTAGCCAGCCGATTCCAGGATGCTCTGCTCCAACATCCGCGTGGTCAAGGAATCGTCAATCACCAGGATCGGCGCGCGTTGCCGCGCTGCGACTCGGGGCGAAGCCGCGAGCCGGTGCGCGGCCCGAACCAGCCCCTCCGGACTGAGCACGAGCTGCGGATTGCCTTCAACGTCGAACGAGGCACCCGAGACGACGGGCGACATCAGCGAGAGCTCTGGAACGCCACGGGCAACGATGCTCTCGATGCCGAGCAAACGCTCCACTCCGAGCGCCACGATGCTGCCCTCCGCCTCCACCAGGATCGCCGAACGACTGACGAGCTCGCGCCCCTCACTGGCCACACCGCTCAACAAGCGACGCAGTGGCGCGTAAGGGATGATTTTGCCATCAACGAGCACCGTATCGCCGTCGGCCGTGTGAGTGATTTGGTCCGGTAGCTGCCGAGCCGTACCGCGTACGGAGCTGAGCGGAACTCCGACCACCTGCCCTGCTACGTCCACGAGCAACGCCGAAAGCGCTGACAGCGAGACGGGCACGACGATTGAAATTGTCGCGCCGTGGCCTCGGCGGCTCTCGAGTGTGACGCTCCCGGCCAGGCTTTCGGCGGTCTCACGAATCAAATCGAGACCGATGCCGCGCCCTGAGACGCCGGTCACCGTGCGGGCCGTGCTGATGCCTCCCTGCAGGAGTAAGCGGGCGAGGCCGTCCGCGTCGAGGCCGGAAAGAGCACCCGGCTCGATGCCCCGCCGCTGTGCGCTGCGTCGCACGGCTTCGAGATCCAAGCCTCGACCGTCATCAGTGCACGAGAATACGACGTTGCCGTCGCGACGTAAGACAGCAATCGAGACCACACCCGCGGTCGGCTTGTCCGCTGCGCTGCGCTCGGTGGGCTGCTCGATGCCGTGCGCTACGGCGTTGCGCACGGCTTGCATGAGCGCTCGCTGGATCTGACTGAGCAGCTCCGCCTCGAGGCGAATGTCACCGCCCCGGGCCTCGAACTTCACGTGCTTACCGAGACTGAGCGCGGCATCACGCGCGGTTCGCTCGAGTGAGCTCCACAAGGATTCCGCCGGCACGAGACGCAGCCTCTGGGCCGCGTCTCGAACCTGAACGAGCTCGCGCGACGCCTGTTCCACGCTGGTCTGTGCCTGGCGCTCGGCCGCCACGAGTAGCGCCTGAAGCTCCTGGACCAGTGACCGCATCCTCACCAGCTCGGCTTCGCTCACTCGAGCACCACGCCGCGTCGTCAGTTGGTCTTGCACCAGCTCGGCAACGCCGGCGGCTCGCTCGAGATCCCGGCGCGAGCCGTTCACTGCGGCGAGCTGGACGTTGAGCTCCGCGATACCGTCCATCAGCACGTCTAGGTCGTCCACGTTGGGCTTCGCCGCCCAGAACGCATCCTCGTTGGCGGGTACCTGTGCCGCCGCCGAAGGTTCGGCTAGAGCGACCGGCGCCGATAGTGCGACGAGCTCGGCGCGCATGGCGTCCACACGCTGCAACGCGCCCTCGATGACGCTCGGGTCGGCCGCCGCTCCCGCATCACGGATCGGCACGAACAGGTCTTCGACAGCGTGACAATGATCGGCAATGCCCTTCTGCTTGACGACGCGCGCTGCTCCCTTGAGCGTGTGCGCGAACCGAAGCAGCTTCGCAATGATCTCCGCGGGAGAAGCGCCCTTTTCCAGATCGAGCAAGCCCGTCTGGAGTTGCTCCAGGATCTCCGCCGCTTCGATGCGGAAGTACCTGTAAGGATCTGCCATCGTTCAATGACTCGAATTGGGGCGCGCAGCGGATTCTACCTGGGGTTGCACCAGCCGCAGCAGCTCTCGAGACAGGTGCGACAGCTCGGCTGCGGTGCGCAGCGTCTGGCCCGTGCTGACTTCGGTCTCCTTGGTTGCTTGCGAGACATTGGTGATCGCCACGTTCACCTGCTCGACGGCCGTCGCTTGTTGCTTGGTCGAAAGCTCGATTTCCTTCGCGGCTTCCGTGGTGGTCGCGACTTGGCCGCTGATCTGGCCAAAAGCTGCCGCCACTCGACCGAATTGCTCAGCGCCTGCTTCGACTGCCTTGGAGCCGGTCTCCGTGGTCATCACCGTCGTGTTCACCGCGCTGCGCACGTCGTCGATCAGCCCTCGAATTTCCTTGGTCGAGCCACCGACGCGATCGGCAAGCTTGCGGATCTCGTCGGCCACGACTCCGAACCGCCGACCCGAGTCTCCAGCACCCGCCGCCTCGATCGACGCGTTGATGGCGAGAATATTGGTCTGCTCCGCGAGCTCGGACACGATCTCGAGCACCGAGCCGATTTGCTGCGATTTTTTGCCGAGGTCGAGCATGTGGTGGACGATGACGTCGACCTGCCGACGAATGCCGGTGATCGATTCGTGCCCCTTCGCCACGGTCAGATCGCCGGAGCGCGCCGCGGTGGCCGTCTGATCGGCGATCTCCGCCACGCGCCGAGCGCTCTCCGCGATCTGCCGCGACGTCGCGAGTAGCTCGCTGATCGTCGTCGAGATTTCGCTCATCGCGCTGGCTTGTTCTTTGGCTCCGGTGGCCTGCTGATTGGCCGCGGACTGCAGCTCTGCCGACGAGGTCTGAATGTGATGCACTGCGGCGCCGATCTGCGACGCGAGCGAGCGGGAAATCAACGCGCCGGCGGCCGCTACCAACGCGACACCCAGCAAACTCCCCCATAAAATGACGAATTTAGTGCTCTCGGAGCTCTGTTCGGCTTCGTCGTTGCGGCGCTTGAGCAGCCCAGCCTCGTCGTCGTCCATCTCAGCGACGAGACGGCGCATCTGGTCCATCAGCACCTTTCCCTCGCCGGCAGCCACGACCTTCATCGTTGGCTCGAAGCCCACATTGCGGCGCATCTCGATGGTTCGTCTCAGCTCGGCGAGCTTGGCTTCGATGAGTGGCTGCAATGTCGCGAGCCGACGCTGCTGAACCTCGTTGTCAGCGGTGAGGGTACGAACGTCCGAAATCGTCTTGGTGATGTCGGGGAGCGCTCGGCCATAAGGATCTAGAAAACTCTCATCACCCGTGATCACGAAGCCACGCTGACCGGTCTCTGCATCCTTGAGAGAAGAGATCAAATCCGCGAGCTTAGTGCGCACTTCGTGGGTGTGTGACACCCACCTGTCATTTTCGATCAAGTGCTCCGTGCTGCGATAGCCCGAGACGCCGATCACCACCAAAGTGAGGATCGCGATCGCGAATCCGAGCGCCAGTTTTCGTCCGAAGGTCCAATTGATCAGCATCCCTCACCGTTCCTGCGATGACCCTAAGGCCTTGATTCGTTGGGCGATACCCTCGACGAGCGAGGGCAGATGAAGCAGAGGCAGCGCGCTGTCGCCGTGCCTGATTGCGCCGCGAATTGCGGCGTTGGAGCCGAGCTCTGGCGCTGAAAGCTGGTCCTGCGCGACGCGCAGATGAGCGTCGAAGGTTTCAAAAGCGAACGCGATTGGCGCAGCACCGCGGGCGATCACGAGCCATTTGGCTGAAGGCGCCGCTGGATAGCCGAGCAGTTGCCCCAAGTCGTAGACGGGCGTGAGCACGCCGCGAAAGCCGGCCAGCCCGAGCAGCGCCGGCAAGAGGCTCGGAGCTTCGACTAGCTTTCGGCTGACGTGAAGGCTTTGAATCTCCGAGAGACGCACGGCATACGCATCGCCGGCGATTCGTAGCGCTAGAAAGTCGAGCTGTTCGGGCCGCTCGGCTGCCGCGGCTTCGGTGAAAGAGCGATCGAACGCTTCTCGCAGAGCCAATAGCTTGGGGTCAATCGGGCTCGCGGATGTCACGTCGGCCCTCCGAGCCTGTCCAGCTCCGATTGGCACAGCGCGGCCAACCCTTCTCGACTAAAACCGCCGCCAAATAGCAAAAGCCGAGACGCTTCTTCGCGTTGCAGGAGCAGCGCAGCCTGAGACAACTCACGTTGTGCCGTAGCGCGGTCTCCCATCCGCCTTGCAATCAACCCGAGGTGAAGGTGGGGCATAGCGAACGCAGGCTCCAAATAGCAGGCGATTTGCGCATGTTCGATGGCTGCGCGAGTATCCGATTGGCGCTCCCGGCACAGCGAACGCAAGTAGTGCGCGCCGGCGTTCAGGCCGTCGAGCAGGAGAAGCTCGCCGCAAGCGAGCTCTGCCGCTTCGATGCGACCACAGTGAGTCAGCAGTGCAGCGCGCAGGAGAACCGCGTCCGCATCGTTGGCCGAGCTCGCCGGCATTCGCGTGAGCACGTCCAACGCCTCGGCGAATCGCTCGTGAGACAGCAACTCGAGAGCCAAGCTGAGATCGAGCCGAGGCATGGCAGGCTTGCTCGGGACGGCGAGAGCCGGCGCTTTCTCCGGCCCCGACAGCTCGGTCAAAGCGCGAATTCGATCCGAGGACCGCTGCACGGTTTCGAGCCAAGTGCTCGTCCAGTCCAGCGCCAGCGCGGAACGCGCTCCCTGAGTTGGCGAGTGGGGCACTCCGAGCTCCGGGAGCGGTCTCCGAGAGGCGTCTCGGCGTTGATAGTAAAATGTCCCATGCGTGTGACAGAGCTCGAAGTCCTGCGAAAGGCCGCGCAAATTTTCTGCGTGACCGAGAAACAAATACCCGCCGGGGGCAAGTGCCCGAGCGAACCGCTGCACTACGCGTTGCGCGTTGTCCGGAGTGAAATACATCAGCACGTTGCGGCAGAAGATGACGTCGTAGCTCTCGGGCGCCCAGGAGTCGTCAGCGACGAGATTGCCGTCTTCGAAGTGCACGCTGTCTCGGATGGACTTTGAAAGCACGTACTCGCGGCCGTCCAACGAGAAGCACTGCTTCTGGACGTGCTCCGGCGTTTCGCGTAGCGCCCAGGACGAGTAGCGCGCCTCCCGAGCACGCTGCAGCGCCTTCGGATTCACGTCCACGGCGTTGATGCCGACGTCCCAACGCGAATCGAGCCCGCGCTCGCGGATCAAGATCGAGAGCGTGTAGGCTTCCTCACCGGACGAACAGCCCGCTGAAAGCAAACGCAGCTGTCGGTTCGCGGCTCTCGCTTCGATGCGAGCAACGAGCGCGACTTCCGAGAAGGCCCGGAACTGATCCGTGTGTCGAAAGAAATAGGTCTCTCCGACCGTCAACTCTTGGGCTAGCTCGCGCAGCTCGCCTTGAATATTGGCTCGACCCTCGAGCGTGGACAGATAGACCGAAGAGGCCTCACTCAGAGCCTGCAAACGGCCTTCCAGAACGTTCGCGAGGTAGTCGAACTTTTGGTCGTCGAACCAGATGCCCAGTCGCAGCGCGACGGCGGCGCGGAACCGTTCGATGTCAGCCGATGAAAGCGCGCCGATCACGCTTCTCCAGAGCCGCTGTCTAGGCTGGCCCAAGTCGACGCGGGAAGGATGAGCCCGCTCTCCAAGACGACGAGTAAATGCGCGTCCAGCGAGCCGACGGCGCTGACGAAGTCGGCGCGCGCGCTGCCCAAGAGCGGTGGCAACGCGTCACTGGCAGTGACGTCGATTGACCTAACGCCGATCACCTGCTCGACCGACAGCGCGACGTGCCGCTCGTGCACTTTCACCACGACCAGGCGCGTACGGCGAGCGCCGTTGTCATTGCCGAGCAAACGCGCCAAATCCACGACCGGGACCGGCGCGCCGCGAATGATGGACAGACCGTCCACGAAAGGCGGCATCCCGTGGAACGGCTCCAACGGCAGCGGTCGCATGGTCTCGCTGATGTGCTCGAGCGGCAGACCACAAACGAGCGACCCGACTTGACACAGTAGCGCGGTCCGCTCGGTCCCCGCGATCTTCGAGGCGAGTCGAGACGCCGTGGAAGCGTCACTCCTTGACGGCATCCGAGCTTCCCTCGCCACTCCGAAGCGCTTGCTGCACCTTCTCGAGCAACTGTGAGCGGGAGAACGGCTTGGCCAGCAACGTACGGTCGTCGTGCACGGCTTCCTTCATGCGCGCCACGATTGGGCCCCCCCCGGTCATGAACAGAATATGCACGCCGCTCCGTGCGGCGGAAAGCTCGTCGGCGAAGTCCACGCCCGCGAGCCCGATATCGGAGAGGACGAGGTCGACCCGCTCCTGTTGCGAAAGCGCACGCCGCGCGTCGTTCAGATTCGATGCTTCGATCACCGTGTGACCCTCGGACCGCAGCATGCGGGCCGTGATCTGCCGAACCGCGCCGTCCCCTTCGACCAAGAGTACGGTCCCAGTCATTAGCTCGGCAACCTCTGGAGGCACGCTGGGGTGGGTTCGCCCGTCGCGAACGGCACGTGGCAATAGGATCCGAAATTCCGTGCCCAGCCCCGGCGCGCTGTTCACTCGGATGACGCCCCCGTTCTGGCGAACGATGCCATAGACCGTCGAGAGCCCGAGGCCCGTGCCCTTGCCGACCTCTTTGGTGGTGAAGAACGGTTCGAACAGACGCTTGCGCGTCTCCTCGGACATGCCGATACCCGTATCGGTCACGGACAACACCACGAAACGACCGGGATTTACGCCCAGCTCCAGGGCCGCGCTCGCGCTCAGGACATCTTCTTCGGTCTCGACACGCAGCGCACCACCGTCCGCCATCGCGTCTCTCGCGTTGACCACCAGGTTCAAAACGACCTGCTCGAGCTGGCTTTGATCCGCCGTGACGAGACTCAGCTCGGGGCGAAGAACGGTGGACAGCTCGATGTGATTGCCGATCAGACGACGCAGCATGTTGTTCATGCCTTGAACGATGTCGTTGAGCTGAAGCGGCTTCGGTTGAATGACTTGTCGTCGACTGAAAGCGAGCAGCTGTTGGGTCAGCAAGGTAGCGTGGCGGGCTGCGGCCAAGACTTCATCGACGTTCTGTCGTCGGGGGTCGCTCTGCTCGAAGTCCTCTAGGGCGAGCTCGCTGCAGCCGACGATCACGGTCAGTAGGTTGTTGAAATCGTGGGCCACCCCTCCTGCAAGCTGCCCGATGGCCTCCATCTTCTGAGATTGCGCGAGCTGCTGCTCGAGGTTCCTTTGCTGCGTCACGTCACGCAGGAGCGCAATGGCGCCG
>Ga0210392_10001270_pt1 | contig 13561 bp, 14 predicted proteins | sample IncBWC30OmetaG_FD_161057 | JGI IMG/M metagenome (GOLD analysis project Ga0210392, IMG submission 161057) | Forest soil microbial communities from Barre Woods Harvard Forest LTER site, Petersham, Massachusetts, United States - Inc-BW-C-30-O ...
CCTGCCGCAAGGAGAGGCCGGCGTTGGAGGGGCTACAGACCAAGCTCAAGAGCCCCAATTTCGAAGTGGTGGCGATCAATATCGACACCCGCGACCCGGAAAAGCCGAGGAAGTTCCTGGAAGACGCCAATCTGACCAGGCTTGGCTTTTTTAATGATCAGAAAGCTAAGGTTTTCCAGGATCTTAAGTCAATCGGACGGGCATTGGGCATGCCCACTTCCGTGCTGGTCGACGGCCAGGGCTGCGAAATCGCCACCATCGCGGGTCCCGCGGAATGGGACAGCGAGGATGCGATCAAGCTGATCGAGGCGGCGACGGGCTCGCCCGCCGCGGGGGATTAAGCCGCAATATTGAGGTTGCCGCCGATGCCCGGGGCGGAATTGCCAAGGGAAAGCGTCTGCTGGGCGGACCCGAGCAGGGTTTCGACCGCGGATTTCTGGGCATCGAGGTTGGATTTCAGCACAGAGGTCGAAATCTGCGACTGAACCGCCGCCTGCTGATTCATCAGCGCCGCCGCCACGAGACTCATATCCATACGCGAACACCCCTTACGTCCTGGGGGCACCCTAGGCGATGAAGGTTAACGAGGGATGGATTGGCGCGCGCTTACCGCGTCGGAACCGGCTTGGCGCCGCGGTAGTCGTAGAAACCGCGCTGGGCTTTGCGGCCGAGCCAGCCGGCTTCGACGTACTTTACCAGGAGCGGACAGGGCCGATATTTCGAATCGGCCAAGCCCTCGTGCAACACCTGCATGATCGACAGGCACGTATCGAGGCCGATGAAATCGGCGAGTTCCAGCGGGCCCATCGGGTGATGCGCGCCGAGCTTCATCGCCGCATCGATCGCCTCGACATTCCCGACGCCCTCGTAGAGCGTGTAGATCGCTTCGTTGATCATCGGCAGCAGGATGCGGTTGACGATGAAAGCCGGGAAATCCTCGGATACCGCGACCTGCTTGCCGAGCTTGCCGACAAATTCCTTCGCCGCTTCGAAGGTGGAATCGTCGGTGGCAATGCCGCGGATCAACTCGACCAGCTCCATCAGCGGCACCGGATTCATGAAGTGAATGCCGATGAAGCGCTCGGGGCGGTCGGTGGTCGATGCCAGCCGCGTGATCGAGATCGAGGAGGTGTTGGAGGCGATCAGCGCCTCGGGCTTGAGGATGGCGCAGAGATCATGGAACAGCTTGCGCTTGACCTCTTCCTTCTCGACGGCGGTCTCGATCACGAGATCGCAATCGGAAAGCGCGTCGAGCGTCTCGGTCAGCGTGATGCGCGCCAGCGCCTGGTTCTTCGCATCCTCGGTGATCACCTTCTTGGAAACCTGACGCGTCAGATTGCCGTTGATGGTCGCCATACCGGACTTCAGCCGCTCGGCGGAGACGTCGTTCATCACCACGTCGAAACCCGCCGCTGCCGCAACATGCGCGATGCCGTTGCCCATCTGGCCCGAGCCGATCACGCCGACCTTCTTGATCATCGCCATCTTGTCATCCACCGGACGGCGCGCATGTCGCGCCTGCCCTTCCCTTCGATATTAAGAGAACACCGGCCGGAGTTCACCCCATCCGGCCGGTGTCCTAGATGTTACTTTCCAAGTTTGGCTAACGCCTCGGTCAGCTCCGGAACCGCCTGGTAGAGATCAGCCACCAGGCCATAATCGGCGACCTGGAAGATCGGCGCGTCCTCATCCTTGTTGATCGCGACGATCACCTTGGAATCCTTCATGCCGGCAAGATGCTGGATCGCGCCGGAAATGCCGACTGCGACATAAAGCTCCGGCGCCACCACCTTGCCGGTCTGGCCGACCTGCCAGTCATTCGGCGCATAGCCCGCGTCGACGGCGGCGCGCGAGGCACCGACACCGGCACCGAGCTTGTCGGCGAGCGGCTCGATATATTTGGCGAAGTTTTCGCGGCTCTGCATGGCGCGGCCGCCGGAGACAATGATCTTGGCCGAGGTGAGTTCCGGGCGGTCGCTTTTCGCGACTTCCTCGCCGACGAAGCTGGACAGGCCGGGATCGGCGGCAGACGCCGCGCTCTCGATGGCGGCTGCGGCATCGCCCGCCTGCGTCGCCTGGAACGTCGAGGTGCGTACGGTGATCACCTTCTTGGCGTCCTTTGACTTCACGGTCTGGATCGCGTTGCCGGCATAGATCGGCCGCTCGAAGGTGTCAGGCGAAACCACCTTGATGATTTCGGAGACCTGCATGACGTCGAGCAGGGCTGCGACACGCGGCATCACATTCTTGAAACGCGAGGTCGCGGGCGCAACAAAGGCGTCATAGGAGGGCGCCAGCGCCACGATCAGCGCAGCCAGCGGCTCGGCGAGATCGTGCTCGTAAGCAGCGCCTTCGGCAACGAGCACCTTCTTCACGCCCGAGAGCTTGGCTGCGGCCTCTGCCGCCTGCTTGGTGCCCTGACCGCCGGCGACCAGCACATGCACGTCGGCGCCGAGTTCCTTGGCGGCCGTCAGCGCCTTGTTGGTGACGTCCTTCAGGGTTTCGTGGTCGTGTTCGGCAATCAACAACGTCGTCATCTTCAGAGAACCCCGGCTTCGTTCTTCAGCTTGGACACCAGTTCGCCAACGTCCTTGACCTTGACGCCGCCCTTGCGGCCCGGCGGCTCGGATGTCTTGAGCACTTCCAGGCGCGGCGCGACGTCGACGCCGGTGTCAGCAACGTTCTTCTCCGCGATCGGCTTCTTCTTCGCCTTCATGATGTTGGGCAGCGAAGCGTAGCGCGGCTCGTTGAGGCGGAGGTCAGTAGTTACGATCGCCGGGCCCTTCAGTTTCAGCGTCTGCAGGCCGCCGTCGACTTCGCGCGTCACCTTGAAATCGGAACCATCGACCTCGAGCTTGGAGGCGAAGGTCGCCTGCGACCAGCCCAGCAGCGCGGCCAGCATCTGGCCGGTCTGGTTGCTATCGTCGTCGATCGCCTGCTTGCCGAGGATGATCAGGCCCGGCTTCTCCTCGTCGGCAATGGCTTTAAGGATCTTCGCGACCGCCAGCGGCTCGACATTGCCTTCGGCCTTGACCAGGATGCCGCGGTCGGCGCCCATGGCAAGCCCGGTGCGGATGGTTTCGGACGCCTGTGCCGGCCCGATCGAGACCACCACAACCTCGGTCGCCTTGCCGGCCTCCTTCAGCCGCAAGGCTTCTTCGACGGCGATTTCGTCGAAGGGATTCATCGACATCTTGACATTGGCCAGTTCGACGCCTGACCCGTCACTCTTGACGCGGACCTTGACGTTATAGTCGACGACCCGCTTGACCGGCACCAGAACCTTCATCGATCCTCTTTCGCTTGAAATAGTGATGTTTGACCTGCTTCGGCGCGGAACCTAGAGCGCCGGCCCACCCCGGTCAACGCGCGTGGAGCCCAAAATTGCCTTCCGCCGGCCAAACTCGGCAGTCTCCTGGCGGTCTCCTACCGGTTCTTGCCGGGCACCCAGAGCACGTCGCCCGCGCCATTATTGTTGGCGGCGCGACTGGCCACAAACAGAAAATCGGACAGGCGATTCATATATTGGATGGCGGCGTCGGAGACCGGCTCGTCAGGCTTGGCCGAAAGTTCCACCATCATCCGTTCCGCACGGCGGCAAATGGTGCGGGCGAGATGAAGGTAGGCGGCGGCCGGCGTTCCGCCTGGCAGGACGAAGGAGGTCAGCGGCGCCAGCTTCTCGTTGAGCTCATCGATATCATGTTCCAGCCGCTCGACCTGGCTCGACAGGATCCGCAAGCGTTCCGCCTTGCCCTCGCGCTGGGGCACGGCGAGATCGGCGCCGAGATCGAACAGATCGTTCTGGATCAGGCCGAGCATCGCATCGAGCGCCGGCAGTTCTTTCAGATGGAGCCGCACCACGCCGATGGCGGCGTTGGTCTCATCGACCGTTCCGTAGGCTGCGATGCGCAGATCGAATTTCGGACGGCGCTCGCCACTGCCGAGCGCAGTCGTGCCGTCGTCACCGGTTCGCGTATAGATGCGATTGAGCACGACCATGTTGCTCTCCTATTCCCAGCTCCATCTCCTCATCCTGAGGAGCGCGTCTTCGCACGTCTCGAAGGATGAAGCCACTATCCGTGCCTCATGGTTCGAGACGGCGTCCTAGTTTGCGCCATTCGCGACGGCCTCGCTACTGCTCGGCCTGCTCGGGCGCCGCGCCTCCTCACCATGAGGGTTTGACACTAACGCCCCATGATCCAGAGCGTGAACATGGTGACGCAAATCACCACGAATTGCAGCAGCACGCGCAGCCGCATCAGCTTCTGCGACGTGTTGGGCGAACCGCCCCGCATCATGTTGACGAGCCCCATCAGCAGAACGAGCGCGACGGCCCCGACGGCGATGGGAAGGATGATGTTGCTCAGGAGCGTAGCCATTGCCGCTACATAACATCCGCTTGCGCCCTCCGCCATCGCAACGACTGCCGTTTTGCGCCGACGATCTGGATTTTCATGGCGTAATATCCGATTGTACGGCCGCCAACGCTCCGACCCGCGCGCCAGGTGAAATGTGAGACCCTTTCGCTACGTCTTCAACGTCTGCCTGGATGCATTCTACACCTTCCTCGCCGACGACGGCTGGGCGATCGCCAGCCATATCGCGCTGTCGACGCTGATGGCACTGTTTCCATTCCTGATCGTGCTCACCTCGCTCGCCGGCTTCTTCGGCTCCAAGGAGCTGGCCGACCAGGCGGCGACACTGCTCCTGCAGACCTGGCCCCCGCGGGTGGCTGAAACGATATCCGGACAAATCCATCAGGTGCTGACCACGACCCGCACCGATGCGCTCACCGTCGGCGCGGCGCTGGCGGTTTATTTCGCCTCCAACGGCGTGGAAGCGCTGCGCGTGGCGCTGAACCGCGCCTATGCGGTGGTCGAGCCGCGGCGCTGGTACTGGCTGCGGCTGGAATCGATCGGCTACACGCTGGTCGCCGCCGTCACATCACTCGCAATGGCGTTCCTGATCGTGCTCGGACCGCTGATCATCGAGGCGGTGCGCAGCTATCTGCCGCTTGCGGTCGACGCCAACGAGCGCTTTCTCCACCTCTCGCGCTACGGCATCACCATCGGCGCGCTGATTATCGCCCTCTTCATCCTGCATGCGTGGCTGCCGGCGGGCCGCCGCAATTTCCTGCAGATCCTGCCCGGCATCGTCTTCACCATGGTGGCCTCGCTGATATCAGGCATCGCCTTCGGGCAATATCTGGCGCGCTTCGCCGACCGCTACGTCACCATGTATGCGGGGCTTGCCTCGGTCATCATCGCACTGGTGTTTCTGTATTTCATCGCCGCGATCTTCGTGTTCGGCGGCGAGCTCAATGCCGCGATCATCAAGTCGCGGTTGCCGCGCGGCGTGTCGCTTCAAGCAGCGCAGTCGCTAAGGCCCTCGGAGACACAGGCTTGAGCAGGAAGGCGTCGGCGCCGGCCGCGCGCGCCGGCGTCTCGTCCTCGCCGCGGCCGGACACGCCGATGACGGCGATGTGGCCGAGCGGCGGCGAAAGCGAGCGAATGCGCCGAATCGCCTCGACGCCGTTGATGCCGGGCAGCACCATGTCCATCAATACGGCGTCGAAGCCGCCCTGCTCGATCCGCTCGACCACCGCTTCGCCCCGGCCGATGAACTCGGCCTGATGGCCGAGCTCGGTCAGGATGGTGTTCAACACGACGCGGCCGAACGGATTGTCCTCCACGCCGAGGATGTGTAGCGGCGCCGATATCGCAGCAAAGCCATTGCTGCCGTCAGCACCCGCCGCGGGCGAGACGTCCGCCTGCTCCAATGTCACCGTCAGTGTGAAGGTGGTGCCGCCGCCTCGGCGCGAGGTGACCGCGATGTCGCCGCCCATGGTGCGCGCGAGCTGCTTCACCGAGGACAGGCCGAGCCCCGCGCCGCCGAAGCGCGAGGCAATCGTGACATTGGCCTGCGAGAAAGGGCGGAATAGCCGCTTGATCTCCGGCAGGCTCAAGCCGATGCCACTGTCGGATACCGAAAATGTGACGCCGGCCCTGCCGTTCGCTTTTTTCGCTTTCGTGGAGCGCGCCGGCACGGCCGATAGAGCAACGCCACCGGCGTCGGTGAACTTCACGGCGTTATCGATCAGGTTTTCCAACGCCGCGCGGAGCCGCACGGGATCGCCGACCACAAGCGACGGCAGCGCGCTTGAAATGACGATCTCGGACTGCAGCCCTTTGGCCGCAGCGCGCCCCGCGAGCGAATCGCCTGCGCTGCGGGCCAGCGCGCGCAGATCGAACAAATCCTCCCGCAACCCGTTCGGTGCCTGACGATCCTTGGCCGCGTCCACGAACAGCGTGGCCAGGCTCGCCAGATGCTCGGCACCCGCCTTGATGGTATCGACCCAGCGCCGCTCGCGCTCGCCGAGCTCGGAGGTCGCAAGCAGGTCGCTGATCGCGAGAATGCCTGTCAGCGGCGTGCGCACTTCATGGGCGAACACCGCCAGCGCAGCTTCCACAACGCCAGTTGCAGACGCACGCTTATGCACTTTGATCACATTAGCGGCCGATTTTCGCTTCTTCGCCGGCCGCTTTTTCGGCGCGCGTCTGTTACGCTGCTCGCGCGATCTTGCCGCCATGATACTCCGGGCCCCTGCCGCCCTTCAGAATGGCATGCCGGGCCCATCGGTGTCACGGAGACCTTTAGCGATTGCCCACCGGGAAATTACGGAAGGCCGATTCGTGCGCGAATATCGGCCACATTGACGCCCGCTTCGCGCAATTCGCGAAGGCCCGTCGCACCCGTGGACTTGGAAAGCTTGTGCCCGGCCGCGTCGCGAATCAGCTGGTGATGCCGGTAGCTTGGTGCGGGCAGATCAAGGAGATGCTGCAGCAGGGCGTGCACACTCGTCGCGTGAAACAGGTCCTCGCCCCGCACCACCTCGGTGACACCCTGCAGGGCATCGTCGATCACGACCGAGAGATGATAGCTGGTCGGCGTCTCCTTGCGCGCCAGGATGACGTCGCCCCAAGCCTGCGGGAGGGCCGCGATGGAGCCGGTTTCGCCGTCGGGCCCCTCGCCGAGCTCGGCCCAGGAAAGTGCGCCGGAGCGCGCGACCGCGGCCTCCATGTCTAGCCGCAGCGCATAGGGCGCGCCCGATTCGATTCTCCGCATGCGCTCCTCCGGGGCGAGTTGCCTGGCGTCACCCGGATAAAGCGGCGCGCCGTCGGGATCGCGCGGCCAGACGCCGCGCGCCTCCCGCTCGGCAACCAGACGCGCGATCTCGGCGCGGCTCTCAAAGCTCGGATAGACGAGCCCAAGGCTTGAGAGCGTGTCCAGCGCGCGGCGATATTCGCCCAAATGCTCGGACTGGCGCCGGACCGGCGTTTCCCAGGCGATGCCAAACCAGCTCAGGTCCTCATAGATCGCGGCTTCGAATTCAGGCTTGCACCGCGCCGGATCGATATCCTCGATCCGCAGCAGGAACCGGCCGCCGGTCTCGCGGGCCAGGTCGAAATTGAGCAGCGCCGAATAGGCATGACCAAGATGGAGCATGCCGTTCGGGCTCGGCGCAAAACGGAAGACGGGGGGCATTGATCTCACTTGTCATTGCCGGGCTTGACCCGGCAATCCATCCTTCAAGAATGCTTTTTCCATAGTAGATGGATGCGCGGGTCAAGCCCGCGCATGACGACCGAGTAAACCATGACCATCCACCTCAACAACCAGGACGACCTCGAAGAAGCCATTGGCGCGTTGGTCAAGATGGACCCGCGGCTCAAGCCGGTGCTGGAGCGCACGGGTATGCCGAGCCTGAGGCGGCGCGAGCCGGGCTTTGTCGGGCTCGCCCACATCGTCTGTGGCCAGCAGCTCTCGACCGCGAGTGCGTCCGCGATCTGGGACCGCCTCAGCAAGGCGTTCGACCCGTTCGATCACCAGGCCGTGCGCCGGGCGCGCACCGACCGGCTAGGGCGGCTCGGGCTATCGGGCGCCAAGATCAAGACGCTGAAAAATCTCGCGCGCGAGCTCGCTAGCGGCCGCATCAACCTCGATGTGCTGGCCGAAGAGGACGCCGACGCCGCGCATCATACGCTGACCGCGATCCACGGCATCGGCCCGTGGACGGCCGACGTCTATCTCCTGTTCTGTCTCGGGCATGGCGACGCCTGGCCGGCCGGCGACCTTGCCGTGCAGGAGGCGGTCAAGATCGGACTAGACCTGAAGACGCGGCCGACGCCCAAAGAGATGGCGCCGATCGCCGAGCCCTGGCGGCCACTGCGCGGCGCCGCCGCGCATCTGTGGTGGAGTTTCTATCGCGCGATCAAGAAACGCGAGGGCGTGATCGGCACCACCGAATAGCGAACGCAGTTTCAAACTTTGTTGCTGTTGCAAAATCGCGCGCGACCGGCACAAGGATCACGGCATCGAAAACGCCGGAGATCGAACATGCAAGCCACCGACTTCGTCGTCGCCAAGCATGATCTTCAGCAATGCAGTTTCATCGAGACCGCATTGCCGGATGCGCTGCCGTCGGACGCGCTGCTGGTGAAGGTGGATCGCTTCGCCTTCACCGCCAACAACATCACCTATGCGACACTGGGTGATGAGATGAAATACTGGCAGCTGTTTCCGGCGCCGAGGGATTTCGGCAACATTCCGGTATGGGGCTTTGGCGAGGTGATGGCGTCAAAGCATCCCGATGTTGCCGCGGGCGAGCGGCTGTTCGGCTATTTCCCGATGGCCACGCATCTGTTGATCGAGGCCGGCCACGTCAGCAAGCGGGCCTTGCGCGATATCGCCGCGCATCGGCAGGGCGTCTCGCCGGTCTATAATGTCTACGCACGCGTCAGTGACGATCCCGCCTTCGCGGGACTTGCGGGCGATTACGAGGCCCTGCTCCGCCCGCTGTTCATGTTGTCGTTCCTGATCGATGACTTCCTCGCCGAGAATGAGTTCTTCGGCGCGCGTGGCGTGATGCTGTCGTCGGCTTCGAGCAAGGCCGCGATCGGGCTGGCGCAACTCCTGCACAGCCGACGCGACAATATCCGCGTGATCGCGCTGACATCTCCGCGCAATGCCGCTTTCGTCGGATCACTTGGCATCTATGACGAGGTGGTCACTTACGACCGTGTCACCTCGCTCTCAGCCGATGAGCCGGTGGTGTTCGTCGACATGGCCGGCGACAGCGGCTTGCGCGCGCGGCTGCATCATCATTTCGGCGAGCGAATGAAATATTCCGCGCAGATCGGCCTGACCCATCGCAAGTCCGACGCGGATGAGCCCGAGCTACCCGGCGCCAAACCGAAATGGTTTTTCGCGCCTGACCAGATTCGCAAGCGCGCCAAGGAGTGGGGGCCGGGTGGCGTCGATGCCCGCTTCTCCGCCGCCTGGGCGGAATTTGCACCGACGCTCAGTACATGGCTCAGGGTGACAGAGAGTCGCGGCACTGAGGCGGTGAGGCAGGTTTACCTCGATACGCTCGCGGGACGTATTCCGCCCGATCAGGGCCACATGCTCTCACTGGCTGGATAGGCCGCTTTTGGCGCGCATCGGATCGGTATAGCGTGACATCCGCGAGCGGCCGCAACAGACGGCCGGCCGGAGGCGAGGTCGCGCATGCTCGACACGACCCAAGAGAATGCTCAGGATATCGCGGTTTCCGCCGAAAGCTGGCTGGCGCGATTTGAAGCGGCGCTTTCCGACGGCGATGACGCCGCGCTGAAGAGCCTGTTTGCGGCCGAGAGCTACTGGCGCGACGTTTTGGCGCTGAGCTGGAACCTGCAGACGCTCAATGGCGCAGAGACCATTCTGAACGAGTTGCCGGCCCTTGCTAGCCGCGCGGTGCCGAAAAATTTTGCGATCGATCGGGATCGCGCCGCCCCGCGCCGGGTGATGCGCGCCGGCACCGCCTGTATCGAGGCGATCTTCAGGTTCGAGACTGCTGTCGGCCGGGGCCATGGCATCCTGCGGCTGGTCCCGGACGCGGCCGACGGCAACCGACCGAAGGCCTGGACCCTGCTCACCACGCTGGAAGAGCTGAAAGGGTTTGAGGAAGAGCAGGGAAGCACACGGCCGCGCGGACAGGCCTATTCACGCGATTTCCGCGGACCGAACTGGCTCGATCTGCGAAAGGCATCAGCGGCCTATGCCGACCGCGATCCGAACGTGCTTGTGGTCGGCGGCGGACAGGCGGGACTTGCGATCGCGGCACGGCTGAAGCAGCTCAAGATCGACACGTTGATCGTCGATCGCGAGGCGCGCGTCGGCGACAATTGGCGCAAGCGCTATCACGCGCTGACCCTGCATAACCAGGTGCAGGTCAATCATTTGCCCTACATGCCGTTCCCGCCGAACTGGCCGGTCTATATCCCCAAGGACAAGCTCGCCAACTGGTTCGAAGCGTATGTCGACGCGATTGAGCTGAATTTCTGGACCGGCACGGAATTTGTGAGCGGTACTTATGACGAGGCGCAAGGTCATTGGAACGTCGAGCTGCGCCGCGGCGGCGCAATCCGCAAAATGCAACCGCGCCACATCGTGATGGCGACCGGCGTCAGCGGCATCCCGAATGTGCCCGACATTCCCTCGTTGAAGAATTTTGGCGGACCGGTGATGCATTCCAGCCGCTATGAAGACGGCGAGGATTTCAGCGGCAAGCGCGCGCTGGTCATCGGCACCGGCAATAGCGGCCACGACATCGCGCAGGACCTGTATTCCAGCGGCGCTCATGTCACGCTAGTGCAACGCTCGCCGACGCTGATCACCAATATCGAACCGTCTGCGCAGCTCGCCTATGCCGCCTACAATGAAGGCACGCTCGAGGACAACGACCTGATCGCGACCTCGATGCCGCTGAAGCTGGCGCGGCGCAGCCACCAGATGATCACCGAGGAGTCCAAGAAGCTCGACGGGAAGCTGCTCGACGCGCTGACAAAGATCGGCTTCAAGCTCGATTACGGCGAGGATAACACCGGCTGGCAGTTCAAATATCTGTCCCGCGGCGGCGGCTATTATTTCAATGTCGGCTGCGCGGATCTCGTCGCCAGCGGCGCGATCAAGCTCGCGCAATTTGCCGATATCGAGACGTTCACCGCCGACGGCGCGCGGCTGAAGAGCGGCGAGACGCTCCCAGCCGATCTCATCGTGCTCGCGACCGGCTACCGGCCGCAGGAAGAGCTGGTGCGAAAGCTGTTCGGCGAGAATGTCGCCAAGCGCATTGGTCCGATCTGGGGCTTTGGCGACGGTCAGGAGCTACGCAATATGTATATGCGTACGAAGCAAGCGGGTATCTACTTCATCGCCGGCAGCCTCGCGCAATGCCGCATCAACTCGCGCTATCTCGCGCTGCAGATCAAGGCGCTGGAGGAAGGGTTGCTGTCCAATAGCTAGAGATCGTCATTCCGGGGCGCCGCGCAGCGGCGAGCCCAAGGCGCATCCTGGAATGACAGTGAGGAAACAGGGGAGAGAAACACATGAAAAACATCCTTGGCTCCGGCGAGCATCGCTATCGCGTGGTGGAGAACTGGGCCAAGCTGCCGGACGGCTGGCAGCTCACCGACGTCGCTTCCGTTGCGGTCGACAGCAAGGACCGCATCTATGTCTTCAACCGCGGTGAGCACCCGATGGTCGTGCTCGACCGCGACGGCAATTTCCTGCGCAGCTTTGGCGAAGGCCTGTTCACCCGCGCCCACGGGCTGCATATCGACGCCGACGACAATCTCTATTGCACCGACGACGGCGACCACACCGTGCGCAAATGCACGACCGAGGGAAAGGTACTGCTCACCATCGGCATTCCGAACAAGCCTGCCGCCTTCATGAGCGGCGAGCCGTTCCATCGCTGCACCCACACCGCGCTGTCGCCGAAGGGCGAGATCTACGTTTCCGACGGCTACGGCAATGCCCGCGTGCACAAATACACGCCCGACGGCAAGCTGATCAAAAGCTGGGGCGAGCCGGGTACCGATCCCGGCCAGTTCAATATCGTGCACAACATCGCCACCGATGCCGACGGCCGGGTTTATGTCGCCGATCGCGAGAACCATCGCGTGCAGGTGTTCGACGGCGAAGGCAAATACGAGACGCAGTGGAACAATCTGCACCGGCCCTGCGCGCTCTGCTGCTGCGGCGGCAAGAATCCGACCTTCATCATCGGCGAGCTCGGGCCTGGCATGCCGGTCAACCGCAAGGTGCCCAATCTCGGCCCGCGGCTGTCGGTGGTCGACGCCAAGGGCAAGCGCATCGCGCGGCTCGGCGGCGAGAACGGTGCGGGCATCGAGACCGGCAAATTCCTCGCCCCCCACGGTATCGCACTCGACTCCAAGGGCGACATCTATGTCGGCGAGGTCGGCGTCACCGACTGGAAGACGAGTTTTCCCGACACGCCGATGCCGGACGTTGTGCGCGCGACGCGGTGCCTGCAGAAGCTGGAGAAGGTTTAGGGCCTATCCCCGTCATTGCGAGGAGCGCAGCGGTCGAAGCAATCCATCTTTCCCGCGTTGAGACATCGATTGCTTCGCTCCGCTCGCAATGACGACGCGGATACATTCCGAACTACTCCACCTTGATATTCGCCGCCTTGATGATCGGCCACCAACGCTCCGCTTCCGCTTTCTGATACGCCCGCAGCGCCTCCGGCGATTGCTGGTCGAGCGGCGTCATCTCGATGCCGAGATCGGCAAAGCGCTGGCGGACCTGCGGATCGAACAGCACCTGGGTCATGGTCGCGTTCAGCTTGGCGATGATGTCCTTGGAGGTGCCCTTCGGCACCCAGAGCCCGTACCAGAGCGAGGCAAAGAAGCCAGGCACCCCCGCTTCATCGACGGTCGGAATGTTCGGCGCCGACCTTAGCCGCGTGTGGCCCGTGACCGCGAACGGCTTGAGGTTTCCGCTCCCGAGCTGCGAGCGGAAATTCGACGACGGCTCCATCATGAAATCGATCTGGCCACCGAGCAGGTCCTGCAACGCGGGCCCGTTGCCGCGATAGGGCACGAACTCGAATTTGGTGCCGGTCGCCTTCTGGAAAGCGATGCCGGCAAGCTGTCCGGTCGCGCCGACGCCGGCGATGCCGACCGATGCCTTGCCCGGATTGGCCTTGAGCCAGGCGATCAGGCCCTTGAGATCATCGGCCGGAAAATCCTTTTTGCCGATCAGCATCAAGGGCTCGCTGCCGATCAGGATGACCGGCTCGAGATCCTTGAGCAAATCGAACGGCAAATTGTAGAGGCCGCCGGTCAGCATGTGGGTGGTGGAGGTGCCGATCGAGAGCGTGTAGCCGTCCGGAGCCGAGCGGACCGCGCGGGTGACCCCGATCGAGCCCGCCGCGCCGCCGACATTCTCGATCACGATTGGCTGACCGAGGGCCGGCCGCATCTTCTCCCCGAGGAACCGCGCCAACGTGTCGGTGGCCCCTCCGGCCGGGAACGGCACGATCATGGTGATGGGCCGCGTCGGATAATCCTCTGCGAACGCGATGCCGCCGCATCCCAGCCAGATGGCAGCCGCAATTGCCGCCGCAAAACACCGCCGCATGGTCCCCTCCCCACCGATTCGTTGCCCTCAGGCACGATCTTCGTTGCCCTCAGGCACGCCTGCCGACGCGCGCGGCGCG
>Ga0210392_10001271_pt1 | contig 13550 bp, 11 predicted proteins | sample IncBWC30OmetaG_FD_161057 | JGI IMG/M metagenome (GOLD analysis project Ga0210392, IMG submission 161057) | Forest soil microbial communities from Barre Woods Harvard Forest LTER site, Petersham, Massachusetts, United States - Inc-BW-C-30-O ...
TGGTACGCAACGAACGTGTCTTTCGCCGCCACCCGCTTCACCGGAGCGTCCAGCTCGTCGAACAATTCGCTCGCGATGCGCGCCGCAATCTCCGCGCCGTAGCCCCAGCTCAGCGTATCTTCATGGGCCACGATCACGCGGTGCGTTTTGCACACCGAGTTCGCAATCGCCTCCCAGTCATACGGGTTGAGCGTGCGCAGGTCGATGATCTCGGGGCTCAGGTTGTGTTCGCGTTCCATGCGCTGCGCCGCCTGCAGCGCGCGCGGCACCAGCGCCCCGTAAGTGATGACGCTGACGTCGTGTCCCAGGCGCACGACCTTTGCCTTGCCGAACGGAATCGTGTAGTCCGGCCCGGGATACGGCGCGCGTCCGAAGGTCTCGCGGTAAAGCCGCTTGTGCTCCAGGAACATCACCGGATCGTCGCAACGAATCGCGGTGCGCAGCAGTCCGTTGGCATCGAGCGCATTGGACGGAAACACCACCCGCATCCCCGGCGTATGCGTGAAGATACTCTCCCCGCACTGCGAGTGATAGATGGCGCCGCCCGTCAGGTATCCGCCGATGGCAACGCGAATCACCGTGGGGCACGAAAAGCCATTGTTCGAGCGCCACCGGACCGTTGGCAGCTCGTTGCGCAACTGGTGCATCGCCGGCCAGATGTAGTCGAAGAACTGTATTTCCACCACCGGCTTCATGCCTCGCGTGGCCATCCCGGTTGCGCGTCCGACAATGTTGGCCTCGGCCAGGGGCGAGTTAAACACCCGGTCCGACCCGTACGCGGCCTGCAATCCCGAAGTCAGCTTGAAGACACCACCCTTGCCCTTCACCTGCTTGTCGCGCAGGTACTCTTCGCGGCTACAGTCGGCAACGTCCTCGCCGAAGACAACGATGCGCTCGTCGCGCTTCATCTCGTCTTTCAGGCAGGCATTGATGAGGTCGGCCATCGTCTTCTCGCCTCCCGCCGGTTTGGCGGGCAGCGGAGCACGAATTGGCTCGGTCTCGAACGCGTGCGACGTCGGATCGAGGCTGGGCGAATACAAATACTGCATGTAGGTACCGGGCTTGGCGAACGGAGCCGCCACCGCCTTGTCGGCCGCCTCCTGCACCTGCTCAGTGAGATCAAGCTCGATCTCGTGCAGCGCAGCTTCGTCGAGAATCCCCTCGCGCAACAAGAACGCGTGGAACCGCGTGATCGGATCGCGGTCCATTTCCATCTTGCGCTCCGACTCGGGACGGTACAGCTTCTCGTCATCCGAAAGCGAATGCGAGTAAGGACGCACCACGTGCCCGTGCACGAATGCCGGACCCTTGCCCGCGCGCACATATCCGATCGCCGTCTTGAGCGCGGCATAACTGGCGAGAACGTCAGTGCCATCGACCTCGGCAAAATGGAAGTTGGGGAACCCCTGCACCAGCTTGCTGATGTTGCCGCCCGGCGTGTTCACTTCCACCGGCACCGAGATGGCGTACTCGTTGTCCTCGATGACGAACAGCATCGGTAGCTTGAGGTTCGACGCGGAGCTGAGCGACTCCCAGAACTCGCCCTGGCTGGTGGTGCCGTCGCCCGACGAGACATACACAATCTCGTCACCGTGGAACGCAACGTCTTTGAACTCGCGGTAATCGCCGGTCACCTTCTCCGCAGCGCCCGGATGCTTCTGGAAATAACGCCCCGCCTCGGCGCAGCCCACAGCCTGCAAAAACTGCGTTCCCGTGGGAGACGAGCCGGTGACGATATTCAGCTTGGGATTGCTCCAGTGCGAGGGCATCTGGCGCCCGCCCGACGCGGGATCGTCCGCCGCGCCCACCGCCTGCAGCAGCATTTCGTAAGGTGTGTTGCCCAGCGCGAGGCAAAGCCCGCGGTCACGGTAATAGGGATAAAACCAGTCATAACCGGGGCGCAGCAGCATGCCCGCCGCCACCAGCAGCGCCTCGTGTCCGGCGCCCGAGATCTGGAAGAAGATCTTCTGCTGCCGCTTCAGCATGATTTCCCGGTCGTCAATCTTGCGCGACTGGTACATCAGCCGGTAGATCTCGATCAGGTGCTGGGGAGTTAGCCCCTCATATTTCTCGGCGGGAGCTGCCTGGGCAGCGGCAATCTTAGGCTCGACCTTGGTGGTTGCCATCCATAACCTCGGATTGAAATGAGGGACCCGCTAACCGCTCGAAGCTTGAACTATTGTAAATCCCAAACCGGGTGCCCTACACAATCCTGGCTTTGGATTGTCTGGGATTCTGGTGACCCAGCCTTATACCTTAATCTTTAGCGATAACCCGCGTCCGCCTCACTATACTGGACGTGGAATGATACGCATTTTTCGGCCCATCCCGCTAAAAAAAATTAAGCTCGTGGTATTTGATCTCGACGGCACGCTGATCGATTCAGAACTCGACCTCGCGAACTCGGTGAACGCCATGCTACGCCACTACGGGCGCAAGGCGCTGCCCCTCGAGGTCATCGACACCTACATCGGCGACGGCGCTCCCATGCTCATTCGCCGCGCTCTGGGAGACCCGTCGCAGGCCGCGTTTGTGCAGGAGGCCCTGAATTTCTTCCTCTTGTATTACCGCGACCACAAACTCGACAACACACGCCCCTACCAGGGCATCGCCGACGCGCTGCGCCAGCTTGAAACCTTCGACGGGCGCGCGCGCCAGATGGCCGTGCTCACCAACAAACCGGTGCGGGCATCGCGCGACATCCTCGCCGGGCTCGGCCTGTCGCCCTTCTTTGTCCAGACCTATGGCGGCAACAGTTTCGAAACCAAGAAGCCCGATCCGCTGGGGGCCCAGACCCTGATGCGTGAATCAGGCGCCGAATCGGAAGAAACCGTCATGGTAGGCGACTCCGAGGTGGACGTGCTGACCGCGCGCAACGCCAACATGTGGAGCATCGGCGTCACCTACGGTTTCGCGCCGCATACGCTCGAGCGCACTCACCCTGACATCCTCGTTGATACTCCCGAGGAACTGGCGCAAGCGCTGACCCTCAGCACTCCACCGACCCACTCCGACTTGCACCCGGCCGTGGATATCGTCGATTGAGACGGCCTGCCAGAGCGGGCTAAACGCGCGCCGGAAATTGGAGGATTCCGATGAGCGACCTGGCGAACTTGATTGAGGCAATACAGCAAGAGCGGCCGGATCGTGTCAGAGCGATTCTTGACGCCGATTCGGAACTCGTGAATCAACGAGACGAATCGGGCGCCACGCCCCTTCATTACGCGGCGTTCAATGGACAGCGCCAAATCGTTCAGTTGCTGCTCGAACGCGGCGCAAACATCAATAGCACCGATGACAAGTTCGGCGCGACTCCGACTGGCTGGGCAATCGAGTACCTTCGTGAAATGGGAGGGTTCCTGGGAATTGAGCTCGCCGATCTGGCCTACGCCATCCAGACAGGCGATACCCGTTGGGTTGCGCGGTTTCTCGAACGGTTCCCCTCGCTCCGCGACGCGAGCGACAGAAACGGAACTCCCTTTCGTCAGCTTGCTCTTCGCTCGGGGAATAAAGAAATCCCTAAGCTGTTCGGACTCTAACGATCCAGCGAGCTGACTGCATAATTGGCGGCCCCCACCCCTGTTCCTATCCTTCGTTTTCCTTCTCTTGGGAAAGGGCGGGAACGAGCTGCCCACCTGCCTCCCGCCATCCGCGGTTCCCTTCGCGCCCTAGTTCTTATCCGCGTCGATCCGCGTAAATCCGTGGTTGCATTTTCTTCGTTTTCGAAACGGCTGCCCCCTTCGCTGCTATCCTGTCCCCATGTCGCGGCCGCGCAACTCCCGTTCGCCATTTCAGGAAGGCTTTGCCGCTCTGCGCGAAGAACCTCTCCTGCTGGTCTCCGAGCTGACGTGGCGCTGGTGTTTCGCGGTGGGCGCATGGCTACTGGTGCTGGCCGCGGCTGCGCTGTTTCTTGACACCCTCAAGGTTTCGGCGCTCGACCGCCTCCTTCTCAGCACACTCAAGCCGTCTCTGGCAACGACGGCGCTCTCCCACATTTTGCATGGCACCTTGCTTCGTGTTGTCTGGACGAAGCTCATCGTCGTGATGGGCCTGACGGGTCTGTGGTGTTTCGCGGCGGCCGTCGGACGCGCCGCGTCGCTCCGTAATCTGGTCGTCCTGCTCGGAGGCGACGACCACGACCAAGGTGAAGACGCGGGCTGGCAGTTCCGTCCCATGTTCACGCTTCACCTGATGCGCGCCATCTGGACCTGGACCGCCATTGGCTGCTTCGCTGGCTCGATGTTGTTGGGATCAGCGATGCTGCAACAGCAGCGGGCGGCAAGAGCGGCGTTCTTTTACGTCTTCGGCATCGCGCTGTCGATTGTCTTTGGCGTAGCGCTGAACTGGTTCTTCGGGCTAGCACCAATCTTCTCCATCCGCAATCAGGCTGATGCCCGCGAGGCAGTGTCGCTTACCCTTGACTTCTGCGCCCGCCAGGGCGGTCGCCTGTTCGGGCTATCGCTGGCGTTTCTGGCTCTGAGAGTTGTCTGGGCCGGCTCGATGCTCCTGCTGATACTCGCACCTACCAGTGTGAACAGGCATGTTGCCTTGGGATGGGTGCTTCTAATGATGTGGTTCCTGTTTCTGGTCTACCTTGCAGGAGCGAATGCCCTGTGCCTTGCCCGCCTCGGCGCCTACACTGCACTCGCCGACATCGATGCGCAGCCCGCGCCACAACCAGAGACGAACCCCGATCCGGCACCGCCAGAGTTGCCATCTCCGGTTGCCCCACTCAACCCGATCTCGGTTGAGTGGCAAACGGGGCCGAACCCGCTCTAGCCGCTGCATTAGCCTGACCGATCGAGCGCCACGCCCCCAAGAGCGCTCAACTTATTTCGTCGTCGCCATTGTTCGCCAGCGACTCACCGAAGCCCTTGAGTGCATCGCTGCTTCGGCGGGCGGCATTCACGGCACGTGCAACTCGCCGCGCATGCTGTCGCTGACTCCAACTCCAGCCCCGCCAGCGACACGGTAATGTCGCGAATCTAGTAGTACATCGACGCGACCAGCGAAATCAGGCACAACGCAAAAAACGGCAGCGCGAGAAAATCCCGTTGCAAACCGATCAGGTGCTCGGCAAAGCGAGAGATGGTCAGCGTCACGAAGAAGATGCAGACCGAGCCGTACAGCATCGATCGTTTCAGGATGTGCGCCCGGTCATTCGTCAGCCGAAGCTGCTCCGTCAGGTGCCTTCGCCGCGCGCTCTCCGGATCTGTCTTACTCAGGTCGCGCGCCAGCAGCCCCGCCTGAAATCACGATCACCGGCCCAATCGACGCAGTCAATAACTGGACCACGGAAAAGATCGACATAACGAAACGACTCCGCCTCTTATGATGCACCATTCCCTTCTGTGCGGTCCGCCGGGGTGCCCCGTTCTGGCGACCTTCTTTTGGGCGCAAGGGCGGGGACGACCTGTCACATTCCCCCGCCCGCCGCAGCCGATTACAATGGCCCCAATCATGGAAACCGCAGACGTCGTCATCATCGGCGGAGGCATCGTGGGCTCGAGCATTGCCTGGAATCTCACCGAACAGGGATGCCGCAACGTACTCATCGTCGAGCGCGAAACCCATCAGGGAAAGGGCTCCACCGGCAAGAGCATGGGCGGAGTTCGCGCGCAGTTCGCCACTGCTCCCAACATCCAGATGTCGATGTACTCCATCCAGTTCTATTCCGAGTTCGACCAACGTCTCGGCCAGCCCGGCGGCTACCGTCCACGGGGATACCTCTTCGTCGCTACCATACCCCCGCATCTCGAATACCTGCGCGCCAACCAGATCCTGCAGCACTCACTCGGGCTGAAGCAAGCGCACATGGTGAACCGCGATGACATCAAGGCACGAGTCCCCCAACTGCGCTCGGGAGACGTGCTCGGCGGCAGCTTTTGCGCCACTGACGGCTTCGTCGATCCCTACAGCGTCATGGTCGGCTTCACCACTTGCGCAACCGAACGCGGAGCGAAAGTCTGGAAATCGACGGAAGTCACCGCCATTCACCGCGACGCCTCCGGCATCACCGGCGTCGAAACCACGCGCGGTCCCGTTAGCACGCGCATCGTCGTGAACGCCGCGGGAGCGTGGGCGGCACGGGTCGCAGCTCTCGCCGACATCGACCTTCCCGTGCAACCCCTGCGCCGCATGCTGGTTCCTACCGAACCGTTCGACGGCGTCTCGCACGAGATCCCCATGGTCATCGATATGAGCAACGGCTTTCACTTCCGTCCCGAGAGCCTGGGATTTCTGCTGGCGTGGAACGATCCTGAAGAGACTGCCGGATTCAAGACCGACTTCGAGCCGTCGTTCATCGAGAAGATCCTGGTGCACGCCGCCGAACGCGTTCCCTGCTTCGAAAATGTTGCGGTAAATCCCAAGCGTGCCTGGGCTGGACTCTACGAGATGTCGCCCGACCACCATTGCATCCTCGGCCCTGTCGAAGGCGCTCCCGGATTCTTCTGCGCCAACGGATTCAGCGGACACGGCGTGATGCACTCGCCTGCAACGGGAAGAATCCTAGCCGACCTCATCCTGCACGGCAAGACAGACGTCGTGACTAACGCCTCTGCGCTCAGCCATGCTCGCTTCGCCAAGGGCGAGCTGCTGCACGAAACTGCGGTGCTATAGGTGGAGAGGCGACCTGACTGAGTCTCTCCTCCTGAGTGGGGGCGCGCCGAAAAGAGCTCGGCCGAATCGAAGAGCTTGCCCTGACCGAAGCCGAAGGGATATGCGTTCCCTTCCTTTGGAAAGGGGGGAGATAAGATCCGCGCTCGCGGTTAATCCCAAGCCTCATCCGTGAGATCCGTGTAATTCGTGGTTGCTTTCGTTCGTTCCGTGCCCAACAAAAATGCAGCCGGCAAACAACGTGCCACAATGAATCATGGCCACAACACCCAATTCCTTATTGCGCCGCGCCACCCACGGGGATGTGGCTTCCATCGTCGCGCTCGTCAACCGCGCCTTCGCCATTGAACGTTTCTTCAAGACGGGCGACCGCATCGACGAGGCGCAGATTTGCGAGATGATGTTGCATGGCCCGTTTCTTCTCCTGTCGGACGACGACACCCTTATTGCGTGTGTACACGCAAAGCTGAATGGCGAGCGCGTCTACATCGGGGTGCTGGCGGTCGATCCTGCGCAACAGAAGTCGGGGATCGGTGCGCGCATGATGCGCGAGGCTGAAGACTTCGGCCGCCGCGCGGGATGCAAGTTCGCTGACATCCGCGTGGTGAGTGTGCGCCCCGAATTGCCAGTGATTTACGGAAAGTTGGGTTACGTCGAGAACGGAGTCGAGTCGGCCGAGATCATCAGGACATCAATCGTGCCCGTGCATTTCGTCACCATGTCGAAACCGCTGTAGGGCAAATCTGAGGTCGCCCCATCCCTTCTCCTTCTTTGGAAAAGGATGGGGAAATGTGACGCGCGGTTGCCGTTGTCTTCAAGCTCAAGCCTTATCCTTGAGATCCGTGTGCAAATTCGTGGTTGCTTCTCACCTCCGCAACCCCTCAAGGCGATATCATCGATTCATGGACCGACGCACTCTCCTCCACACCGACCTCACCGTCTCCCGCTTCTGTTTCGGTACCATGACGCTCGGCAAGCCGCTCGACCAGGCGGGCACCAACCAGCTCATCGACCGCTGCATCGAAGCCGGCGTCAACTTCTTCGACACCGCCAACATATACAACGCCGGAGTCGCCGAGACCTTGCTCGGCAACGCGCTCAAGCGTCGCCGCGGCAAACTTGTTCTCGCCAGCAAGGTCTTCTTCAAGATGGGCGACACGCCCGACCAGCACGGGCTTTCACGCAAGGCAATCCTCCGCGCCATCGACGCAAGCCTCTCGCGCCTGCAGACCGACTACCTCGACCTCTACTACCTCCACGCGCCCGACCACACCGTGCCGGTCGAAGAATCGCTGGAAGCGATGGAGTCGCTGGTCAAGCAGGGCAAGGTGCGCTACTCCGCGTCCTCAAATTACGCCGGATGGGAAGTCGTCCAGATGCTCTGGCTCTGCAAAGAGCGCGGTTGGCATGCACCATATGTTTCGCAGCCCATGTACAACCTTCTCGCGCGTGGCATCGAGCAGGAATACCTCCCTATGTGCAAGGAGTTCGGCGTCTCGACCGTGGTCTACAACCCGCTCGCCGGAGGGCTCCTCACCGGCAAGCACCGCCAGGAAGTCTTCATCCCCGGCTCGCGCTTCGACAACAACAAGCTCTACCAGGACCGCTACTGGCACGAGCAGTATTTTCACGCGGTCGAACGTCTCCGCCAGATCGCGCAATCCGCCGGGCGCTCGCTCGTCAGCCTCTCGCTGAACTGGCTGCTGCATCACACAATGTCAGACGTGATAATTCTCGGAGCGTCGAGCCTCGCCCAGTTGAATGAGAACCTCGCAGCAGGAGAGGAAGGCCCTCTCCCCGAAGATGCCCTCAAGGCCTGCGATCAGGTGTGGCGCGACCTTCGCGGCCCGCTTCCGGTGTACAACCGCTGATCCCACGGAAGTTCTCACCATTGAGTGCACGGAGGAAAGGCGACAAGGAACGGGATTCCGCGCGGATGATTTAAGAATTTGCCACGGATTGACACGGACTCGGCTACAAGTGTACTCATACGTATCCAATAGTGCCCGCTAGACTTGGCGGATGCTTCTTCTGGGCGTTAGATCACTGCCGTCGCCTTCCAGCTTGGGAATTTCAAGGAGCAGTTCTCCTGGCGCGCTAGGCGCGGATCGGCCAGGGACACGAATGCTTTGGCCCACCGACTGCTAGTGGGCGGCGCGTGGGAGGGCCAGTAAAATCTCAGTGCGAGAAACTAAAGTAACCAGGGGGACCAAAATGGGAAAGCGAGGAGGCGGAGCTCGTCGACGGGTTCGCGCCCGTCTCTTTGTGGGTTAACCTGCGTTCAGACTAAGTCAGTACCCGCTTGATGAACCCTCGAATCCCGAATGTCCCGAGCACTCCCAACCCGATTAGCAGCGCAATAAACGACACCCATGCCGGCATGTGAGGCACCATCGGAGTAAGTACCGTCCGCAACCCCTCGCTCATGTACACCAGCGGATTGATCAGCACCAGGATCTGCAGCCACCGGACATTGTGCATCGCAGCCCACGGGTAGTAGACGCAGCCGAAGAAGGTCACGGGCACCACTACGATGCCGAACATCAACGCGATGTGCTCCGGCTTCACCACGGTCCCGATAAACAGCCCCACGGTTCCCGAAACCAGGCATGCGACCACCAGGATCGCGATCAGGGCCGCCCAGTTCGACACATGCACCTGCACCGGAATCGCTGGAATGAAGTACACCAGGGGAAAGATGACCAGCGCGGCCAGCATGCTCTGTACCGCGCTGAACACGATTTTCTCGATCGCCACCCAGGTTACCGGCAGAGGCGACATCACGCGGTCGTGAATCTCGCGCGTCGCGCCGATCTCCATCGAAAGCGGCAGCGCGGTCGCCATGATGCCCTGAATAAAGATGCCCACCGCCAGCAGTCCAGGCAGAATCAGCGTCCCGAATCCGCCAGCAGCGCTGCTCTGGAAGCCCTGCCCCATCTTCGGAAACAGGTAGGTGAAGACGAAGACGAACATCAGCGGGTTCATCACGGTGCGGATGAGGAACGGAATCACCTCACGCCGCAGCACGCTGATGTCGCGCAGCAGCAGTCCGCGAAATGACCGCCAGTACAGCGTGTAGTTAGTCACGCAGGTCCCTCCCTGTGAGCTTGATGAAGACCGATTCCAGAGTGGTTTCGCTCACTGATATGTCTCGCAGGTTGTCTCCCGCGATACCGACGATCTCGGGCAGCAGCCCGGCGCGCCCGTCGGTGAACACGACCAGCCCCGCGTCGTTTCCCTCGACCTCGGTTACGCCTTGCAGAGTGGCCAGGCGTCCGCGCAGTCCATCGGAGTTCGATCCCTGCAATTGCAGTTGGAACACTCTCTGCGCACCGACGCTGTTCTTCAGCTCCTCCGGCGTGCCGCTCACCAGGATCTTGCCGTGGTCAATGATGGCGACCCGCCCGCATAACTGGTCGGCCTCTTCCATGTAGTGCGTGGTGAGCACGACGGTAATGCCGCGATTGCGCAGCTCGCGAATGATGTCCCACAATGCCAGACGCGTCTGCGGATCGAGCCCGGCGCTGGGCTCGTCGAGGAACAGGACCTCGGGGTTGTGCGCAATGGCTCGCGCGATCTGCACTCGCTGCGCGAGGCCTCCCGACAGTGTCTTCACGAACGCCTTGGCGCGCTCGGTGAGCTTGAACAGCTCCAGGAGCTCGTGCGCCTTCTTGGCGGACTCGGCGTGCGGAATCCCAAAGTAGCGGCAATGGAAGTAAAGGTTCTCCCAGACGGTACACTGCCGGTCGAGCGTGTTGAACTGGGTGACGACACCCATGTAACGCCGAGCTTCGGCGGGATGCTGGACCACGTCGATTCCGGCGATACTGACCCGCCCCGCGGTTGGCAACGCACGGGTGGTGCACACGGAGATCGTGGTGCTCTTGCCCGCGCCGTTCGGGCCGAGCAGGCCGAACAACTCGCCGCGCTCAACTGCAAGGTCGATGCCTTTCACGGCCTCGACGGGCGTCTTGCCCGGATAGGTCTTTACCAACTTCTGTATGTTGACAATTGCTTCGCCTGAACTGGTCACGGCTCTCCGCTTGGGTCGTTTCGGATTGCTCCGAAAGGCTGTAGGAGAAGTTTATCAATGAATGGAAAATTCGAGGTGCGTTCACGAACTTGTAACCGGAGGAGTCGAACAGCAGATCCTTGCCCGCCGCCGCGGGTTCGTGATGACAGAACTGAAACCTCAGATCGCCTGTCCCGCGCAGAATCCCGAGGCCCAGGCCCACTGAAAGTTGAACCCGCCAAGATGGCCCGTGACGTCCACAACCTCGCCGATGAAGTACAGGCCCGGCACTCTGCGGCTCTCCATTGATTTCGCGGACAACTCGTCCGAATCTACCCCACCCGCGGTGACCTCGGCTTTGTCGTAACCTTCCGTGCCGGACGGAACGAGGTTCCAGTGGTGGGCGATCCTCTCCAGTTCGTCCAGTGCGGGATTCGTCCAGCGCTCCGGCGCATGCTCCTCCAGCCAGCGGTCCGCGAAGCGATCGGGCAGAACCGCGCGGAAGGCTGCTTTCGCGGCACTGAGGTCGCGACCTCCCGCTTCATTGCGCAAGGGGCCGGTAATGTCTGTCCCAGGTGCGAGATCGAGAGTGAGCGGCTCGCCCGCCCTCCAGTACGACGAGCTTTGCAGAATCGCCGGTCCACTCAAACCGCGATGGGTGATCAACATCTTCTCGCGAAAGCGCTGGTGTCCGATCGATGCAACCACTTCGGCGGACACTCCCGCGAGGTCGCAATAGTGTTTGCGATCGTCGAAGTTGAAGGTCAGGGGAACCAGCGCGGGCCGGCACTCGCGGACCTTGTGCCCGAATTGGCGCGCCAGATCATATCCAAACGAAGTCGCGCCCATCTTCGGAATCGACAGCCCTCCCGTCGCAACCACCAGCGCGGAACCATGAAACTCGTCCACACGGGCTCGCACGGCGAAACTGCCGCCACTCCGCACCTCCTGCACGCAGGTCGACGTGAAGATCTCCACTCCGGCTGCGCGACATTCCGCCTCCAGCATTCCGACGATCTCCTGCGCCGAGCGATCGCAAAAGAGCTGACCGAATGTTTTTTCGTGATACGGAATGCGATGTTTCTCGACCAGCGAAATGAAGTCCTGTGGGGTATAGCGGGCCAGTGCCGACTTACAGAAATGCGGATTGGACGAGAGAAAATTCTCCGGACGGCAATGCAGGTTGGTGAAGTTACAGCGGCCGCCACCCGAGATAAGGATCTTCTTGCCGATACGGTCGGCGCGTTCGATCACGGCGACACGGCGTCCGCGCTGGCCGGCAGTGATGGCGCACATCAGTCCGGCGGCGCCTCCGCCGATGATTACCGCGTCATAGGAATGGGTCACAGACCCAGTTTCAAGTTTCGCGTTTCGAGTTTCAAGTGGCGAATGCGGAGCCGCGCGGGCGAACCAAGGGCAACCGTCAGTTCTGCGTTTGTGACCACGCAGGTTCCGCGATGTGCGATTCCCGGACCGGCTCGGCGCCGCTCACGGTGATCAGCACCAGTGTCGCATCGTCCGCCAGCTTGCCGCTGGCATATTCGCGGACCCGGCCGAGTATCTGTTGGTGCAACTCCTGAAGTTTTGACGTTCCGCCGTTCGCCAACAGGGTCGTCAGCCGCTCCGCGCCGAACTCTTCGCCGGTTTCGTCGGTCGCTTCGGTGATTCCGTCGGTGTAGAGCGCCAACCCGTCGCCCGGACTCAGGCGCATGCGCTCCGCGGATACCGACTGCTGCGACAGCAATCCCAGCACGGGACGCGTGGGCGCAAGCGATTCGACTGCTCCATTGCCGCGGCGCACGATCGGCGGACAATGCCCGGCGTTGACGTACTCGAGCACATGGCTTGACAGGTCGAGCACGCCGTAGAACATGGTGACGTAGTGCCCTTCACCCAACTGGTCGTGCAGGACGCCCTCGACCTCGTTGACGATCTTCGCCGCCCCTCCGGCACTCGCGGACAAGGTGCTGACGGACGCATACAGCATGGCGGCGATCAGCGCTCCGGGAGTGCCTTTGCCCGAGACGTCAGCCACACAGAAGTGCAACGACTCCGGTGTGGGTTGCCAGACGCCAAAGTAATCGCCGCCGACAATTCCCGCGGGCAGACTCTCGCCGAACAGCTCGATGCCTCCGATGACCAGGTGACGCTGCGGAACGATACGCGTCTGAAGTTGCTGCGCGTCCTGCTTCTCATGATCGGAGATGCGTTGTACCACGCGCACCTCGCGGCTATGGCGAATGAGTGACTGCACTTTCTGCAGCAGAGAATCGTTGCGCCACGGCTTCTCGATGAAGTCCGATGCGCCCGACTTCATGGCATGGACCGCCAGATCCACGTTGCCCCACGCGGTGAGCGCAACAATCGGGAGAGTGCTGTCCAACTCCCGAAGCGTCTCGATCAGGTTCAGGCCCTCGACCCCCGAGGTGCTGTCGCGGCGGTAGTTCATGTCCACCAATGCAAGGTCGGGAGATTGTTCGCTGGCCGCAGCGAGGGCCTCTTGCGGCGACGCACACAGGAGCACCGGGTAGCCGTTGGCCCGCAGCAGCATCGCCAGCGCCTCACGAACGTGTTCCTGGTCTTCGGCAATTAGAATCGTGGGTTGCTCATTGTCTGGCTGCATAAGAGGACCGCTATGGAAGATGCAGACGGGCTGCCATTCTCCGGCTACGCCAAGTCCAGTGGAATCAGACAGAGTTTCCAGGAGTGCGTGCTACGTTGCCCAGAGGCGAAACCGGCATGTCCGGAAACGGACAGGCCCGCGCAGGGCGCGTTCAGTCCGCAAAAACCGGCACTTCGCCCTTTTTCTGCATTTGCTTCCTGCGCCACGGCAGGTGCGCCACGATCCACGTCTGGAAGCGGTCGAGATAGAGGTAGACGACAGGTGTGGTGTAGATGGTGAGGACCTGGCTCACCATCA
>Ga0210392_10001272_pt1 | contig 13548 bp, 16 predicted proteins | sample IncBWC30OmetaG_FD_161057 | JGI IMG/M metagenome (GOLD analysis project Ga0210392, IMG submission 161057) | Forest soil microbial communities from Barre Woods Harvard Forest LTER site, Petersham, Massachusetts, United States - Inc-BW-C-30-O ...
GCCGGCCAGCGCCGTCAAGCCGATCACCACCAATGCCAAAATCCAGATGCTCATACCGTCATTAAAAATCATCCGCCGCAAAATGCACGACTAAAAATGATGCGCCCGTTGCAAATCCGGCAATGCCCGCTATCTTCCCTTCGTGCGCATCTCCGTCATCGTCCCCGCTTTCAACGAGGAAAAGCTCCTCGGCGCCTCCCTTGCCGAGATCCGGTCCGCCGCCGCCGCCTTCACCGCCCGCGGCTGGGAATTCCAGCTCGTCGTCTGTGATAACAACTCCACCGACCGCACCGGCGACATCGCCCGTGCCGCCGGCGCCCTCGTCGTCTTCGAGCCCTTCAACCAGATCGGCCGCGCCCGCAATTCCGGCGCCGCCGCCGCCACCGGCGACTGGCTCATCTTTGTCGATGCCGACTCCCACCCCAGCCGCGGGCTCTTTGATGACGTCGCCGGCCAGATCGCCACCGGCAAAGTCCTTGCCGGCGGCGCCACCGTCGAGCTCGATGAAAAGATGTTCGTCGCCAACCTCGTCACCCAGGGCTGGAACCTCACCAGCCGGTTCAAAAAATGGGTTGCCGGCTCCTTCATCTACATCGAGGCCGCCGCCTTCCGCGAACTCGGCGGCTTCAACCCCGAGATCTTCGCCGCCGAGGAACTCGAACTCAGCGGACGTCTCAAAAAGCTCGCCCGCGAACGCGGCAAAAAAGTCGTCATCCTTCACCACCATCCGCTCAAAACCTCCGCACGCAAGATGAAGCTCTACTCCACCGGCGAAATGTTGCGCTTCCTTATCCGCGGCACCTTCAACCGCCACCGCACCATGCGCAGCCGTGAAGCCGCCTACCTCTGGTACGACGGCCGCCGCTGATTTCCCTTCCGCTTTGACCATTGGAATTTGGAGCTTCTCTGGATGTTGGAGCTTGGTGCTTGGAGTTTGCCCCATCACTTCCCCACCACCCGGTGACAGATCAGCCACCCATAACCGTTCAGCTTGAAATCCGGCGCATGATTGTCCACCGGCACCGGCCAGCCCGCGATGTTCACCGGCTGGAATCCTTCCGCCAGATCATCCACCGACCCGCTCACGCGCCGGCTCGACAAATTGATCACGATCAAAAACTCGTCCTTCGCGTCCTTGCGCAAGATGCTCAGCACCTCCTCGCCCGCGCTGTTCTTCAGCCACACCACCTCGCCGTCGCGCAACGCCGCATACTGCTTCCGCAGCTTGATCACGTCTCGGTAGATGTCTCGCAACGGCGGCCGCCCGCCCGGATTCCAGAACACCGGCATCTTCTCGAACAACGCCGGGTCCGCCGATTCCGTCGCGTCCCCCGCCTCCATGCCGTTGTAAAACAGCGGCACACCGTCCAGCGATAACATCAGCACCTGCGCCGCCAGCGCCCCCTCCATGCCCAGCCGCACCGTCGCCCGCGTCAGGTTATGATGATCCGTGAAATGCAGATGCAACGCCCCCGCGCCGAACTGCTCCTGCGTATGTTCCCACGAATCCTGGATCAACGTCGCCGGCTGCTCGCCCGCGATCACCTGGTTCACCGAGAGGTACAGGTTCCCCGCGTAATCCATGTCAAACGCCTTCGACAACAGCACCGGCTTCGCCCCCGCGTCCGTGATGATCGCCACCTGCGGATTCACCTTCGCCAGTTCCGCCCGCGCCGCCTCCCAGAAATCCACCGGCACCGTGAACGCCGTGTCGCACCGGAAACCGTCCACGCCAAAATCCTTCGCCCAATGCACCAGCATGTCCGTCATGTACCGCCGCAGCTCCGCGTTCCCGTAATCCAGCTCCGCCACATCCGTCCAGTCCGGGTACGGCGGATGGATCTTCCCCTCCGCGTCCTTCTTGTAAAATTCCGGATGCGCCATCATCACGCTGTCCCACGCTGTGTGGCCGGCCACGATATCCATCACCACCTTCATCCCCCGCTTGTGCGCCTCGGCGATCAACCGCTTAAAATCATCCTCCGTCCCGTACGCCGGGTTCACCGCATAAAAATCCTTCACGCTATACGGGCTCCCCAGCGAACCCTTCTTCAGCTTCTCACCCGTCGGATGGATCGGCATCAGCCACAGGATGTCCACGCCCAGATCCTTCAACTCATCCAACCGCGCCGTGATCCCGCTGAAATCGCCGGAAGCCGAAAAGTTCCGCGGAAAGATCTCGTACATCACCCCGGCCCGCAGCCAGTCGGGCGCCCTCCGCCCCGCCGCGTTCGTCGCCCCGCCCGCCGGCGCATCCGCCGCCAATACCACCGGCACCCGGCCCAGGCACAGGACGACCGACAGCCAGCACAAGGATTTCGAAATGAGAGAAATGGTTTTCATGGCAACATGCGTAAGTGGTGATTCAGTTCACGCTATCTCCGCCCCCCTCTGCAAAGCAACCAAATTTCCCGCCCACCCGCCCGCATGGATGTGCGGTGCCGGGTACCAGGAAAAATCGTTCTCGTCCTCGTCCTCGTCCTCGATTGCTCATAAATTTTGGTTGGATTTACTTGGATTCAGTCGGATTTGCTGGGGTTTGCGCATGGCAAACGCGCGGCCTCCGGAGCGCGGATTGTCCCAATCCGCAGCACCACCGTCCGCCCTTTCATGCTTATCACCCGCCACTCGTTTCATAATTTTTTTAAAAAGTGCTTTGAATCGGTTTGAAACCATTTGAAACGGTTTGAATCCCTTTGAATAGGGGCAGCTCCACCCTGGTCGGCCCGGCCTCCGGCCCGGCGTGTCCTTTGCCTGCCGTCCGGTGGGGGTACACCAGCACCCTTGGCCAAGGCGGATTGTCCGCGGATCTTCCGTCATAAAAAACAACCTTGATTCACCTTGATTCACTTTATTTGAGTTTAAGTTGGCCGTCCGCGAGTGACTTTTAAGAATTTTGCAGTCCAACGAAGCCCGACAAAGCCTGACGAGGCCTGACGGGGTTTGGCCGCTCGGCCCTGAATCCTGAGCCCGCCGACGCCACAACGTCCGGACCTCACAACCGACCGGCACCGGCGTATATCGTAAATCGTGTATCGTAAATGTCATGCTCCCCCGACCGTATCACACCTCCCCAAAAGTTGAATTTCTCCCGGGAATGTAGAATGCAGATTTATGCCACATTTCTGCAAAAAACCCGGGTGGGATGGGGGTCTGGCTGAAAAAATCCCGATAAAATCATAATCGCCCCGTAAAGATTAGGGATGCTTGGTGATACGAAAAAGGCGGCCGGGGCAAAAACTGCGCATTTTCTGGGGAATTGAAGGATTTTTGAGAATGAAAAATGAGCGGCCATTTTGGAAATACCGTTGCTCCCAGCGGGAGAAGAAACAGGAGAGGGCGGGCGTCAAAACTAACTTCTTAACTCCCAAACTCTCAAATTCACTGACTCATTGACTGCTCCGGGTCGGCCATCCTCGCCTGCTTTCACCTTCGTCTTCTTCGCGCTCTTCGCGCGATACACCCACCCAGACCCCAGACCCAAGAACCTGGGCCCAATGGAGCTTATTTCACGCTCGACACCCGTTTATCCCGGGAATAGCTTTCCAACATGGAACTGGATGGACCGCAAACTCCACCGCCCATTGTCATTCTCCGTCCAGCAATGGTAGATTCACCCAAACCAACGCCCACATACCTATGAATGAAGAACCGAACAAACCAAGTGAGAGCCTGAATGTCTACGCTTTGATAGCGTTGTACGCCGGTCTGGCTTCGGTGGCCATTGCCGGCTCTGCCTTCACCATGATGCGGCCCATCACCGACGGCGGGATGTGGGCGATCGCCGCCATGGTCGCGGCCCCGGCCGTGATGGGCATCGGCATCGCCCTTTTTATGAGTAAACGACCGTCGCAATGAGCGTTCCCCATGTTCGGCCTCTTCAAGAAAAAATCACCGGCGACCCCGCCGCCGGTTCCGCCATCACCACGGCCATCGTCTCCGCCGCCGCTGCCGCCGTCGGTCACCGGCCCGCTGACGTCGGAGATGTTCTGGGATGAGATGGGCATGTCGCGGCTCGTCCCGGCCTATCTGCAATTGCACCTCGCCGTGCGCAGCCCGCAGCACCGGCTGACCCGCCGGTCGGACGGCAACCTTGATACCGACGATGTCCCGGCCCTGATGATTTTCAATCCCGACAACCCGCAGATCGGCGCCAGTTTCGTGCGGTTGATGAACGAGCAACTTGAGCCCTCCATGCTGTCGGCGCTCACCCCGGCCGAAATCGTCTCCCGCCTGGGCAATATCTACACCCAGGTCAGCGGCAAGGACATGTACGCCATCGTGTGCCAGAAATGGTGCGCGGACCGCAAGCTGTTGGAGTGAAGCCCGCGTATGAAATCATTGAGGTCATGTTTGATGTTCGTGCTTTGGGGTTCGCTGCCATGGCTGTTGGTGTCCTGCACCGTCGGTCCGTGTGGCGTGAATTGGCTTTGGAGCGGTGCGCAGCCGCAAACCACGGGCGGGGCCGTGGTTTGCGCGGTTGCCATCCAAACCAATGCGGTCGCCGGCTCTGACCGCATGGAAATATCTTCAACTGAAGTTCCGCACTGATTTAAGTTATGAATAGTGCGTGGCCCGACAACTCACCGGCACCGGCCGTCGCCAGCCCGCCTCCGCGCAGTTCCCGCGCCTTCACCGTCATCGAGCTGCTCTTCATCGTCACCTTCGTCGTCTTCGCCGCCGCGCTGCTCGTGTGGATATTTTCGCAGAAGCTCGCCGCCGAATCCCGGTTGGCCGATGCCCGGCTTTATGCCATGGGGCTGACCCTTTACGCCAACGATCATCACGGCGAATATCCCACGAACCTGAGCCAGACGCTGCCCTATGTGCAGGCGACCAAGGCCGTCCCCGGCGGCACCAACGGGTTTGAACTCCTGTTCCACGGTTCGGCGACCGACCTGACCAATGCCATCGCCAGCCGCGTCATCGTGCTGCGCGGCGATTCCATAGAGGATCGCGATGGCAAATGGATCCGGGTCTATGGCTTCGCCGACGGCCATTCCGAAGCCCACATCGAACCTGAAAACAATTTCGCCGATTGGGAACGCCAACACTCAGTTGCCCTGAACCAAAACAGGTGAATCGCGCGCAGCGCAAACTGGCTTACCCCAAAGGGGTAAAAGAAATTAGCCCGGGGTTGCCTCGCTCCCCCGCACATTCGCGAGGCTACCCCGGGTAAGCATCCAAAAATAATCTCTTCTCTTTTGCCGGCCACCCGCCGGAGGGTGGCCGGCAAAAGAGATCATCCCGCGCCTGTCCGCCAAGACCTTTTACGGTAACTGCTTGAGCCGGTGTTGGATGATATCCGCCCGCGGTTCCAACATGGCCGCCTCATTCAACAACCGCTTCGCCTCGGCGGTATACCCTTGGGCGAGCAGGGCGTCTGCCTCGCCGCAGGTGGCGAAGAGCAGGTTCATGCGGTGACGTGTCAGGCTGCCGGCATCACGGTCGGGAAAAAATGGGTAGCCATCCGGCTGGATTTCCGGCGCGGGGGCGGCGTTGCTGACCCACGCAATGTAGCTTTCCTGGTAGGGAGCCAAGGTGCTCAACGCCTGCTTGAGTCGTGGCGTAATCTGTTCCGCCCGGGCCGGATCCAAGGCGCTGACCACATAGCGGGCCCGGTTGGTCGCCCGTTCGATACCCAGAAGACAGCCGCCCTGCGACTGCGCCTCCTGCTCGATCAAGGCCCGGCAATCCGCATCCGCCGAGAGGCGCGGCCCGAAGCATGATTTTGTCCACGCGATTGTTTCTGCGAACAGGCCGAGGGAATACAGGCAATAGCCCACGCTCGCATAAACGCTTTCGTCATCGGAAGCTGCTTGGGGATTGTGCGTCTCCAGTTCCGCGATGAATTCCCGGTACCAGCGGAGGGCGCAAACGAACGCGCCCGCACCCAGGTAGCAATCACCCATCAGCTCGAAAAAATCAGCGTCGAAATAGTCCAACACCGGTTGCAGGCGGGTCGCCTCCATCTGCGGCAACAGGCCGCACCGGCCATACGCGATCACCACGGCCTGACGGGTGGCATCATTGCGGCCGGCCAGATGTGCCGCTTCCACCGCGAGCAACTGGGGATCGTCCACGACGGAATTTGGTGCCAGCAGCGGCAAGACGTTTCGGAAACTGACCGGGTGCCGGGTGCTGAAGACATCGAACACGGCGGGATCGCAGTACAACCGCTGAAAACCATCGGATAAATACTGCGTCGCGGGATTCATGTTCAAAAATTTAACCACGGATGGACACAGATGGACACGGATTTTTTTTGACCCAAATTTCACCAATTCTCGCGCAGCGCAAACTGGCTTACCCCAACGGGGTAAAAGAAATTAGCCCGGGGTTGCCTCGCTCCGCTGCACATTTGCGAGGCTACCCCGGGTAGCCGCCAACAATATTATTCCCTCTCCCCTCCGAGGGGAGAGGGAAGGGTGAGGGGTGGCTTTCATTTCAAAATGTTTAACACCTTCAACCTTAACCCGCCTTGTCGCATTCTTTGCAGTGGTGTTTGCCGCCGGTGCCGTCTTGTTTATGGACCGGCTTGATCCGTTTGCCATCTGGGCAGGTGTCCTTGTCGTGAAAAACTTCACGCGGATATTCCGGCGAGTTCGTGTGGTAAGGGCTGACTTTGGCCATAATGTTCCGTTCCCATGGGTGGTTGCTGATGCTGCCGACACTGTGTCGGAAGAATCACTACGTTTTTATCACGGCCCCAAAATCTGGCCATGATAATTGGGGACGATTTTTGGAATTGGCTTTTGACCACGGCCTGTCGCGCCGTAGCCTTGGCGAAGGCGGAATAAACACGGATTGTTTTGACCCAAATTTCACCATTTCTCGCGCAGCGCAAACTGACTTACCCCAAAGGGGTAAAGGAAATTAGCCCGGGGTTGCCTCGCTCCGCTGCACATTTGCGAGGCTACCCCGGGTAAGCCCCACAAAAATCTCCTCTCTTTTGCCGGCCACCCGCCGGAGGGTGGCCGGCAAAAGAGAGCATTCACAGCTTGGCGAAGCGGCAGAATGTAGACTCCCGGCCTTCTACTCTTTCCAAAGATGTTCAAGTCAAAACACGGTTCATGGATCTTCCTTTGATTCCATTTTTTGGCGAATAGCTTCCAGCTTAGGTTGATTGATTGTCTCGCCAATTTTTCTCGCGGGTGCAACCATTGCAATTCCGACGTTTACGTACTTTCGAGCTTCCTGTTTTGTCTCAAGTATGGAATCAGTTGGGACGTCCCAATGACCATGAATCAATCCCAGACACATCAATCGACGAGGCGTTTCGCCTGACTTTTCCACGGCGAATACAGGAGACCCGCTCAGTCCTCCTATTGAGCGAGACTCAATCAGAATTACTTCCATGTTGCCAAATTTTTTTGTCGGCACTGGCTCTGTCGGAATCATGGCGATATTTCCCATTCTGACAATTGGATGATTCCGCTCTGTTCCTGAATGAAATGCAAAGAGACCGGTGATAAAAACATCGCTTCCCACGCCAATACCGTCTTGCCCTGATTTTAAATCAGTCAGCAGGGATTCCTCACTTATGGCAACGAAATCAAGCGTTTTAAGAACAGCATTTGTATGGAACAGAGGATATACCGCTACATCTGAGGCTTCAGATTCATCCGGATGAAAAAACCATGTGATTCCACTTTCGACATTGAATATCGTCGAGTCTCCGTTTTTATTGTTAACCCGAATAACAAAATTTCGTTGTCCAATGTCGGCGATGATATGCTTGGCAGTCACCAAATAAACAAAAGCTTTCCTAGCAAGCTTTGACGGACGGGAAACAAAAAAACCAGTTCCTCGCCACTCGTAAGAAGTTTTTGCGCCGTCTTGGCTCTCGAGACCAATAAAAAACACACATTTCAAAATGTTTTCGTCAATTTGCATGGCTTACTTCCGATATTATTATTGTTGGCATCCGGCTTCTAGCCACCTTCACCCATCGGAGGGAGAAGGGAGATTATTTTAGGGGCGGTTTCACAGGGTAGCCCGTCTTTAATCTGGCAACCGCTGGCTGACAGCTGTAAGCCCTTCGGGCTATTTTTATGGTCGATCACAGACGAGTTTTCAATCATTCGCCCTTGCCCACCTCCGCCGCAACATGCTTATCAAACCCGATATAAATCCGCGCATTCCCATTCTTGGCCAGGGCTGAGAGCGCTTCCAATTCCAGCATGCGGAGCAGGGCGGGGTGTTTGGCGTAGGCTTGGGCGGTGCGTTCGCGTTCCTGGAGCTGTTTGATTTCGGCTTCGGTTTGCAAGCGCTGGACTTCGGCGTGGCTTTGGGCGGCGAGGCGTTCGGCGTGGGCGCGGGCTTCGGCTTCCTGCCGTTGGGCGTCGGCTTTGCTTTGGGAATCGATCTTTTGCACGTCGGCCTTGGTGCGGGCTTCCACGAGCTGGACCTGGCTCATGCGTTCGGCGGCGAGCACCTTGTTCATGATCTCCTGCAGGTTGCCGGGAAAGACGAGGTCTTTCACATCCGCGCGCTGGATGGTCACGCCGTAGCTGGCGGCGGTGCCTTTCACATCGCGCAGGATGTCCTCGCTCAGGCGGTTCCGGTTCGTGAGGATTTCTTCCAGGGTCATGGAGGCGAGGGAACGGCGGGCGGCGAGCTGCACATCGCTATACAGCCGGTCCTCATATCTCTCGACGGCATGCAACGCGAGCTTGGGGTCGATGACGCGGAACTGGACGATGATGCTGACGCGGAGGGCGACCTTGTCCGCCGTCAAAATTTCCTGGCCCTTGATGGTGAGGTCGCGTTCGCGCATGTCCACGAGTGTGAGTTCGACGAGCGGGCCGGTGCGGCCGAACATGCCTTCGTTTTTGGGGATCTCGTAGCGGCCGGCTTCGAGGGTTTTGGTGAGGACGCCGTCTTCGTACCACAGGCCGCGATGGGTGTCCTTGATGATGATTTCAATTTTTTGCCTGGCCATAATCTGAGTTCCTTTCCCGACATCGCCGCGCGATGTCCTTGTCACTTAAGTTGGTGCCCCGAAGCGAGACCGATAGTTGAGCACGGCCGAGAACAGATCTGCATCTGCTGAGTCACATTCGCAATGAGTGACAACAGTGCTTGTTGGTGGCCGCTCATTGACCTCGCCGGGGCGGAGGCAGTTAATACCCGCCAATAATTGAAGTCAAGGCACTAGCGTACGGCCACCATGCAGGCGGATGCTTCCTGGCGGGGCGGGGACAGCTTGTCCCCGCATCTTCTTTGCTCGGGCCCCCGCCATCCTCAATCTTCCATCCTCCATCCTCGCCACCATGCACCCGCTATCCGCGTGACACCGGCGCCGCAATTTCATTTAATCTCCGCACATGAGTGATACGTCAAAGGAACGTTCCGATGAATTTCTGAAGATCAGCGGCCAGTTCAAACTGGGCTCGCTCGTCACGGAACAGTCCCATCCCGTCACCGCCAACCTCAGTGCCGTGGCGCGCCGGGACATCGCCGCCGCGCTGGACCTCCTGTTCCAGGTGGATGAGGATGTCCTTGCCAAATACCGCGAGTTTGCCGGGTCGGGTCGCGCCGAAAAAATTGCGGCCACGGTCACCGCGGCCATCAAGGCCGGCGGAAATGTCTTCTTCACCGGGTGCGGCTCAACCGGCCGCCTGAGCATCCTGCTGGATTCTGTCTGGCGCGATTTCTGGCATCAGCATAAGCATGACGACTACGAGAACCGCACCTTCAGCGTGATGGCGGGCGGCGATTACGCGCTCATCAAGTCCGTGGAAGGCTTCGAGGATTTTACCGCTTTCGGCAAAAAGCAGATCACCGACCTGTTTGTGTGCCCGAAGGATGTGGTCTTCGCCATCACGGAAGGCGGCGAGACGTCGTTCGTCATCGGCACCGCGTGGGCGGGCGTCGAGGCCGGGGCGAAGGTGTATTTCGTCTATAACAACCCGGACGACATCCTGTGCGAACACGTCCAGCGCAGCCGCGAAGTCATCCAGAGCGACCGCATCGAGAAGCTCAACCTCACCACCGGGCCGATGGCCATCACGGGCTCCACGCGGATGCAGGCCACCTCCATCCAGATCTGCGTGATGTTGACAGTGCTGGAGATGGTCGCGCGCGATCTGTCCGGCGCGGAGGCGATGGATGTGCCGGCACAGTTCCTGGCCTCGTTTCAGGAGGGCTATGCCACGTTGCGTTCGCCGGAATTTCTGGAACAGCTCGCGAAGCTCGTCGCCCTGGAGGAAAAAGTTTATCGTGGCGGCTGGCAGAACAACTATCACACGAACCGTTTCGGCATCGATGTGCTGACGGACACCACGGAGCGGTCGCCGACGTATTGCACGCCGCCGTTCCGGAAGTTTGACGACGCGACCGCCACGGAGTCGTGGGCCTATCTCTTCGTGCCGAACGACTGGACGGACAGCGCGTGGAAAAACATCTTGAAGCGCAAGCCGCGTTGCGTGGAATGGGACCAGGACGAGGTGACGCCGTTGGTGCCAGGGGACAAGCTCGAACGCACGCTGGAGATCATCAGCAAGATCAGCTCGACGGAGTTGCTGCGGTATAAGATCGGCATCAACGGGATGCGTTACCGTTCACAGGGCGTGGGCGATTCCGCCGTGGCGGTCATCTCGCGCAAAGAGGATGCCGAGGTGCATTGGAAGCAGCTGGACAAGGCGGCGGCGACCAAGTCCAAGGTGGGCCAGATCTATTTCGGCCACAAGGGCGTGGACGAGGTAGTCACGCAATTGGACCAGCGCATCCCCGGTGCCATCACGGTGTTCGTGCCGGTGCCGACGACTCCCTTCCTGCTCGATGGTGTGACGCGCACGATGGTGAAGCTGGTCATGAACGCGCTTTCAACCTGCACGATGGTGCGGCTCGGCCGCGTGCTGGGCAACTACATGGTGTGGGTCGTGCCGAGCAACCTGAAATTGATCGACCGGGCCACGCGTTACATCACCAAGCTGGCCAACTTGGAGTACGAGCCCGCGAACGAACTGCTGTTCGAGATCATCGAATACGTCGAGCCGCGCATGAAGAGTGACCAGGCGTACCCGCCGGTGGTCGGCATGGCCGTGGTGCGCACCAAGGAAAATGTTTCGAACCAGGAAGCTGAACGCCGCCTGAAAGAAAACCCGCTGCACTAAATTACAGGTAGCGGACGGCGCGCTGCGCCGTCCCCGTCGTCGAGCGCAGCGTCAGACGACGGAAAAACTTTGCTAACCCACGGCGCGCATTTCCAAATACGCGGTGAACGTATTCCTTCTCCCAGCCTGTCACGCCGTAGCGCAGCGTAGGCGGACAGGAGAGGGCAGGGTGAGGGAGAACGCGTTCGCCTAAGCATGATACCCCTTCCAGCCATACCACCCCGGTCCCGGTGACCGGTGCGCCAGCACCTCAAAACACGATCGGCTCGTTCAGCTTCCCGCACTGCGTGCAACGCGACCGGTCCACATCCGCGTCGTCGGTGTACACGAACTCGCACTTCGTGCAGCGGAACACGCGGTCCTCCGGGTGCGCGGGACCGAACCGCCGCCGGCGCACCTCGGACAAGATGCCAATCACGCTGATCGCACCGAGCGCCAGCGCCACGTAGGCCACCATGAGGTATTGGATGCTCACGTCATTCGTCCCGCCAGAGCCGCTGGCCGCCGAGGATGGCGTTCGAGTTCTTGCCGGGCACGGCCCCGGCCGGCATTTTTTCGATGAGCCGTGCATTGCCGCCGCCCAGCACCACATAATCCACCAGCAACGCGTTCTTCAGGAGCGTGACGACGACATCGACGTGATGCCGCCATTTCTTTTTGCCGAGCCGCTTGAGCGCGAGCGTGCCGAGATATTCCTCGTAGCTGCGGTTCTTTTTGTACGGCAGATGCGCGAGTTCGAGCGGCAGGACGGTTGTGCCCACGACCAGCGCCGAGCCGAGGCCGGTGCCCAAACCGAGGAACAGCATGCGTCCGCCCGTGTGGCCGCCGAGGGCCTGCATGGCGGCGTCGTTGATGATCCGCACGGGGCGGCCGAAGGCCTTTTTGAAATCGTACTTCACCCAGCCGCCGCCGAGGTTGTGCGGCTCGCGCGTGGGGCGGTTGTCCTTCACCGGCCCGGGATAGCCGATGGACACGGCGTCATACTTCCAGCCGGCCGTGGCCTGTTTCACGCCGGCGACCATGTCTGCCGCGGTCATGGCCGGGCCGGAGATGATCTTGACGACTTCCTCGGTGCCCGGGGCGTGGAATTTGATATGCGTGCCGCCGACATCAATGACGAGGATTTTTTTTGGTTTCGATTTCATGGCGCGGGTTCAGGGTGGGTTGGGGGCGTTAGTAGAGGTCAGCGGTGTGATGTGCCAGTAGAAAGTGACTTCGCCCAGCATCAGTTGCGCGGCCGGCGCAAACTTGAGGCTGAGGGCCAGCGCCACGGCGTTGGTGTCGCCCTTCGGCGAACGTCCGGCGGCCTCGATCGCGTTGTCCGCCGGCAGCAAGACGGCGCCGATCACGCTGCCGATCTGGTCCACGGTCACCTGCACCTTGCTGGGCGCGATGACATCGTTGAATTCCAGCGAGGGCAGGGCGGGCTTGGCGAGCAATCGCCGATGCGCCAGCGCCCCGGAGATCTGGAGCACGGAAGCCTGCGGTAGCGCCGGGCCGGCCGGTGCCGCCAGTTCCACGAGCAGCGGTGGCGGTTTGAAGTCGAGCTGGAAATCCCCGAACTGGTTCGTCTGTATGAACCCGTTGAAGGCGGCTCCGAGATTTTCCGGGTTTGGCAGCGTCAGTTCGCCCGGCCTGGCCTGCCAGCGGAACGACGGCGGCGTGATGACGGGTGCCTGTTGCCAGATGGCGGCGGCGAAATCGCGCGGATTGGGCAGGGCAAACAGCGCCGGGTTGTCCAGCTCCATCAATTCATCCTGGCTTTTCGCCAGTTGCAACTGGGGCGCGCCGGTGACGGGCTTCGGCACGAACGGCTTTTTGGCGCCGAAGGCGAAGATGAGGCCGATATGGATGGCTATGGCCAGCATGATGAAGAGCAAGATCCGTTGGCGCGACCAGCCTTCATCGGACTGCGGCCCGGTCTCGTCCGTCGCCGGCAGGTTGGCGCTCGCTTCGTTCATTTGCGGGCGGGCGTGTCCGTCACCCGCGGCAGGGTGGCGAGCAGGACATTGGTGATGCCGACGGGCTTGATATCCCGCGCCAGCAGGGAAAGATGTGCGAGCTGCTCATAGGTCACCGACCGGTCGGCGTGGATGATCAGCGTCAATGGCTCGTGTGCACCCTTCACGGCTACCGCCAGGCTGGTCTTGAGCTGGCTCTCGTTGACCATCCTGTTTTCGACGTACAAACGCCCGGCGGAATCCACCGCCATGGCGACGGTGCGACCGTTGACGCCGGGGAGGTTGGCGGCGGCGGGCGGGTTCAGATGCACCTGCAACCCGGGCACCGGCAGCAGCGCCCCGAGCAGCAGGAAGATGACGATGAGGAAAAAGACGGCGGCGAACGGCGCCACATCGAACTGGCTGCGCAGGATTTTTGAATTGCGCGGAAATTTCATTTCCCGTTTCCGTTCTCGGTGACGATGTTG
>Ga0210392_10001273_pt1 | contig 13535 bp, 6 predicted proteins | sample IncBWC30OmetaG_FD_161057 | JGI IMG/M metagenome (GOLD analysis project Ga0210392, IMG submission 161057) | Forest soil microbial communities from Barre Woods Harvard Forest LTER site, Petersham, Massachusetts, United States - Inc-BW-C-30-O ...
CGCGTGGGCTTGAGCCAGGAATCGGTGCCTTGCGGCGATGTGAAAGCCGCCGTGGAAAAAGGACGCCTGAACCATTCCAAATATGTTCTTTGCGGTGGCATCGGAGTGGGTGCTGCCGCGCAAGTGCTTGACATCAAGATGGCCAAGGTCAGCGACGGCACGGTTCTATGGTCGAAGTCATATCCATTGGCAGCCGTCGACCCTGCGAAAGTCGCGGCGGAAGTCGACTCCAATGTCCCGTCGCTGGAAGAAGATTAGCCGGGACGCGCTCAGGCGCGGCCTACCCTGTTGTCATCATACCTCCAACCGATCTTGAGGGCGGGCCACGAGGGCATAGAGGACCGGCATGAGAAAAACACTGATCAACAGCCGTGTGAATAATCCGCTGACAATTACCAAGGCGAAAGGCCGTTGAGTGTCCGTGCCGACGCCCGTGGCCAGTGCTACCGGCAACAGGCCCAGGGCCGCAACCAGAGCGGTCATCATAATCGGCCGCAAACGCAGTATGGCGCCTTCTCGAATGGCCTCGGCGAGGGGAGTGCCGTTGCGGCGAAGTTCGTTGACGTATGAGATATAGACAACCGCGGTCTGCACCGAGACGCCGAACAGAGCCAGAAAACCGATACCCGAAGAGACCGAAAACGGTGTGCCCGTAATCCACAGGGCCAAGATGCCGCCTACGGGCGCCGACAGCACCACGCCAAGCACGGTAATGAACGGAAATTTGATGTTGCTGTACAGGGCGAACAGCAGCAGGAAAATCAGAAAAGTCGTCAGCGGAACAATGATGTCCAGTTGATGGCGTGAAGCGGTGTACTCCTTGTACTCGCCGCCCCAGTCCAAACGGTAGCCCCGCGGCAGCGTGACTTTCGAGTTGACCTGCCGCATCGCATCGTCGACCGCGCCCGCCAGATCGCGGCCTTCCACTGAAAACTGCACACCGATGTAACGGGAATTGTCTTCCCGGTAAATGAACGAAGCGCCGCTCGAGACCTGAATGTCCGCGAATTCCTTGAGCGGAATCTGCTGTCCGGCGGGAGTAGCCACAAGAATATTGCCTATCTCCTGCGGATTGTCCCGGTATTGGCGCTCGAGGCGCACGATGAGATCGAACTGCTTCTCTTCTTGCACCACCTGAGTGGCCACGTCGCCCCCGATGGCCGTCTGAATCAAGGAATTGATATCCGCAACGTTCAGTCCGTAGCGGGCAATTCTGGCGCGGTTGATGTTAATGGTCAGGCTCGGCTGTCCGAGTTCCTGCACCAAGGTCACCTCGCGGATGCCGCGCACCCCCTCCAAGATCTGTTTTATCGCCTTGCCTTTCTGTTCCAACGTATCCAAATTGGAGCCAAAGACCTTGACGGCCAGCGCGCTCTTGAGTCCGGTTTCCGCCTCGTCCACCGCATCTTCAGCGGGCTGGGTGTAATTGAAGTTGATGCCGGGAAATGCAGCGAGCTTCTCGCTGATGGCCTGGGTCAGTCCCGATTTGTTGCGATACGAGCCGCTCCACTGCGAGTAAGGCTTGAGGCCGACAAAAAACTCCACGTTAAAGAAGCCGGTTGGGTCGGTGCCATCGTCAGGCCGCCCGAGTTCCGAGGCAACGGTCGTGACTTCCGGAAAGGAGCGCAGAATTTCACGCACCTTGGGAGCGATCTTTGCCGACTCGTCGAATGAGATGGTGTAGGGCATCGTTGCCCGCACCCACAGCGCGCCTTCGTCCAGATGCGGCATGAATTCGGCGCCGATACGCGGAATGAGCAGCAGCGAACCGGCCAGTAGAATCGCCGAGGCAATGGCCGTTACCCAAGGACGCGCAAGACAGAAATCGAGGCCCTTGGAGTAGATCGACTTGATGGACTCGAACACGGCGTTGCGCCGCTCCTGCACGCCCTTGCGCATGAACCACGCACATAGCACCGGCAGCAGTGTAAGGGTGACGATCAAGGAACCGATCAGCGCGAAAACCATGGTGTCCGCCATCGGTTTGAATAGCGTGCCCGAAGGCCCGGCCAGTACATAGATGGGCAGAAAGCCGGCCACGATGACTGCGACTGAGTAGAAGAGCGGCCGATCCACTTCGGCGGCGGCTTCCCTGATGATCTCCGTGACACTGATGGAACTTCCGCGACGCGCAGCGATCTGGCGAAAAATGTTTTCGACCATCACGACCGCGGCATCCACCAGGATTCCAAAATCCACGGCACCAATGGACAACAGATTCGCCGACGCGTTTTGCAAATCGAGGCAGATGAACGCGAACAATAGGGCCAGGGGAATAGTTGCCGCGACAATGAGGCCGGCGCGAAAGTTGTAGAGGAAAAATATGAGAACCACGACAACCAGCAACATGCCCCGCAACAAGTTGCGCTCGACGGTCTGAGTCGTCAGTTCCACCAGGTCGCTGCGATCGTAGAAGGGAAGAACTTTCACGTCCTTCGGCAGGAGTTCTTCGTTGAGTTCTTTGGTCTTCGCCTCCACTCGCTTCAGGACATCTTGGGTTTTCTCCCCGGTGCGCAGCAGGATCACGCCTTCCACGGCATCATCCTGTGACTGGAAGCCGAATTCGCCGAGGCGCGGGGCAATGCCTATGACCACACGGCCGATATCCTTGACCAGTACCGGAGTGCCGTCATGCACCGCGAGCACAACGTTGCCGATGTCTTCCAGGGTACTCAGGCGCCCCAAGCCGCGGACATAGTAAAACTGGCCGCCTTGCGAATAAAATCCGCCGCCGCCATTGCTATTGTTGGCCGCCAGAGCGCTCTGCACCTGTGTTACCGACAATCCCACCGACGCGATCCTCGCCGGATCGAGCAGCACTTGGTATTGCATTGTGCCGCCGCCGAACCCGGAGTCATCCGCCACGCCGGGAACGGATTTGTACTGAGGTTCGATGACCCAATCCTCGAAAGTCTTGAGTTCCATCGGTGACCGGTCCGCGCTTTGCAGGACGTAACGATAGATGAGGCCCGAAGGTGAAGACAGCGGCGACATCGATGGCGCGATGCCGCTCGGCAGACTGACATCGCCGACGCGATTGAATGCCTGCTGGCGTGCAAAGTAGATGTCCGTGCCGTTTTGAAACGTCAGGATCACGTCGGACAACCCGTAGAGCGAGATCGACCGGATGGTCGCCATCTGCGGGATGCCATTCATCTCCCGCTCGACGGGCACGGTGATCAGCCGTTCGACTTCCTCGGCCGCGTGCCCCGGCCACTGGGTGATGAGTTCAACGATGGGAGGCGACAGGTCGGGATAAGCGTCAACCGGCAAGCGGTCCAGCGAGCGCGACCCCGCACCGATGAGCACCAGCGTCATCAGGATCACCAGAAAACCTTGCCGCAGCGATGAGGTCACGACGCGGTTCATGAACGACGCTGGTCGCGGAGCGGAGCCCCCCGTTGGAACCGGGTCGACGCTCATTGATTCTGCATGAATTGCACAAAGATGGCGCCGTCCACCACAATCCGGTCACCGGCCTTGAGCCCTTCGGCAATGTGGTATTGATCGTCCGCACGGTATCCCAATGTCACGTGCTGCCGCGCAAAACTGCCGTCGGGTTGCAGGAAATAAACAAACGGCAGGTTCACATCGTCGCGCAAAACAGCCGACACCGGTACGAGCAGTCCGGTCTCCTCCTGGTGAGCCTGAATTGACACGCGGACATACATCTGCTTTTTCAAAAGATCGCCCGGATTTTTGACGACCACGCGCGCGACCACCGAGCGGGTGTCGGGATCCACCAGTGCCGAGATGTTGTCCACGATCCCGGAAAATTTGGCCGTTCCGATCCCGGTCATGACGTCGGCCTGGTCGCCGACTCTGACCGATTCCAAGTCAGCGCCAAAAATCTGCGCCATCACCCAGACACGCGACAGATCGGCAACCGTAAAGCATGGAGTGGTGCCGGCTTGCAGCAGTTGTCCCGGCGTAATCAGCTTTTCAACCACCGTTCCTGCGATCGGCGCACGGATGATTCCGTCGAGGCGCGAAATGGGCCGGCCTTCCTGAATTTCTTTGATGGCCTGCGCGGGAACCTGCAGCGAGACCAGGGCCTGCAGCGCGGCTTCGCGATCGGCCTCGGCATTGGCGGCGTCGGATTCCGCCTGGTCGGCCTCTCGCTTGGCAACGCCGTTGTGTTCCACGAGATCCTTGTCCAGATCGGCCAGTCGGCGGGCTGTCTGAGCCGTGGAAATCGCCTTGCGATAGGCGCTGATGGCGGTCGCAAAATCGGGTGAATCCACGACCGCCAAGGGCTGGCCCTGCTTGACGTGTTCACCGAGGGAAACGAGCAGCCGCGATACGGGTCCCGAGAAAGGCGCCAGTACGCTGGTGGCCTGATCGTTGTCGAAATCAACCGCCGCAGTTGCCTCGACGGTCTTGCGGAAATGAGAGGCCGCCACCGTGTAGAGATGAATATTGTCTCGCTGTGCCGGTGTTAGCGTTACATTGCTCGGCGTCACCGATGCGGTCTGACCAACGCCGTCGGTCTTGGGTGAGCAGGCGGTGCTGGACAGCACGGCGCCCAGGCACACGAAAGCGAGCGCGCGGGAGAGAATCGATTTATTTTTCATGTTTGTCTTTGGCCAACTCCGCACGGTGCCACCACCCACCACCCAGCGCTTGAAACAACGCCGCCGTATCCGCAAAACGATTGGCCTGTGCCTGGATCAAGTTGATCCGCCCTTGTTGGTAGGCTTGTTGTGCGCTCAACAGTGCGAGATAGCCCGCGTAGCCGCTCTGCCATTGTCGTTGCGCCAAGTCCAGTGTGACCTTGGCCGCATCGGCTGCCTTTGCCGCGGCCTTGACCGCCTCTGCGTCTTGCTCGAGCGCGGTCAGCGTGTCGGCTACATTCTGAAGGGCGGTCAGTACGGTGCTGCGATATTGCTCGGCTGCCTGATCGTAAGCGGCTTTTGCAGCACGCTCATGATGCAATAGCGTGCCGCCTTGAAAAATCGGTGCAGTCGCCGCCGCTCCCACGCCCCAAAATCCCGTTCCCGACGTGAACAACTGGCTCATGGCGGCCGCCGAGCTGCCCGCATTCGCCGTCAATACAAAATTGGGGAGCCGATTCGCCATGGCGATGCCAATCTTGGCGCTGGCATCATGCAGGTTTGCCTCGGCTTGGAGCACATCGGGGCGCTGCGACACCAGGGCCGAAGGCAGGCTGAGCGGCAGATCTTCGGGCAATTGCAGAGTCGATAGGTCGAACTTATCCGCCGGCGCCTGGTTCGGAAAACGCCCGGCGAGGACTGCAAGAAGGTCGCGAAGCTGGGCTTGCTGTTTGATGAGCGGCGGCAGCGTGGCAGTGACCTGCGCGAGCAGCGCCTCTTGCGCAGCCACATCGAGGCCGTTGGCGTAGCCCTTGTCAAATTGATATTGCAGAATCTTGACCGTGTTGGCCGTGCTGTCGATGAGTTCATGGGTCGCATCGATCTGCATCTGCACAGCGCCCACCTGGATCGCTGTGACCACCACCGTGGAGGTCAAGGTGGTGTAGGCCGCGACCATTTGAAAACGAGCTTCTTGTTGTTGCGCCGCCAGCGATTCGACGGTGCGGCGATTCAGGCCGAACACATCGGGCACATATGACACGCTGAGTTGCGGCGTGAAGAGATTGTAAAGAAACGTGTTTGAATTCAGTGCAGGTGCGATTTGTTCAGATTGTTTCTGGCGAGTGGCCGAAAAATCTGCCTCGACGCTGGGATAGTAGGCCCCCCGTTGGGCGAGGACGTTTTCCCGCGCCACCGTCAATGCTGCCTGCGCTGCTTTCAGGTCGTGATTGTTCGAAAGCGACAGCTCGATCAGCTCATTGAGCGCCGCGGAATGAAACAGCGTCCACCAGTCCGCGGAGATGTCGGCTCCTACGGCGAAGCGCTGTGCCTGCCCGCCCGGGACATTCGGCGTTGTGGCTGTGGTCGCCAGGGGCTGGGCCGTGTAGTCGCTCACATCCGGGGGCGCAGGCCTCTTGAAGTTAGGACCCACTGCGCATCCGCCCAGAGCCAACACGATCAGGCTCGCCGCGGCAGGCGGCACGCGCGATTTACACAGGTGCATGGTGCAAGGGTGCTGGTTTGGGCAATTCGCAGTCTCGACGCGCGATAGTTTTAAGTGGCCGTCGAACGTCCGCCGTTTCTTGTCAGCACAGCGCCGGAATCCTCGACTAACCAGCAAATATACTATGGTTCGAGTGGGAAGCTCGATCAGAGTTCGTTTTTTCTGCCGTTAAGCCGTAGGATCCGGGGGTGCGTATGCCGAATAAGAAAGTGTTGTGGGGGGATATGCGTCTACATGCCTGGATCATCGTTTCCTCGATCGCGATGTCGCCTGCCGCGCTCGCCCAGGAGATCGCCGAACGGCCCGCAAGCACCAATTCGGCCGCGGCGGCCGCTGCCGTGGTGGCCCACGGCGAATCGTTGTTCAGGGCCCGGTGCGCGTCCTGCCACGATCCTGCGGTCGAGCGAGCTCCACCCAAGGTGGCATTGGCCAGGCGCTTTCCCGACGACATCGCGACGACGTTAAAAACCGGTGTCATGCAGCCCATGGCAACGGGCTTGAGCGATGAGGATATTCATGCCATCGCGACCTATTTGGGCGCCGATGGCATGACCGAGCAAGCCGGCGACCCTCCGGTCTGCACATCGAGTGGAAGATTCAGTCTGTCCGGACCGGGGTGGAACGGATGGAGTATCGATGCGCGCAACTCGCGCTTCCAGCCCGACCCCGGACTATCGAATGCCAACGTGTCGCGGCTGAAGGTGAAGTGGTCGATGACCTATACCGGCGGCCGTTATGGACAGCCGACCATCGTGGGCGGACGGCTGTTCCTCACGAGTTCCAGCGGCCGAATCTATTCATTGGACGCCAAGACCGGATGCATGCACTGGCGATTCGATGCGGATGCCGGCGTGCGCACGACTCCGATGATCGGCCGGCTGAAAGGCGCCGCGCCGAGCGGCTACCTGATGTATTTCGGCGACTTCCAGCGCAATGTCTATGCGCTGGACGCAGCCAGCGGAAAATTGCAGTGGAAAATGAATGTCGAAAAACATCCGCGCAGCGTGCTCACCGGCGCGCCGGTGTTGTACCAAGGATTGCTCTATGTACCTCTTTCGTCATGGGAGGAAACCGCGGGCGGCGCCGGCTCTTACGGCTGTTGTACGGCTCGCGGCGGTTTGGCCGCGCTCGACGCCAAGGACGGCAGGCTCGTGTGGAAGACCTACGCGATAGAGCAGGAGCCCCAGCCGACCGTCAGGAATGCCGCGGGTACTCAAATGTACGGACCGGCCGGAGCGGCCGTCTGGTCGGCGCCCACCATCGATGCCAAGCGGGGTCTGGTCTACATCGGCACCGGGGACTCGTATACCGACGTGAAGGAAAACGCCTCCGACGCCATCATTGCCTTGGATCTGGTGAGCGGCAAGGTCAAATGGAGGAACCAAGTTACGGAAAACGACAGTTTCCTGATGGGCTGCAATCGGGGAGGCACGAATTGCCCCAGCGTCCTGGGTCCGGATCACGATTTCGGCGCGTCGCCCATCCTGTTCACCTTGCCCAACGGCAAGGACATCATTCTCGCGGGTCAGAAATCGGGCGTCGCTTTTGGGATGGACCCGGACAACGACGGCAAGACGATCTGGCGCAACAAGGTGGGCAATGGCGGCGCATTGGGCGGCATCGAGTGGGGCATGGCCACGGATCTCAAGCGGCTGTACGTTGCGGTCGCCGACCTCGGTATGCCGCCGCCGAAGGGCAAGGCCGGATTGTTTGCGCTGGATCCTGCCACCGGCGATCAACAGTGGTACACCGCGGCGCCGAAGGTGCCCTGCAGCTACAGCGGCAGTGGCAGATGCCTCCTTGGCCAATCGGCGGCACCCACGGTGATTCCAGGATTGGTGTTATCGACCACGATCGATGGGCACCTGCGCGCATACGGCGCGAATGACGGGAAGATCGTGTGGGATTTTGATACCGCGGCACAAAAGTATCAGACCATCAACGGCGTGAAAGACCAAAGCGGCGGTTCGCTCGATGTGGCCGGACCGGTATTGGCAGACGGATTGATGTACATCATCTCGGGCTACGCCGGTGCGTTGGGCGGTGCGCCCAACAATGTGCTTTTGGTTTTTTCGGTGGATGGAAAGTAGGAGGATTTGATGCGAGCTGTCGCTGCGTTGACCGCTTTGGGATTGATCACGGCGATCGCAACCGGCAGTGCGGCTGCGCCGCAGCCTACGGGGCCTGAATTTGCCGTCAGTTACCCGGCTTCGCAGAGCGGTGTGCCGCTTGACGGTCGGGTCATTCTGCTCTTGAGCCGCGATCTGACCCGCGAGCCGCGCACTCATGTCGAAGCCGATGAGCCGCTCGCGGCGCCGTACCTGTTCGGTCTTAACGTCGAGGCTCTGGCGCCCGGTGCCGTCGCCGTGCTGAACGACAATGCGTTCGGTTGGCCGGCCGCGCATCTTTCGGCGATTCCCAGCGGTGATTATTTTGTTCAGGCGGTACTCAATCGCTATGAAACTTTTCACCTCGCCGACGGGCGCACCCTTAAACTGCCGCCCGACAAGGGCGAGGGCCAGCAATGGGCGAAGAAGCCCGGAAATCTGTTCTCGACGCCGCTTAAAGTGCACTTGGACGCGTCGCATCCCGAGAGAATCGCACTGATTCTCGATCAGCAGATCGAGCCGATCTCACCGAAGAGCGATAGCGAGTTCATTCGGCATATCCGAATCCGCAGCGAATTGCTGTCGCATTTCTGGGGGCGCGACGTCTTCATCGGCGCGCACATCCTGTTGCCGAAAGGTTTCGACGCGCATCCGCAGGCGCGCTATCCGCTGATGGTATTCCACGGCCATTACCCGGATGACATTTCGGGATTCCGCACCACACCACCCGATGCGCATTTGACGCCGGATTACTCCGAACGCTTTCACCTGCCGGGCTATAACCGTATTCAGCAAAAGGAAGCCTACGCCTTCTATCAGAAATGGATCTCCGCGGATTTCCCGCGGTTTCTCGTTGTCGAGATCGAACACGCGAACCCCTATTACGATGACAGCTATGCGGTGAACTCGGCCAATCTCGGGCCCTACGGCGATGCCATCAACAAGGAGCTGATTCCCGAGATCGAACGGCGCTTTCGCGGCATCGGCGCGGGCTGGGCGCGCTTCACTTACGGCGGCTCAACCGGCGGATGGGAGGCTTTGGCCACGCAGGTGTTCTATCCGGACATGTACAACGGTGCGTTCGCCGCGTGTCCGGATCCAATCGACTTTCACGCTTACACCGTCATTAACTTGTACAAAGACCGCAACGCATACACGCTGCAGGGCGAAGCCTTGTCGGTGGAGCGCCCGGCGTTCCGCAATTACTTGGGAGAGGTGTTTGCGACCCAGCGCGATGAGAACTACATGGAATTGACGCAAGGAGATCGCAGCCGTTCGGGCGGTCAATACGATATTTGGCAAGCCGTATTCAGCCCGGTTGGACCGGACGGTTATCCGAAGCCGATCTTCGACAAGGTCACCGGCCTCATCGATTCCGGCGTGGCGGCCTATTGGCGCGAGCATTTCGATCTTTCGCACATCATCGCCCGCGATTGGGCGACGCTCGCGCCGAAGCTTCAGGGGAAAATACATCTCTATGTGGGCAACGGCGACAATTACTATTTGACCGACTCGGTATATTTCGCGCAAGAAACCCTCGAATCGCTTCAGCCCCCCTACGGCGGCAGCGTGGCATATGGCGATCGCGCCGAGCATTGCTGGAACGGGGATCCGAAGGCGGCCAACGCCTATTCGCGGCTGCATTACAACTTTCAGTACCTGCCGGTGATTCTGGAGCGCATCAAGGCGTCGGCACCGGCGGGTGCGGATCTCAAGAGTTGGCGCTACTAGGACGCGGCTTTGGCCGGCTGAGGCACGATCGCAGGGTCGCTCAAAAACTGTTTGACGCGCTCGAATTCCTGCCGCAGCAGCGCATTGCAGTGCTGGAGCGCGCGTGCGTCGCCGGCGCCGCTTTCGTTTTCCATCCGCTCCGCGAGTGCTTTCAGCGCGTGCGCGTGGATATTCGCGCAGGCGCCCTTCAACTGATGCGCGGCCCTCGCCAATGCCACGCGATTGGATTGGGCGGCAGCGGCGGCCATCTCGGCTAACTGCTGCTCGCCGCTCGCGATGAACGTGACCGCCAGTTCTTGTGCAAACGCATTGTCGCCACTCGTAATGCTTTGAAATCCGCGCAGATCGACCGGCGGCTTCAGGGCGGCGGGCGCAGGCGGCGGCGTGGCTGCCGAGGTGTCTGTCTCATTTCTCTCCAAGCCATATTTTGTAAGGACGTCGCGCAGGCGCTCAACTTCGATCGGCTTGGTCAAGTACCCGTCCATGCCGGCGGCCTCGCATAGCTCGCGGTCGCCGGTCATGGCGTTCGCCGTGAGCGCGACAATCGGCACGTGTCCCGTGGTTTCCCACTCGCGGATTTTGCGAGTGGCAGTCATGCCGTCCATGACCGGCATCTGCAGGTCCATCAATACGATGTCGAAATGCCGTTGCTGGCAGGCGGCGACGCCTTCGGCGCCATGGCTTGCAACTTCCACGGTGCATCCCAACCGCTCGAGGAATCTGACCGCGACTTTTTGATTGACGAAATTGTCCTCGACCAACAGGACATGGCCGCGAAAGCGCTGCTGTGCCGCCGGTTGCGTGAGCATATTCAGCGTGATCATGGGCTGCGTGTCCATCTGCCACTGCCGCGGCTCGCCGCTCATGACGCGTGCTACCGCATCGATCAATTCCCGCACGCGCACCGGCTTGGTGAGATACGCGGCAAATCCAAGTGCCGCCAGCCTCGGCGTATCGCCGTGGCGATCCAGCGAGGTCAGCATGACCAATCGAGTGCTGCCAAGATCCGGCATGTTGATGATGCGCTCGCCGAGCATTGCGCCATCCATGTCGGGCATTTGAAAATCGGTAATGACCATATCGAAGGGGTGATCCGACGTCGCGGCGTTTCGCAGCTCATCCAAGGCGGCCGACCCGCTGCCCACGGTTGTCACCGCATAGCCCGCGTGCACGAGTTGCGAGCTCAATACCCGTTGATTGGTCACGTTGTCATCGACGATGAGTATCCGGCCGCCCTTATCGCTCGTGATGCGGCGCTCCGGCGTGATCGCCGGCGCGGGCTTCAGGGGCAAAGTAAAGAAGAACCGGGAACCGACGCCCACCTCGCTGGCGACGCCGATTTCACCCCCCATCAATTCGACCAGCCGGCGTACGATGGACAGCCCCAAGCCGGTGCCGCCGAAATGCCGCGTCGTCGATGAATCGGCTTGAACGAACGGCTGGAACAATGTCTCGAGCGTCTTCTCGGCAATTCCCATCCCGGTGTCCCGCACTTCGAAATACGTCAGCGGATCGCCGTTGTCGCCCTGTTTGCAGCGCACTTCAATGACGATTTCCCCGGCTTGGGTGAACTTGATGGCATTGCCGACCAAGTTCACCAAGCACTGGCGCAAGCGTTGCGCGTCGCCGAGTACGCGCCCCGTTATTTGAGGTTCAACATTGACGATGAGTTCCAAGCCTTTCGTGGCGGCCTGAAAGGCCATGGCGGAACCGACATCCTCGACGTTGGCGCGCAAATCGAGTTCGATGGACTCCAATTCCAGCTTACCGGCTTCGATCTTCGAGAAATCCAAAATGTCGTTGATGACGGTCAGCAGAGAATCGGCGCTTGAACGGATCGTTTCCGCGTAGTCGCGCTGCGTCCGATCGAGATGCGTGTCGATCAGCAGGCCGGTCATTCCGATGATGCCGTTCATGGGGGTACGAATTTCATGGCTGACATTGGCCAGGAAGTGACTCTTGGCCCGGCTCGCCGCATGCGCCGCCTCCGCACGGGCCTCGAGCATTTGGTTGGTGCGAACATCGCGCGTAACGTCCCAAGTAACACCCACGACGTAGCGGACCTGTCCGCGGCTGTTGCGCATGACTCGCGCGTAGTTCTGCATGTGGTGTATTTCGCCATCGATGCCCTGAACGCGGAACCCGTATTCGTAGGAATCCATATTCTTGGCGATGTTTTCAGCCGGTGTGCTGAGAAAACCGGCGCGATCCTCCGGCAGAATGATGGTCTGCAGGGCGCGGAAATAATCCTTCAACGGAACATCATCCATTCCGAAGCACGGCGGGCGCGGGCCGTGCCAGGAGAAACAATCGGATTTGATGTCGAACTCCCATGGTGCGATGCCGGCAGCTTTGGTCGTGACGCTCAGGCGCTCGATCAAGGCGCTTTCCAGGGCGGCTCTGCGTTCCAATTCCGCCGCATGCAATACTTCTTTCGTGACATCCCAGGTCACGCCCATGAGGCGCGTCGCCGTGCCGGCGGCATCGCGATGTACGCGCATATGAGTCTGAACATACTGAGGTTCCGGCCGTGGATTGGCGGTGCGGTGGCGCACCGGCAGGATGGCATTGCTGGTGGGGTCGGCAAGCACGGCGCGTATTGCGGCGAATGCCGCTTCGCGTTCATCGCTGTGAATGGCGCCTCGCGGGTCGAACTTTGGCGCCGGCTGCACGCCGAAAAGCGTCCAAAAGCTGTCGTCTGCGATGAAGTCCAACGTGACGAGATCCTGTTCCCAAATACTGATGCCGGCCGTTTCCGTGGCCAGCTTGAGTCTCAACAACAATTGAGTTTGCCGCTCGGCTTGCTGAGCCAGCAGCGTCGCCGCTTCGGCTTGCGCGCTCATGTCGATGGTCAGACCTAGAACGCGGATCGCGCGGCCTTGCGCGTTGCGGAAGACCTCGCCGCGCAGCTGGACCGGGCGCACGCGGCCGTCACGTTCCTTCACGCGATAGGCGATTTCCATGGGAGCCTGGCCCTTGAGCGCCTTGATGAACTCTGCGCGATAGCGCGCGCGATCGTCGGGGTGCACCTTGCCCAGCATCAGTGCGTGCGGATCGGCGTCCGCAACCCTGATTTCGGCGCCATAGATTTCGGCGAGATCACCGCTGAATTGCATGGAGTTTTGCACGACGTCCCACTCCCAGATGCGCACCCCGGCGCTGCGAGCGACGTCCTCCAAACCCTTGAAGAACGCGGCCTTGCCCAGCTGCTGAGGCGCGGGCCGGACGTTCCGAACGGCCGCCCAGATACCGGCGATCCACGAGCAAATCCCGCGCCAAACGCCGCGAAGGCGCGCTAAAGCCGGTGATTGGCGGGAAATAATGGGCGCACTCCGGAACTACGGGATTGTCGGTATCTTACGCTTCATATCGGCGCGGAATCTGCGGGCTTGAGCGGCGCGAAACGCGCAATGCGTCACACCAAGCTCAAAAAAATGCCGGGAAAAGCTGATTGAGAGCTAGGCGTCGTCGCAACGGGTGCCGCAACCGGCGGCATTCAAATGAGGATCCATCAGGTGGGTGACCGGCCGCAAGGCCGGTCACCCATGCTCATGCGAAGGCTTAGTTGTCCGCGATTATTTAACTATCGCTTGATACGTCCAGGCATGCGATAAACCTCGCACATCGGGAACGCCGCCG
>Ga0210392_10001274_pt1 | contig 13526 bp, 13 predicted proteins | sample IncBWC30OmetaG_FD_161057 | JGI IMG/M metagenome (GOLD analysis project Ga0210392, IMG submission 161057) | Forest soil microbial communities from Barre Woods Harvard Forest LTER site, Petersham, Massachusetts, United States - Inc-BW-C-30-O ...
CGCGCTCGCGGCGAGAGTGACTACTTGGGCGTGCACCAGCGCTTGGATGTCGGCACTTCGGGCGTGCTCGCATTCACGCGCGACCCCGCGCTGAACGCGGCCGTCGCCGAGCAGATGGAAGGCCACGCGGTCGAGCGCGCGTACGTCGCAGTGATCGCCTACAAACCGGGCAAATCTGCGTTGCGTGATTCGGGGTCGCTCGAGCAGCGCTTGGAGACTAGCCAGGGGCGCACGCGCGTAGTGAAGAGCGGCGGGCAACGTGCGCTCACCAACTATCGAGTCTTGGAGCGCGTGCGAGATCGCGCGCTGATCGAGCTTCGCCCGGAGACCGGACGCACCCATCAGCTGCGCGTTCAGATGGCTCACGCCGGCGCGCCGATAGTGGGGGACACCAACTATTCGGGTGCGCCTGCCGAGCGGCTGTTCCTGCATGCGCGCGATCTAGCCTTCAAAACCCCGGCCGTGCGCTGCTCCGTCAAAGTTCCCGACTCGTTCGCCGACGCGCTGCACGCTCGTCCGCCGAGCCTCGGTTCAACCGAGCGCTTGCGCGGCGCGCTGGCCGACGCGGGTTGCTTGCGGGCGCCGCTGCTCGCCGTCAGCGATACCTTTCGGATCGTGAATGATCTAGGTGACGGACTGCCGGGCGTATGCGTGGACCGCTATGGGGACTTTGCGGTGCTCTCGTTATCGAGCGAGGAAGCCAGCGCGCGTAGCCAAGAGCTGGCGAATTTACTGCTCGAGTATGGCGCGCGCGGTGTGTACCTGAAGCAGCGAGCACGTGCGGATTTACGCCGCGAAACGCACGCGGCGCTGGCGCCCAAGGAGCCCGTCGCAGGCGAGCCAGTGCCGAGCGCGCTGAGCGTTCAGGAAGGCAATGCGCGCTTCGGAGTCACATTGGACGAAGGCCTATCGTGCGGCCTGTTTCTCGACCAACGCGACAACCGCGCGCGAATGGCCGCGTTTTGCGGAGGTCGCAAAGTGCTCAATCTGTTCTCGTACACGTGCTCGTTCAGCGTGTATGCCGCACTGGCCTCGGCCGAGCGCGTCACGAGCGTCGATCTGTCGGGTCACGCGCTTTCGCGCGGGCGCGAGAATTTCACGTTGAATGGGCTCGATCCCGGGGCACACTCGTTCGTACAGACGGACGCGCTCGAGTGGCTGGTGCGCGCCGGCAAGCGCGGCGAAAAATTCGGCGTCGTGATCTTGGATCCGCCGAGCTTCGCGACGTCGGGCAAGGGCAAGACCTTCCGAGTCGCAGACGGCTATCAGCGTGCGCTGTCCTTGGTGTTCGGCGTGCTCGAGCCGGACGGTCGCGTGCTCGCCGTGACCAACCACCGGAAGACATCGCCGCTCGCGTTTCGCAAGATCGCTCACGACGCCGCGCGCGACGCAGGCCGCGAAATCACTCAACTCAAGGATCTCCCCTCGCAGCTCGATTGCCCTCCAGGTCCGAGCGGTCCGTTCCCAGCCAAGAGCATGCTAATCAGTCTCAAATGAGCATGAGATGAGCGGTCGCAAGGGCAACCCCTACGAAAAGCCTGATGCGCGCACCAAAGCCGCCAAGCAGCAGGGCTTTCCCGCGCGTAGCGTGTTCAAGCTCGAAGAGATAGACCGCCGGGTCAAGCTGCTCCACTCCGGGCAACGGGTGCTCGACCTGGGTGCGGCTCCGGGCTCTTGGGCGCTGTACGCGAGCCAAAAGGTGGGCCAGGGCGGGCGCGTGCTGGCCATCGACTTACAAGAGATCCGCCAAGCCTTCGCGCCCAACGTGACCGTCGCGCAGGGCGACGCCTTGACGCTCGAGAACGAGACCCTGGCCCAGTTTGCACCGTACGACGTCGTGCTGAGCGACATGGCGCCCAATACGTCGGGCAACAAGCTGCGCGATCACGCATACAGCTTCGAGCTGTGCATGCGCGCCATGGACGTCGCGTCCGCGCTCGGTAAGCCGGGCTCGCACTTCGTGGCCAAGATCTTCATGAGCGAAGATTTCCCGTTGGCGCGCAAAGCTGCGGGTGAACGCTACGAGCGCTGCCAGGTGATCCGCCCGGACGGCACTCGCCAGCAGAGCTCGGAAGTGTTCATCGTCGGAATGGGCTTGAAAAAGCCTGCAAAAGACGACTAGAGCCCCCCAAAAAATCAGAACGCGCTATGCCCGGTCAGCGCCTTGCCCAGCACCAACGTGTGGATCTCGTGCGTGCCTTCGTAGGTGTACACGCTCTCCAAGTTGAGCATATGCCGGATCGCCGGGTACTCGAGCAAGATTCCGTTGGCGCCGAGCAGCGCGCGCGAACGCCGCGCGCAGTCGAGCGCGACGGCCACGTTGCTACGTTTGCACAGCGAGACTTGCTCGGGTAGCAGCTTGCCGAGCTGCTGCTTCAAACGCCCGTAGTGGAGCGCGAGCAGGTCGCCTTTGACGAGCTCGGAGGCCATGTGCACGAGCTCGGCTTGCACCAATTGCTTGGACGAAATCGGCACGCCGAATTGTACGCGCTCGCCCGTGTACGACAGCGCCGCGTCGAAGCATGCTTTTCCCGCGCCAATGGCGCCCCAAGCAATGCCGAAGCGCGCTTCGTTCAAGCAACGGAGCGGCGCGCCCAAGCCGCGCTTGCCGGCGAGCAAATTCTCTTTCGGAACGTGGCACTCATCGAGCACGATTTCGCCGGTTTCGCTGGCGCGCAGGCTCATTTTGCCGTGGATGCGCGGAGTCTCGAAGCCCTTCATGCCGCGCTCGACCAAGAAGCCCGCGACCGACTCAGCGCTGTCATCGAGCTTGGCCCAGACCACGGCCACGTCCGCGAAGGGCGCATTCGTGATCCACATCTTGGTGCCCGAGAGCACGTAGTCGGAGCCGTCGCGGCGCGCGTGCGTTTTCATCGATGCTGGGTCGGACCCACTATCGGGCTCGGTCAAACCGAAGCAGCCGATGCACTCGCCACGTGCCATACGCGGCAGGAAGCGCTCTTTCTGTGCGTCGTCGCCGAAAGCGGAGATCGCGTACATGGCGAGCGAGCCCTGCACGCTGACGAAGCTGCGTAGGCCGCTGTCGCCGTACTCGAGCTCTTGCAGCACCAGCCCGTACTCGACCGGGCTCATGCCCGCGCAGCCGTGACCTTGGATACTCGCGCCCAGCACCCCGAGCGCGGCCAGCTCGCCGATCAGGTCTCGCGGGAAGGCCTCGTCCTCGAACAATTGACCGGCGCGTGGCAGGTAGCGCTCGCGCACGAAGCGCCGCACTGCCTGCTGAATCAGCAGCTCCTGCTCGCTGAGCTGGGTGGCGAGCGCACTGAGTGACTCCAGCGATTCTGCTGCCATTCGAGAATGTACCATGCGACTCGGTGATGTTCATTCTGGCCCCCGCGACCCACAGTGTGGGAGGCAGGGCGCGCGCAAAAACCAGGGCTCTTGCTGCCCCCCGGCTGAGCGACCGCGGTGACGCTGAAGCCGGCATTGCGAGCTCGATCGCGCGCCGGCGCGGGTTAGCTGGGCACTACTTGTCGTCGAGTAGCTCGATCACAGTCAATTCGAATACAGCAGCCACGGAGGCCAATACCGCGAGCGTTGGATTGCCGCGGTGATTTTCCAAGCGGTACCAGGTCATCGGCTCGACGCCCGCCGCTTCGCTTGCTTGCTCGATGGTCAAGCTGCCGGCGTGGCGCAGTGCGCGCAACCGCTTGGCCAAGACCTCGTTGAGCTTTCGAAATCGCGGCGTCTCTCGATGGTGGAGAGTTGCCGTGCCCCGAGTTGCAGTCTTCCGGGTTGTTGTTTTCTTCCGCTTGCGCGGAGCGCGCGGCATGCCGCGCGAAGGTCATGCCGAGCGCACCGTCGCGGAATAACAGATAAGTTATGTTCCGCGCGAGGCGTCGCCGTTCAGCGCTGCTTCCGACGAGCTGCCAGAGCCCGCTCGGCCAGCCGATCCAGCGCATAGGTCAGGCGTTCGACCTCGGCCTCTTCCAGCAACAAATAGAGCTTCCAAGCGGGCCGGCTCACTCGTCTTTTGAGTCGCTCCTGACGCGTACAGATCCGCCGCGAATGGCGTTGGTGCTGAGGATCCTCGCCGAGGATGCCGGCGATCAGCGACTCGAGCTGTTCGTCGTCGGCGGTCGGATGGCGCTTCTTGCGTGAATCGTAGAAGCGGAGCGGTCCGGGGCTGAGCACGTACCCAGCGCGAGCTGACTCGCCGGAGCGTGCGATTCGGAGCGGCGGATAGCTGAACATATACGCAGTATCCGACAGCTTGCTCCAAGACGTCAAGCGCTTCTCTTTGCGGGGCGTCGAAGCGCCTCGAAGCGCCTCGAAGCGCCTCTGGGACCAGCGCCTCGCGCGCGCGGTGCTCGCTCCGCAAGGTGCTCGCGGCTCGGTATCGATCCGGTTTGAATAACAGATATGTTATATGGCGAGCATCGTGAACCCGGTTCGATTGTCAGAGCGTCCCGCGCGATGAGCCAGCCTTCGACTTGGTACTCACTCGACTGGGAGGCGCGTGCCGAGCCGGGGGGCGACAGCGTTGGCCCGGTTTCCTTGGAGACCGTGCAGGGCTGGCTCGAGACTAAAAGTCTCGGGAACAGAGCGGAGCTTCGCAAGCTCGGCACGACGGAGTGGCTTCGCGCGAGGACCGTTCTCGCCACCACGCAAGCACTGCCCAGTGACGCGGAGTTTTCGGGCCAAAATTCAAGCTTGCCTCCGCGGCTGCCTCGTCCTCGTCGGATGTTCGTCGCGGGGGGCGCACTCGGCGTCGCCGCGCTGGCAACCGTTCTAGTCGTGGGTTACCGCGCTCATTGGCTGGAGCGCTGGCGAAGCTCACGCGCGTTGCCGATAGCGGCAGCGCGCCTGCCCGGCAGAACGGTCCTCGTCTCGGAAGCTCGCTTGGAGCCGAATCTAGACGAATTCGCCGAGCTGCCGCCTGAATACGGCGCTTCCGCGTTGGCCGAGTTCGCCTGCGGCGGAGTGAGCTTGACGAGGTTACTTCGTGCGTCGCGCGATAAGGATTTGGCCTGGCTGCAGGAACGTGGGTTGCTCGATCTCCTGCAAAACGACGCCTGGCGTGACGCGTTGACGTGCGGAGACACGGTACGCAAGACCCTGACGGCGGTCAGCGTTGGACGGGTGTCATTCAACGACGCGGACAAGGTCCTGGAGGTCGGTTTACTGCGCACCAGCGGCGGTGACTTGCCGGGCAAATGGCTGCATCACACGTTCAGCGGCTTTGCCGGTCAATGCGAGCGCCCCAAGGATGCGTCGAACGCATGTCAGCCGGGCGGGCACGCTACGTTCTACGACGCCCCGCTCAGGGTGGTCGGAGACTTGGACGCCGTCGAGAGCTTTGCGCACGCCTATGCTTCGGTACGAGAAGACGTATCGACGAACGTCGAGATTCTAGACGAGCTGATCAAGCTGAGCGGAAAATCCGACGTGACGACGTTGACGGCCAAACCAGAGCACGTCGACTTCGAGGATGTTTGCCGACGCGCTGCGCCGGTGGAAAGCAGCGAAGCCTTCATCAAGGCCTGTTTCCCGGACGGTCAAGCCACGCTCATCGCGTCCATCGAAACCAAGGTTCGCGGCTTGGCCGTCGAGCAGGATTTCCTGACCAGGAACCGCGTTCGGTGGTCCAAGGTGCTCTTGGCGCGCGACGAGGAGGCCGCGACTTCGATCGAGAAGGATTTGATCGATTTGGTTCGCGATTGGCGATCACAGCTCGAGAACAACGAGCCTCAGCTGATCAAGATCTATCGTGAACCGTCGACCTTCGTGCATGACGATCTGATGCGGTCCGTGCTGGATCCTTTCTTGCGCGCGCTGCGCGGCATGAAGGTCGAGCGGCACGGGCAAGTCGTGCGCCTGTTGGCCGACGAAGAGTTGCGGCCCGAAGAGAGCAAAACCATCCATGAGTTCAGCGAGACCCGGCGAACAGATCAAAGCGCGACGCTCGAAATAATCGACGCCCTGCTCGCGAAAACACCTCCGCCCGCCTCGAGCCTCGCCGTGTTCGTGGGTCCGGAAGCCGCGGCGTGGATCGTAGCGCCGCGCGCCAGGGAGGAGGACTGCGCGGCGCTGGCGGCGAAGCTTCACGCTCTTTCCAGCGGCGAGCTCCCCCCTGAGCTATTTGGAGCCAAATTCCGGCTCGAACGTCAACTCACCGGCTCGACTTGTGTCGGGAAAGCCTTGCCCGCCGACGTGAAGGGCTGCTTCTTATCGTCAGCCTCACTGGCCGATTTCGCCAAGTGCAAGCTGCCCGCGTCGCCCTTCGTGTTTGCCGCGACCAGCAAGCTGATTGGGCAGTGGCAGGTTAAGCCGTCAGCAGACATGGGCGCGACGGAGGTCGCCCTGCTCAAGACCTGTCGACTCGAATTCTCCGAGACGACGACGGCGTTTGGCTGCGGCGCTGGGCGTTGGACGACCGCGTTGCTCGTGGAATCGTCCAGCTCCGACGTGGGCTCGGTCGCTCTGCCTTTTGCGAAAGGTATCGAGACACACGACTTTGCTTTCCAGAAAGATGGTGGCTTGGAGATCGAGAAATTCGCGGGGGCAATCAATCTAAAATTCGAACGCGCCAAGTTCGACTCGATGCTGACCGCTAAGCCAAACGGTGGCACTTGAGCGCGCGCTTTTTGCTCGCCGTGCTGGCTAGTGGTCTGAGTCTCATGGGCTGCGCGACTATTGGAACGCGCGAAGCGCGCTCGTCGACCAGGGTCGTGACTTCGCGGCTGGTACAAGTGCCGTCGTCGAGCAATCCGGTCGCGAGTCGGGTGCAGACTGGCGCTCGCGTCGACGTCAATGCCGTCTCGCGCTGCGACGAACAGCGCGAGGAGGTTCTAGAGCAAAGCGTCGAGCTCGACTCCTTCAATCAATCACCAACGACGGATTATTGGTTCCTGGCTGGCGGCGGGGCGGTGCTCGGTTCAGGCGTCTACACGCTGGCCGACAGCTCCCGGGTGTACCCGAAGGACATCCGCTCACGCACGTACAACGACGTCGGTCCGGGCGCCGCGCAATTGATCGGCATTTCGGAGGTCGTAGTGGGCGCCGGCCTAGTCGCGGTGGCGGCGGTCGACGCGATTCGAGCATCAACCACCGACGAACAATTGCAGCGAACGAAGCCCGACCCGATCACCGTTCGTACCGGCCTCGCGTGCGCGGCTCTCGTGCCTGCGGTTGGCGTTCGCGTGACTCTGTCCGCGAACAAGGAATTGATCGCACTGGGCGAAACGGACGAGCACGGCAAGCTGACGGTGCAGCTCATGGATGTCGTTCCAGAGCGCTGGGTGACTGGCCCTTTGGCGGCGCATTCAGCGTCACTGATGGCCGGGGGCACGCTCGTCGGCACGGTCAACCTGGACGCTGTCATACAAAGCTATGCGGAAACGAGCTGGGCCCTCGCGAACAGCGAAAAATGCGCGAGCGCGGAGAGCGCGAGCTCCTGCGACGGTGTCGCCGCGTACCTGCGCAACTTCCCCAATGGAGCGCATGCCCGGGAAGCCAAGTCGGCTTTGCAGAGTGCGGCCGAGGCCCTGGCAAGGTTGAGGGCCGAGCAGCAAGAGAAAGCCCAACGGGAGCAAGCCGAGCAAGAACGTCAAGAGCGCTTGCGCGAACAGCAACAGCAAATGGAACGCGAACGCGTGGAACGCCAGCAAAAGGCCCTCGAAAAAGCCGAGCAAGACAAAGCGCAGCGCGCCGCGATGGCGCAGGCACAAAAGGCTGCCGCGCAACGCGAATGCCGCCGGAAGTGCGAGTCGGGCTGTGCCGGAAACTCCGAGTGTGCGAACACCTGCATAGCGGGATCTTGCAAGTGAAGCCGTCGCAACGCCGCGCGCTTTGCTTGGCACTCATCGCGCTCTGCTCGGCATGCTCGTCGTTGAATCGAGAAGGCCCATTGGCGACCTGTGCGGAGCTCGATGCGGGCGCAATCAACGCGTGCGGCGACGGGATCATCGCCTCTTGCAGCGATGGCGAGCATGTCACTTATCGCGTGTGCACCGAGGACGTCAATGGCACCTCCGCAAAGGATCTTTGCGGGGAAGCGTGGCAGCAACCGGGCATGTATCGCTGCAATCCCGAGGAGGAGTTGCCGAAATGAGCGGTGTCAGCATAACGCATTGGGTCACCGTGATTTTGATGGGGCTAGTCCCGTTGAGCTCGATCTGGATGTATCTGGATGCTCGACACATCGGGGCGCGGCGAGGGTTGGTGCGGGGGATTGCTGGAAGCGCCCCAGTGGAGTGGCTGTTCGCCGGCCTATGCCTGTGGATCCTCGTATTCCCGCTATATCTTGCGTCGAGATCGCGCTTGCGCGCGGCGGCTAACGCGCAGGCCGCTGTTTTGGGGACCCTGGATCTTCGTCCCGGGGTGCGCTGCGCAGTGACGTCCCCCGAAGGAAAGCGCGAGCGCGGGTTTCTGGTCCAGCGCGGGGACGGGTGTTGGAGCGTGCTGCTCGACGGCGGCAGCGCTCCGATCTGGGTGCCGGAGCACGCGCTGAGCGGGCTGCGCGACGAGGTGCGACCGTTGTTGCTGCAAATCGCGACCGCGCTGCTCGTGGTGTTTTGCGTGTTGGCCTCCTTCTGCATGCTGGTCGTGATCGGTAGCTGGTACTCCAGCGACGACCACGCAAGCACCGCGTCGCAGTTCTCGACGGCGCCCATCACGAACGAACCGAGCCCCGCGCCGCGCGCCCAAATTTGCTCTCCCGGGGGCGCCATGCATTTAGGAGGAACCTGCAACACCGCGGGCGACGTTTGCCTGCAAAGCAAGTGCTGTTCCCCGAAAGCGATCGGTTACTGCCTTTCGCGCGCCGTCGAGCTGCGCGAGTGCACCTGTGCGTTCGACAGCAATCCGCAATCGGTCGAGCCCACGGATCCCAAAGAGCTTGGGGAATGGTGCGGCATCGGTTGCATGGCCTGGCAGCAAGTGTGCAGCAGCGTTCGTACTGAGCTCAAACAAGGCAGCGCCTGCCAGGATTTTGCGACGGCCTGCAAGGCTCGTTGTGACGCGCCTCGAGCAAATGATGTTCCAACGAACCCGAGCACGGGCACCGTGGCGCCGCCAGCGTCGGGCAAGGTCGCCGACCTGGTGGCGGCTCTCTCGCCGCCAGTCGAAGCTCTGCCAGTCGAAGCTCTGCCAGTCGAAGCTCTGCCAATCGAAGCCGCGGCGAGCGCCACCGTAGACCTCCCAGCGGATCCCAAACCGGTCCCGCGATCGCTCAAGGCTCCAGTCGCAATGGTTTTCGTCGCCGGGCAGAGCGCGAACGGAACGGACACAAACGCTGCTTCCGACAGCTTCTTCGTCGACGCGACCGAAGTCACGGTTCGCGACTACGCCAAGTGCGTCAGTACGCACGTGTGCACTGAAGCGCGCCTCCACGGAGCGCATCTGACCACCGCGGAGTATCTGAGATCGAGCGGCCAATGCAACGCGTTGTACGCCGAGCGCGGACAGTACCCGGTCAACTGCGTCGACCTTGGACAGGCCGCGACCTACTGCCAGTTCGTGGTCAAGCGGCTCCCCAGCTCCAAGGAGTGGGGTTTGGTGGCGCGCGGCAGTGACCAGCGCGCGGCTCCTTGGGGTAGCGGCGCGGTGGACTGCGAGCACGCGGTCGGCGCGGGCTGCATCTTGCTCGAAGCGGGCCGCTCGGGTACGGCGCCGGTCGGATCCCGAGCGGCGGGCGCGTCTCCTCTTGGTGTATTCGATCTACTCGGCAACGTAGCGGAGTGGGTGTGGGACGGCACGCTCGTCCCGAGTGGCCAAGACTCGCCAGTCGGTGTCCTGAGAGGCGGCGCGTGGAATGTCGCGCTCAGTGATCTTTCGGCGCGCAGCGGTTCGCTCCATCCAGCCCGCGACGGAGGACCGGATACGGGCTTTCGCTGCGTCAGGGGCGGGGCTAACGCAGCGCCGGTGAACGTTCCACAGGGGCGCCCCTTCGATTGTGCCGATGCCTGCGAGACCGAGTGCATCGACGACTCGAGTCCGAAGGCGTGCACGGACACCTGTACGCGCGCCTGCACCGCCGGGCCTCGGCCATAGCCTCGTGGCTCGGGGACCTGACACGAGAATATCGGATGAGCCCTGAGAGCCTCAGCGAACGCGACGCGCGGGACGTATTTTCGTGGGTGGGAGCCACGATTGCCGAAAAGTATCGCGTCGAGGAGGTGATCGGCGAAGGCGGCTTCGGCGTGGTGTACCGCGCCTTTCACCTCGGCTTGTCAGCGCCGGTCGCGGTCAAATGCCTGAGGGTCCCGGCGTCACTCGACGCAGAAGGTCGCAGCCAAATCGAGCGCAGCTTCGTCAACGAGGCAAAGCTGATGCACGAGCTTTCGCGCTCGAGCAGCGCGATCGTTCAAGCGCTCGACGTCGGTGCGGCGCGCGCGCCGTCCGGCGACTGGACGCCGTACATGGTCCTGGAGCTACTGAGTGGACGATCGCTGCAGGCGGCCCTCGACGAGCGTCGGGTCGCGGGCTCGCCGCCCTGGTCGGTAGCCGAGAGCCTACAGCTCCTTCGCCCCGTCGCACTCGCGCTGGCCGAAGCTCACGAACGCCGCGTCGCGCACCGCGATTTGAAGCCGGAAAACCTATTCCTAGCGGAAATCGGCGGCCGCACGACGTTGAAGCTCTTGGATTTCGGAATCGCAAAGGTGTTCGCCGAGAGCACCTCAATCACCGCTGCACTCAAGGCGACGGGTAGCGCCATTCGTGCGTTCACGCCGCAGTACGGAGCTCCCGAGCAGTTCGATCCCAAGTATGGCGCGACCGGTCCGTGGACGGACGTATTCGCATTTGCGTTGATCGTGAGTGAGCTGCTCAGTGGTCGGGTGGCGTTGCACGGCCAAGATACCATTCAGCTGATGGTTGCCGCGGCGAATCCAGCCAAACGACCGACGCCTCGAGCGCTCGGCGCCGCAGTGCCTCAATTTATCGAGGACGCGCTCACGCGCGCGCTGGCCGTCGAACCTGCGGCGCGCTACGCGAGCTTGCGACAATTGTGGTCGGCGCTGACCGCAAGCGACGCAGCAGCGAGCGACGGCGACGCAAGGACCGAGCTCGGCGCGGTGCAGTGGCCTAGTCGGCCCTCGGCGGTGGTGCCGATGGCGCCTCCGCGTCCCCGTCGGCGACGCGCCCGTTGGCCAGAGGCCCTGGCGGTGTTGGCCTGGCTCGGCCTGTGCAGCGGAATTGCGTACGCAGTGTGGCGCGCGCATTCGGCCGAACCAACATCGACGGTTGAGCGGGTGGCTACGGAACCGTCCTCTTCATTGCAAAGGCCGGTGACTCCGTCGGCCGCACCGGCTCGACCGGCGTCCATCGTGGGGCCGCCGAAGGTCCTCGCGCTGGCTGCTCAGCGGCCACCCTCGCGCGCGCTCGCGCAAGCGGCTTCACCCGCTGCATCGACTTCAGACCCAACGCCGCCGCCCGGTATGATCTACGTGCCACCCGGCGCGGTCATGATGGGTGGAGATGGCGTTCCCAGCCACCGCGTCACCATCAGCCAAGGATTCTTCATCGACTGGAGCGAGGTTACTGTATCGGACTATCAGCGCTGCGTTAGCGCCGGCACCTGCACTCCCTCTGGGGTACACGGCCCGGGGGTGAGCAGCGCCGAGTACATAAAGTATCGACTGATGTGCAACGCGGCTCAAGAAGACCGGCCAACACACCCGATCAATTGCGTCGATCTGGGGCAAGCAGCCGCCTATTGCGGGTTCGTCGCTAGGCGCTTGCCGACCGAAGCAGAGTGGGAGTACGCGGCACGCGGCACCGACACTCGGCGCTTTCCCTGGGGTGACGAGGCGCCTGGCTGCGGTCTTGCCGTACGCAGTGGCTGCGCGCATCGCGACGAGAGCTTGGCGGGCACGTTGCCCGTCGGTTCACGTCTCGACGGAGCCTCGCCTTTCGGTGCCGTCGACATGGCCGGCAACGTCTGGGAGTGGGTCTGGGACGGCTGGAGCGAGCCCAAGAGCGGCGACTCCGTCGACCTTGCGGTCAGGCCCACCGGCAATCTAGGTGTCCTCAAGGGGGGCTCTTGGGACTTTGCACCGAGCGAGCTCGCGATCGGCCGTCGCCTGAAGTTTGCGCGCGACAAGGGCGGAGTCAGCGTGGGCATCCGCTGTGTGGCGGGAGGCGTCGAGCGGCCCGCCGTCAACGTGCCGCAGGGACAGCCATTCGATTGTGAGGCCGCGTGTACTGCTGAATGTACCGGAGTCGAAGGCTGCTTCGAGGTCTGCATGGGGACCTGTCGACCGACCGCGAAGTGAGAAGTCGCGCCGTCACTCTTCCTTCAACAGCTGAGTGACACTCATTCCGAAAACTGCGGCGACCGAAACCAAGACGGCAAGGGTCGGATTACCGCGTTGGTTTTCGAGGCGGTACCAGGTCATCGGCTCGACGCTCGCGGCCTCGCAAGCCTGCTCGATGGTCAGGTCGCGCGCATGGCGGAGAGCTCGCAAACGTTTCGCCAAAACCGCATTCATCTTCCGGAACCGCGCCGTCTCGCGATGATGCAGAGTCGCGGTTGCCCGACCGCGCGTCTCACTAGCCGCTGTCTTCTTCCGCTTTCGCGGAGCGGGGCGCATGGCCCGGGACGGTCCGTCCCGACGAGGATTTTATGAATAACAGATAAGTTATACTCAAACGCTTTTGGCGTTTTCCCCCTGAATCCAGGCGGCGTCGTCGGTCAGCCGGTAGGTCAATTGCGGGGGGAGGCGCGGGGCGCTCGCCCGCCCAAACGCCGGAGGCCCCGTACGGAGAGGGGACTGAACGAGTCACGCGCAAAGCGAATCCGAAGCTGGACCACTCAGTGCAATCCAGCCCGCGTTGCATCCTAGTCAGCCGTTCCTCGCGTAGCCGAGACCGAGCTCGAGAGCTGCTGCTGCGAATCGCGGGTCAGCGGTCCAGAGCTGGAGTCGCCCGACCATTGCCGATGCGAGGAGGTGGATGTCGACCCAGCCCACGCCTCTACCGAACAAGCGCCGGTCGCGGACGAACTGCACTAGTTCGGCGTGGGGTACCGCGGCGGCTTGATACATTTGTGCGTAGGCGGTGAGGAGCTTGGCTCGCCCTCCGCGATCTCCGATCAACAACTCCCCGTAGACCATCTCGTGTCCGACGACTTCGTCTCGGCGGAGCAGCTCGTCCAAGCCAGTCGCGTACGGCTCGCGACCTCCGAGGAACCTGATCCAAACGGAGGTATCCACCAGAACCCTCATGCTACCTTGCGCTTCACTGTGCCGGCTCTGCGCCGAGGAACGTCTCGCGCGCCGGGCTCTCGACCGCGAAGTGCACGTAGCCTTTCATAGGCTGCGTGACGGACTAAGGCTTCCAGACCGAGACGAACGGTCTCGGTGTCGGTGCTGGCGCGAGAAGCGACCCTAGCTTCCTTGAGCAATTGGTCGTCGATGTGGAGGGTCTTCTTCATACATACATTATTACCATCCCAGTATGGCTGATTCAACCTGCTCATCGGTCGCGTATCGCTACCTGAGGCACGGCGTCGCCCCGCCGATCAGCGATCTTCGCCGCAATGTGCCGAGCACCAAAGCAATTCC
>Ga0210392_10001275_pt1 | contig 13526 bp, 9 predicted proteins | sample IncBWC30OmetaG_FD_161057 | JGI IMG/M metagenome (GOLD analysis project Ga0210392, IMG submission 161057) | Forest soil microbial communities from Barre Woods Harvard Forest LTER site, Petersham, Massachusetts, United States - Inc-BW-C-30-O ...
GTCAGGATGCCGACGCACCGGCCGGCGCTGTCGGTGACCGGGGCTAGCTTGTGCCGGCCGGCTTGGAGCAGGCCGAACGCCCGTTCCGGGTCGACCCCGGCGGGCAACGTGAGCAGCTCGCTGGACATCACCTGGTGCAACTGAGTGAACCGGTCCACGCCGGTGCAGTCGGCCTCGGTCACGACGCCGACCGGGCGGCCATCGGATATCACCACGATCCCGCCGTGCGCCCGCTTGGGCAGCAGGCTCAGCGCGTGCCCCGTGGTCGCGTCGGGGCCAAGCGTGAGCGGGGTGTCATAGACCAGATCACGGCTCTTCACCCAGGCGATGACGTCGGCGACCACGTCGACCGGTATGTCCTGCGGCAGCACGGCGATGCCGCCGCGCCGGGCGACCGTTTCGGCCATCCGGCGGCCGGCCACCGCGGTCATGTTCGCTACCACGATCGGGATCGTCGCACCGCTGCCGTCGGCGCACGCGAGGTCGACGTCGTTCCGCGACCCGACCGCTGACCGGTTCGGCACGAGGAAAACGTCGTTGTAGGTCAGGTCATGCCCCGGCCGACCCGAATCCGGCAGGCCCGAATCCGGCAGGCCCGAATCCGGCAGACACTGATTTGGCCCAGTAAGGAATCGCACCTAGCGATTCTCCCCCGCCCGCGCCCCTCCCAACGACGACGCAGCCTCCACCTCAGGAGCCGAGCACTTGGCGGAGGTAGTCGTTGGTGAATCGACGGTCGGGGTCGACGGCGTCTCGGATGGCGAGGAAGTCGTCGAATTTCGGGTAGACCCCGCGCAGGTAGCCGGCATCCCTGGTGTGCATCTTGCCCCAGTGGGGGCGCCCGCCGACCGCGGTCATGATCGACTCGACGTCGCGGAAGTAGTCGGCGTGCGGCGAGGCGTGGAACACGTGGATGGCGATGTACGCGCTGTCCCGGCCGTACGCGGTGGACAGCCAAGGGTCATCGGCCGGGGCGATCCTGACCTCGATCGGGAAGCTGATCAGCCAGTCCCGGCGAGCGAACAGCGCTCGCACCTCGGCGAGCGTCGCGGCTAGGTGCTCGACCGGGATCGCGTACTCCTGCTCCTTGAACCGGACCCGCCGCGGGCTGGTGAAGACCCGGTACGGCGCGTCCGTGTAGCCGCGTGCGCTAAGCGCCCGGCTGGCCACCGAGTTCACCCGCTTGATCGTGGCGGGCGCTAGGTAGCCGAGGCGACTGGTGGCGCCGAACACGGTGTTGGACAGGAACTCATCGTCGAGCCAGTGCCGCCACTTCGGCAGCGGCTGGGCTGGGCCGGCGGACCGGTTGTTGCGCTTGGTCAGGCAGCCTTCCGAGTGCGGGAACCAGAAGAACTCGAAGTGCTCGTTGTCGCTGATCAACTCCGGCAGCCTGGACATCACCTCCGACCAGCGCATCGGCTCCTCCCGCGCGTGCAGCAGGAACACCGGCTCGACCCGGAACGTCACGGCGGTCACCAGGCCCAGCGCGCCGAGCCCGACCCTCGCGGCGGCGAACAAGTCGGCTGACCCCGCTTCGGCCGACCCCGCTTCGGCCGAGCAGGTGACTGTGCTGCCGTCGGCCAGCACGATTTCCAGCCCGGCGATCTGGGCGGCCATACCGCCGCTGGTCTTGCCGGTGCCGTGCGTTCCGGTCTGGGTGGCGCCGGCCACAGTCTGCACCTGGATGTCACCCATGTTGGTGAGCGACAGGCCGTGGGAGAACAGTTCGTCGTTGAGCGTGCGCAGCGGGCAGCCGGCCTCCACGGTGACCAGGCCGGCGTCGGCGTCGATCGACCTGATCGCGGTGAGCCCGTCGGGTCGGAGCAGCACGCCGTCGGTGCAGACAGTGGGGGTGAATGAGTGGCCGGTGCCGGCCATCCTGATCGTGAGGCCGTCGGTGCGGGCCTTGACAACCTCGTCCGCGACCTCGGCCGCTGACCTGGGCATCCGCACCCGGATCGGGCTGGCGGTCACATTGCCCGCCCAGTTATGCCAGCTCATCTGCAACCTCCCTGCTCCCGGCCCGCTGCTCGGGTGCGGTGTCAAGCCTGCGCCTGCCAGCCAGGCAGATCGCCACGGCGAGGCCACCGCAGCAGGCGCCGAACACGTAGCCGACTCTCGCGCCGTAGGCGTCGATGAGGTGTCCCGCGATCGCCGAGCCGAGCGCGATGCCGACGGAGATCGTCGACCCGAGCCAGGCCATCGCCTCGGTCGTGCGGTTCGGGGGCGCCTGACGTTCAAGGATCCCATAGCCCGCGATCAGCGTCGGCGCGATGGCCAGGCCGGCTAGCAGGCAGACGGCGTCGAGGGCGAGCAGTCCTGGCATCACCGAGAAGGTCGCCACGCCCGCGACGGTGAGCGTGGCCGTGACGATGAACCGGCGTCCGAGCGGACTGCGCCAGTGGCGCGACCCGTACCACAGTCCTCCGACCGCGCTGCCGAACGCGAACGTTCCGAGTATCAGGCCGGCCAGCGGCCGATGCCCGCGCTCGGTAGCGAACGCGACCGTGCTCAGGTCGACGGAGGTGAACATCGAGCCGAGAGCCAGGAAGGCGGGGGACAGCGTGACCAGCCCAGCCGCCGGGAGGCTGGGCCAGCGCGGACCCCGTCGGGCCCGGGACTCTGGCCGCGGCTCTGGCGTCTTCGGCTCTGGCGTCTTCGGCTCGGTGCGCCGCTGCAGCGCGAACGCGAGCGTTCCGGTGATCGCGAGCACGCTCGCCGTGCCGACTCCGCTCGCGGCGAACAACTGGGTAGCGAGCAACGTGACGAGCGCGGGCCCGATGACGAAGATGAGCTCGTCGTTGACGGATTCGACCGCGAAGGCGGTCTGCAGCCCCGCTGAATCGCCGCCGAGCACCCAGCTCCACCTGGTCCGCACCATGCTGCTCATCGACGGCATGAGTCCGCCAGCGACGACGCCGGTCAGGAGCAGCACGGCGAACGGCGCCCGCAACTCGGCCGAGGTGAGAAAGGCGGCAAAGGCCAGCGCGAAGACGGCGACCTGAACGAGCAGCACTCGTCCCTGACCGCGGCGGTCGGCGAGCCGGGCGATACCTGGGCTGAGCACGGCATAGCCGATGGAGCCCGCGCCCGCGACGGTGCCTGCCGTGCCGTAGTGGCCGGTCAGCGACACGAGCAGCAGCACGGTCCCAAGCCCGTACATGGACATCGACATCCGGCCGACGAGCGCGCTCGATGAGAACGCGAGCGCGCCCGGCGTGCGGAACAGCAGCAGGTACGGGTTGCGGCTGGGGTTGCGGTCCGCCTGCCGCGCATCCACCCGTGTCATCGCTGCGACCTCCCCAGCAGACGTTATCCGCACGTGGATGTAACGGCATACTCGGATTCGCCTGCCCGCCGGGTTACAGTGATGGGGATGAGACGACCAGCGGCGATCGGCGTCGGCATCGCGATGCTGATCGCGGTCGCCGGCTGGACGAGCTTGCCCGGCAAGCCTGGCCCGGTGAGCCCAGATGACAGCGGCCACGTCGGCACGGGTCGCGTGGCGGTGGCCAGCGACCGGTCGTCCTTCCGCGGCATCATCCTTCCTGACCTGCTCGTTGTCGTGCCGCGCGGGTTGAGCAAGGGCCAGATCGCCCGGCTGCGAGCGATCAACGGCGTGATGAAGCTGATCACGTTTGACGGCGCGCAGATCACGCTGGCTGGGCAGCCCACGAGCGTCATCGGGGTCAACCCGGGTCAGTTCAGGTCCTGGGTGCCGCTGCGCACCGCGTCCGACAGCAAGCTGTGGGGCCATCTGGCGGCCGGTCAGTTCATCGCCGAGGCCTCGTCGTCGGCGCGGCTCGGATTGACGAACTCGGCTACCTATCAGCTCGCCGGCGCGTCGTCGCTGCACGTCAGGTTCGGCGGTGCGGCGCCTCTTGACGTCGCCGGCGTCGACCTGGTGGTCGACCAGGCCGTCTCGCACAAACTGGGCCTGGTGCACCAGGTGGCGGCGCTGATCAACGCGCCTGGGCCGAGCATCGCCACGCTGACCGCGAAGGTGCGCCGGGTGCTCGGGACCGGCGTCCGGATGGTAACGCTGCGCGGTCGGCAGGGGGCTGTTCAAACGACGCCCAGTCAGATCACCAACTACTTGCAGTTGTTCCAGGCCTCGTCGGCCAGGTACTGCCCGGAGCTGTCCTGGACCGTGCTGGCCGCCATCGGGCAGATCGAGAGCGCCGACGGGCGCAATGTCGGGCCGTCGAGCGCCGGTGCGCTCGGCCCGATGCAGTTCCTGCCGTCCACCTGGGCGGAATGGGGCGTCGACGGCTTCGGGCCAGCCGGCCCGCCCGACGTGATGGATCCCTTCGATGCCGTGCCGTCGGCGGCCAGGATGCTTTGCGCGGCCGGCGCGGACACCGGCACGCAGTCCGGACTTCGGCAGGCGATCTTCGCCTACAACCATGCCGGCTGGTACGTCAACGAGGTGCTCGCGCTCGCCGCCCAGTACGCCGCCGACTACCGGTAGCCGCCTGGTTGGATGGCAGCATGCCGCGTGATACCGCGTTTCTCCTTGTCTCCTTCGGCGGCCCGGAGGGCCGGGACGATGTCATGCCGTTCCTGCGGAACGTCACCGCGGGCCGGGGCGTGCCCGACCGCAGGCTGGCCGAGGTAGCCGAGCACTACTACGAGTTCGGCGGGGTCAGCCCGATCAACGCGCAGTGTCGCGACCTGCTCGACGCCATCGAGATCGACTTCGCGGCCAGCGCCATCGACCTGCCTGTGTACTGGGGCAACCGGAACTGGACGCCGTACCTCACCGACACCATGGCCACGATGGCCGCCGACGGCGTCAAGCGCGTGATCGCGTTCGCGACGTCGGCCTACAGCTCTTACTCCAGCTGCCGGCAGTACCTCGACAACATCGACCAGGCCAGAGCGCAGGCCGGCCCAGACGCGCCGGCCGTGATCAAGATCCCGCCCTACTACCGCCATCCGGGCTTCATCGGGTCGTTCACCCATGCCGCGGCGCAGGCGCTCGCCTCGTTGCCTGCCGGTATCGCTGACCAGGCCGACCTGGTGTTCACCGCGCACAGCATTCCTGAGTCGATGGCCGGCTCGAGCGGCCCGGTCGGGACCGGTCACGCCTATCCGGCCCAGCTCGCGCAGGTGGCGGGGCTCGTCGCGGCCGGGCTTGGCCGCGACCGCTGGCGGCTCGCCTACTCCAGCCGCAGCGGCCCGCCGTCGGTGCCCTGGCTCGGTCCCGACGTCAACGACTGCATCACCGAACTCGCGGCGGCCGGTTCGACCGCGGTGGTCGTGGTGCCGATCGGATTTGTCAGCGACCACATGGAGGTCATGTTCGACCTGGACGTCGAGGCGGCGCGGACCGCGCGCGAGCTTGGCCTGCCGATGGCGAGGGCGGCGACTCCCGGCACCGATCCTCAGTTTGTCGCGATGATCACGGCGCTGGTCAAGGACTTCGCCGCGGGCCAGATCGGACCAGCCACGACAGCGCTCGGGCCGTCGGTGATTGCGTTGTGCCACCAGCTGTGCTGCGGGTCGGGCGAAGACCGCTCGGCCGGCTTCCTGCCCGGCGGCGCCGGTGCCTGACCAGGCCGACCCGGGGGGACAACCCCCCGGAACCCCCCGCCAGGCCGGAACCCCGCGCCAGGCCGAGTTGCTTGCCCTGGCTTGCGCGGTGGCGCAGGAGGCCGGCCAGATGCTCGTCGGCCGCAGCGGCCGCACCGTCGTGGTGGCTACCAAGTCGAGTTCGACCGATGTCGTCACCGAGATGGATCAGGCGGCCGAGCGTCTGATCTCGCTGCGGATACTGGCTGAGCGTCCGTCGGATTCCATCCTCGGGGAGGAAGGCGGCGAGACCGGCGGATCCTCGTCGGTCCGGTGGATCGTCGACCCGCTGGACGGGACCGTCAACTACCTGTACGACCTGCCGGACTGGGCGGTCAGCGTGGCCGCCGAAGTCGACGGCCGGATTGTCGCCGGGGCGGTCTGCGTGCCGCGCCGGGACGCGCTGTACTTCGCGCAACTCGGCGGCGGCGCCTGGCAGACCACCCTCACCAAGCCCGCCTCGCCGCAGCCGCTACACTGCAACGCCAACGTCCCGCTCACCCGGGCGTTGATTGCCACCGGGTTCGGTTACGAGCCAGCCAGAAGGTTGGTGCAGGGCCAGGTGGTTGCCGCCTTGCTGCCTCGGGTACGGGACATCAGGCGGAACGGCGCCGCCGCCGTCGACCTGTGCTCGCTCGCGGCCGGCAATGTGGACGGCTACTACGAGCGTGGCGTGCAGTACTGGGATATCGCAGCGGGTAGCCTAATCGCCCGCGAGGCAGGAGCGATCGTGAGCGGACTGGCAGGCAAGCCAGCCGGGCCAGCGATGACTGTGGGCGGCGGCCCCGGGCTCTTCGCTGAGCTGCATGAGCTGTTGCTGAGCCAGAATCCTGAGCGTGACGCCTGACCGCCGGCACGACACGAACCGGGACGAGGTCAGATTACGTGTACGTGGTGCGGGTGAGCGTGTCAGAATTCCCCCTCGGTTTCGGGCACAACCGAGCCCGCTAAAGCGTTGCACTCGCGCGACGACGTTTAACACGGAGGTAAGGCCAACCATGGCTACTGACTATGACAGCCCGCGAAAGACTGACGAGGAACTGACTGAGGACAGCTTGCAGGAACTGCAGGCGCGCCGGATGGACAAGTCATCGACGGCGATCGACCTTGATCCGGACGACGTGGCCGAGTCGCTTGAGCTGCCCGGGGCTGACCTGTCGAGCGAAGAACTTTCGTTCAAGGTCATTCCGCGGCAGGCTGACGAGTTCACTTGCTCAAGCTGCTTCCTTGTCCACCACCGGAGCCAGCTCGCTGAATCCCGCGGCGGTGACCTGATCTGCCGGGAGTGCGCGGCCTGACCCATGCGGTTGACTCAGCCGGCTGGCCAGATCGCGCGCTCGTCGCCGCGTGGGTCGTGCTCGATCCTGCCGCCGTCCGCGTCGAAAATACGCACGGGACGGCTGTCGTCGAACGCTGGCCAGCCAGGGTCCCCGCCGGTCGCGAACCTGACCCAGGCCGAGTTCATTTCGTCCGCTAGCTCCTGCGGCGGATCGGCGCCGATGACCGGGTCATCGGCCGCCACCGCCAGATTGTCGAACACGAAGGGAATCTCGAGGCTGTGGCCCGCGCCGATAGGCGGATGGCCCCAGGCGAACTCGTAGCAGAATGTGGCGGCTGGTCCGCCCGACCGCGCCTGCGCGACGGCCAGCGCCGGCAGCCGGAAGAACTTGTCGGTGAGTAGCGCGGCAAAGACGTCCCCGGCACTGGCGCCCGGTCGATTCGCCTGATACCGGCCGATCACGCCCTGATCGGCGCCGATGGCGCCGCTCACGAACGGCAGCAAGTCCGGCGTGATCAGGTCGACGGTCCCGGGCGGGACCAGGAACAGCCTGAACTCCTCGGTGTTGGTGCCGATGAGCAAAGGCACAGTCGATCCGGCGCCCGCGGCGATCGCCGCCAGCGGGTGCTCGGTCATCAGGTCGTCGTCGATCACCGGGACGAACGGCATCGAACTGACGACGATGCTGGCGCCGAACCTCGCCGGATTCGGGTCAGCGGCGAGCGCGTCCCGCACCGCCGCCTGAGCCGCGATCAGCGTGTCGATCTTGACGCCCGCGAGACCAGTGGCCGTCACGTCGGTGTCGGCTAGTGCGGGCCCGAGCGCCTCGCCCAGTTCAGCGGTGACCAAGGCCGCGTCGGCTGGATCGGCGGCGGCCTGCGTCGCGCCGCTCTGCGCGATCGCCTTGGCGAACAGGCCAGCGGCGCGCGGCAGCGACAGCAGCGTGATCACGCTCATCGCCCCGGCCGATTCGCCGAAGATCGTCACGTTCGCCGGATCGCCGCCGAACGCGCTGATGTTGTCCCGCACCCACTCCAAAGCGGCGATCTGATCGAGCAGGCCGCGGTTGGCCGGAGCGTCGGGCAGCAGCGCGAACCCGTCGACCCCAAGCCGGTAGTTGATCGATACCAGGACCACGCCCGCCTTGGCGAACCCGTGGCCGTCGTACCACGGAATCGCCGAATTGCCGTTGGCGAACGCCCCGCCGTGTATCCACACCATCACCGGCAGGCGCGCAGAATTAGCACTGCCGTGGTCCGGCCGCGTCCAGACGTTCAGGTTCAGCCAGTTGTCTCCCGCGATGTCCGGTTCCTTCAGCAGGGCGTCGAAGGGCGCCGGATAGGCGGGCTTCGGTGGCGTCGGGCCGAACGCGCATCCGTCGAGCACATCCGCCCACGGCTCGGGTGGTACCGGGGCGGCGAAGCGCAGCCCGCCGGTCGGGCTCGCGGCGTACGGGATGCCGAGGAAGATGGCGACGCCATCGCGAACCTGGCCGCGAACCGGACCGCACTTGGTGTGAACAACTGGTTCCATGAGCGAACTCTGCCACAATCAGGCTGCAACGGGGGGTTCGCGATCACGAGCGTTCGCGATCAGAAGGGTTCGGCGATCAGGAGGACACTTGTCCAGCTACGCAGACGTGATCTTCGCTGGCGGCCCGATCTATACCGCTGACGCGAGCGGCAGGCGCATGGTCGGGGCGACGACGCGAGCTGGCCGCCCGGCTGAGGCCGTGGCGGTGGCCGGCGGCAAGATCGTCGCGGTGGCCACGGCCGACGATGCCGAACTGCGCGAGCTGCGCGGGCCAGACACCGAAATCGTGGGGCTGCGCGGCCGGGCGCTGATGCCGGGCTTTCAGGACGCGCACGTGCATCCGGCGTTCGCCGGGGTCACGATGATGGGCTGCAACCTGATCGGCGCGTCGACGCTGGCGCAGGCGCTTGACCGGATCAAGGCCTACGGCGCCGCGCACCCCGACGCCCCGTGGATAGCGGGCAGTGGCTGGCGGATGGAGTGGTTCGAGCGAGGTACCCCGAGCCGGCAGCAGCTTGATCAGGTGACCGGCGGCCGCCCTGCTTTCCTGGTCAATCGAGACGGGCACGGCGGCTGGGTCAACTCCCGGGCGCTCGAGCTGACCGGCTTCGACGCGAACACCCCTGATCCGCCGGATGGCCGGTTCGAGCGCGAGCCCGACGGGTCCTTGCAGGGCACCGTGCACGAGGGGGCCGCCGACCTGGTCGGGGCGTTCGTGCCGAAGCCGACATTCGACGACCGGCTGGCCGGGCTGATGCTCGCGCAGCGGCACCTGCACCAGCGCGGCATCACGGCGTGGCAGGACGCGATCGTCGGGCCGTACCTCGGCTCGCAGGACCCGCTGCCGGTGTACCTGGAGGCGGCGCGGCAAGGCACGCTGACCGCGCGGGTGCGGGGCGCGCTGTGGTGGGATCGCGCCCGGGGCGCCGATCAGATCGATGACATACTCGGGCGCCGGGAAGCGAGCGTGCCCGCGCACAAGTTCAGCGCCCGGACCGTCAAGATCATGCAAGACGGCGTCGCCGAGAACTTCACCGCCGGGATGCTCGAGCCGTACCTGGACTCGTGCGGCTGCCAGACCAGCGGGAGCGGCTTGTCCCACGTCGATGGCGACGAACTGCGATCGCACGTGACCGCGCTGGACGCACTCGGGTTCCAGGTGCATTTCCACGCGATCGGCGACCGGGCGGTGCGCGAGTGCCTGGACGCGGTGACCGCTGCCCGGGCCGCCAACGCAGGAGGCGACCACCGGCACCACATCGCTCACTTGCAGGTCGTGCACCCCGATGACGTGCCCAGGTTCGCTCATCTGGAGGTGACCGCCAACATGCAGGCGTTGTGGGCCGCGCACGAGCCGCAGATGGACGAGTTGACGATCCCGTTCCTCGGCCCCGAGCGGTCGCAGCGGCAGTACCTGTTCGGCGACCTGCTGCGGTCGGGCGCGCGGCTGGCGGCGGGCAGCGACTGGGCGGTGAGCAGCGCGAACCCGCTGCGCGCCATCCACGTGGCGGTGAACAGGTCGCTGCCGGGCACGACCGGCGAGCAAGCCGAGCCGTTCCTGCCCGACCAGCGGCTGCACCCGGCGGAGGCGTTCGCGGCCTACACGGCTGGCTCGGCGTTCGTCAACCACCTCGACGACGTGTCCGGCTCGGTCGACCCCGGCAAGTTCGCCGACCTGGTCGTGCTCGACCGCGACCCGCTCACCGGCCCGCCCGGCGAGATCGGCTTGACTACCGTGCTCGCTACTTACGTCGAAGGCGACCCCGTCTACCGAGCCGACTCTCTGGGATCTTGATCGAACACGTGTTTGATTGATCGGGGTATACTGGGCCGCATGACCGTTGCGTTCCAGGCTTCGCTGCTCGACCTCGGCCAGGAGTTCGAGCTCGCTGATCTGCGCGGGGTGACCAGGACGACGCTCGACCACGGCGCCTGGCTCGATGTGCTTCCCGGCTGGGCGACGGGCGCCGACGAATTGTTCGAACGGCTGGTGCGGGTGGTGCCGTGGCGGTCGGAGCGACGCCCGATGTACGACCGGGTGGTGGCCGTCCCGAGGCTGCTCAGCTTCTACGGCCGGGACGACTCGCTGCCCGACCCGGCGCTGGACGAGGCGATGCGCGCGCTTGACGCGCACTACCGGCCCGAGCTTGACGAGCCGCTGTGCACGGCCGGGCTCTGCCTGTACCGCGATGGCGCCGACAGCGTCGCGTGGCACGGCGACACCGCAGGCCGGCGCGTGCGGCAGACGATCGTGGCGATTTTGTCTCTCGGCAACCCGCGCGCGTTCTTGCTGAGGCCCGCCCGTGGCGGCGGGCCGACAGTACGCTACCTGGTCGGTCACGGTGACCTGCTGGTGATGGGTGGCACCTGCCAGCGCACCTGGCAGCACGCCGTGCCCAAGACTACGAAGGCGACCGGGCCCAGGATCAGCGTCCAGTTCAGGTCCGCCGGCATTCACTAAGCCGCCGGCCTTGCCTTCTTATGCGAGGCTGGCCAGCCGCTCCATCACCTGGGCGGCCTCGGGGGCGCCGACGGTGGAGTAGATCGACAGCGCGATCCGCCAGTGCTGCCGGGCCGATTCGAGGTCACCGGTGGCGTGGTGAGCGGCACCGAGGCCGTCGTGCGCGCGGGCTTGCTGCTCGCGGTCGCCGATCTGGCTGGCCAGGTTCAGCGCGGTGCGGTGCCGGTCGTAGGCGTCGCCTGGGCCGCTGGTCACCAGGAGCGCGTCGCCGAGCCCGTTGAGCGCCTCGGCTTGACCCGACTGGTCCCCGAACCCGGTGAACAGGTCGTACGCCCGCTGATACACCTCGAGCGCCTGCTGCTGCCGTCCAAGCTGGCGATCGATATCGCCAAGGCCGATCAGCGCGTGCGCCTCACCGGTCCGGTTGCCCGCTTGCCTGAACAACTCAAGCGACCGGGTCAGGTCTTCGATTGCCTGCCGAAAATTTCCCTGCCGCTGGTCGACCACCCCGAGGTTGCCGAGCACGTGGGCCTCGCCGAACAGATCGCCGACCGCGCGGCACAACGCCAGCGACTGCCGCAGGTGGTCGGCGGCCTGCTCGAACCGGCCCTGACGCTGGTCAACGACCCCGAGGTTGCCGAGCGCGCGGGCCACCTCGATCTCGTCGCCGGTCTTCCGGTACAGGTCAAGCGACCACTGGAAGTGATCGGCCGCCTGCTCGTACCGGCCTTGCTGGAAACCCACGTTGCCGAGCAAGTGCAGCGCCCTGGCCTCGCCGGACAGGTCGCCAGCCTGCCGGGACAGGCCGATCGCCTGCTTGAGGTGGTCGGCCGCCTGCTGGTACCGGCCCTGCCACACATCGACGACGCCAAGGCTGGTCAGCGCCGAGGCTTCGGCGATCCGGTCGCCGGTCTGGGCCGCCGCCCGTCTCGCGTGCCCGTGCACGATCACGGCCTCCGCGTAGTGGCCGCCGGTGTCCAAGTAGCGGAACAACGCCCCGGCGAGCTGCGTCGCGGCCGCAGGCCAGCCGTGGCTGGCGGCGTGCGCGACGACGGCGACGAGGGTGGCCCGTTCGCTGTCGAGCCAGGCCAGCGCGGCCGCCCGGTCAGCCACCGGCGGCACGTCGGCGGCAGCCGGCAACGTGGACTCGATCGGATACCGCTCGGTCGGGAACAGAGTGCGGGCCGCCGTGGCGGCGGTGCTCAGGTAGTAGTCGAACAAGCTGGTCAGCGACTGTCGGAAGGCCGCCGCCTCGTCGTCGTGACTGGCCCGCTCGGCGGCGTAGGCGCGCAGCAGGTCGTGCATGCCGTAGCGGCCCGGCCCGGCGGGGTACACCAGGTGCGCCCGGGCGAGCTGGTCCAGCAGGTCCCTGGCGAGGCTGGCACTACTGCCCGTCAGGGCCGCGGCCGCGTACGCGTCGAAGTCGGCGCCTGGGTGCGCGCCGAGCAGCCGGAATGTACGGGCCGCGGAGGGATCAAGGTGCCGGTAGGACCAGGAGAAGACGGCGCGAACCGCGGTCCTGGAGTCCCCGCCGGCATCCAGCAGGTCGAGCCGGCGCTGCTGATCGGCCAGCTCGCCGGTGAGTTCGGCGAGCGATGAGTCCTTCCTGGCCGCGGCCAGCTCGGCCGCCACCCGCAAGGCGAGCGGCAGCCGCGCGCACTGCTCGGCGAGCACCTTCGCGCTGCCAGGATCGGTATCCACCCGCGTGCCAATGAGCGCCCGCAGCAAGCTGATCGCGTCGCTCTGCGGCAGCAGGTCCAGGTCGAGACGCCGAGCGCCGTCCCTGGCCACCAGGCCAGCCAGCGAGTCACGGCTGGTGACGATCACCGCGCAGGTAATCGTGCCGGGCAGCAGCGGCCGCACCTGATCGACGCTGCGTGCGTTGTCGAGTACCACGAGCACCTGCCGGTCGGCGAGCAGGCTGCGGTACCTGCCGGCGCGGTCGTCGGCCTCGGCTGGAATGTCCGGGCCAGGCACGCCGAGCGCGGACAGGAAACCGGCCAGCGCGTCGGTGGCCGGCATCGGCTGGCCAGGGTCGTAGCCGCGCAGGTTGACGTAGAGCTGGCCGCCGCTGAATCGCCCGGCGACCCGGTGGGCCCAGTGCACCGCGAGCGCGGTCTTGCCGACCCCGGCCGTCCCGCCGATGGCCGAGATGAGCAGCGGGGCCGGGTGCTGGGTGCTGGCGTCGTCGAGCATGCCGGTCAGCGCGTCCAGTTCGGCCGAGCGCCCGGCGAAGTGGCTGGTCGGGGCCGGTAGCTGGCGGGGAATGACCAGGTCGCTGGCCCGCTGCCGACGCGGCGGCGCCGTGGCCTGCGCGTCGTGTTCGCCGGCCAAGATCTGGCCGTGCACGGCGCGAAGATCGGCGCCCGGCTCGATGCCGAGTTCAGCGGTGAGGATCTGCCGCACCGTGGCGTACGCAGCGAGCGCCTCGGCCCGCTGGCCGTTCCTGGCGAGCGCGATCATCAACAGCCCGTGCAGTCGCTCCCGGTACCGGTGGGTGCCCGTGAGCTGGCGAAGCTCGCCGATCACCTCGGCCTGCCGTCCGAGGTGCAGGTCGGCGTCGATGCGGGCTTCGCGGGCCTGCAGACGCTGTTCGGCCAGTCGGGGCACCTCGCTGGCCGCCAGCAGGTCGGAGTTCACGTCGGCGAGCGGCTCGCCGCGCCAGAGTTCGAGCGCCGA
>Ga0210392_10001276_pt1 | contig 13524 bp, 9 predicted proteins | sample IncBWC30OmetaG_FD_161057 | JGI IMG/M metagenome (GOLD analysis project Ga0210392, IMG submission 161057) | Forest soil microbial communities from Barre Woods Harvard Forest LTER site, Petersham, Massachusetts, United States - Inc-BW-C-30-O ...
TCCCAAACGACCCATTGCTGATCTTCTGATTGGAGGGTTTGCAATAAACCGACATGGCCTGGTCACCCGGAATCCTGACGACTTCCATCGTTGGTTTCCCAAGCTAACGATCCGCGAGCCTTAAATGACCAGCTGGGCCGTCGCGGTTGCACCGCTGCATTTCTTGACGAACCTATCTGACTGAGTTCTTTGTTCGCCGCCTCCCATCCCATGCCCGACACACCCATTCCGATCACCGTTCTCACCGGCTTTCTCGGCGCCGGCAAAACCACCCTGCTCAACCGCATCCTCACCGAGCAGCATGGCAAAAAACTCGCCGTGATCGAAAACGAGTTCGGCGAAGTCGGCGTGGACAACCAGCTCGTCATCTCCAGCGAGGAAGAACTTTTCGAGATGAACAACGGCTGCATCTGCTGCAGCGTCCGCGGCGACCTCATCCGCATCCTCGGCCGCCTGATGAAGCGCAAGGACCGCCTCGACGGCATCCTCATCGAGACCACCGGCCTCGCCGACCCCGGCCCCGTCGCGCAGACGTTTTTCACCGACGACGAAATGCGCACCCGCTTCCGCCTCGACAGCATCGTCACCGTCGTGGACGCGAAACACATCTGGCAGCACCTCGACGATTCGCCCGAGGCCAAAAAGCAAATCGGCTTTGCCGACGTGCTCATCCTCAACAAAACCGACCTCGTTCCCCCGGCCGAACTGGATAAACTCGAGGCGCGCATCCGCAAGATGAATTCCGCGGCCAAGGTGTACCGCGCGCAAAACTCCAACGTCCCGCTCTCCGCCGTCCTCGACGTCGGCGGCTTCAATCTCTCCCGCGCCACCGAGCTCGACCCGAAGTTCATGCAGCCGCAGTACCCCTTCGAGTGGGCCGGCGCCTACGCCCTTCCCGCCGGCACGCACGAACTCGTGATTGGCCACTGTAATCATGACCATGGACATGATCACGAGGGTCACGATCACGGAGGCCACGACCATCACCACCACAACGGCAATGCCAACGAACTCGATGTCGCCATCCTGCCGGTAAAATCGCTCGACGAAAAAGACCTCGCCACCACCCGCGACGCCGCGGTGCTCGTTTTTGCCGACTGGGAAAATCGCGCGAAGTCCGGCGACACCATCGCGCCCGGCGGCACGCTCCAGCGCCTCCTGCTCGATGAGGGTTCCGGTCGCTACAAATTAAAAATCGACCAGCCCGGATTCTACATGGCCTTCGAAGGCTGCGGTGAGGATCCGCTGCACATCCAGGTCGTGGGCGAAAACGCGCGCCCCGGCTGGCAGCAGGACTACGAGCACAACCACTCGCACGAGGATGACGTCGCGAGCGTCGGGCTCACCTCCCCCGGCAACCTCGATTCCAAGAAGCTCAACGATTGGATCAGCGAGCTGCTCCGCACCAAAGGCGGCGACATCTACCGCATGAAAGGCGTGCTCAGCGTGAAAGGCTCGGACAAGCGCCTCGTCTTCCAAGGCGTGCACATGCTCTTCGACGCGAAGTTCGACCGCCCCTGGGGCGCCGACCCGCGCACCAACACCCTCGTTTTCATCGGTAAAAATCTCGACCGCGCGGGGCTCACGGAGGCGTTTAAGGCGTGCCTCACGTGAGGCAGCGGGCATCGAGTAGCGGGTAGTGAGCATGCTTTTTTAGCTGCGATTTTCGAGATAGGGCGAGGCGTCCTCGACGAGCCGCGGCTATTGCTGCCGGTCCGACTCAAATCTGGCGGCTAATTTAGCCCTTTCTTCTTCATGTCCTGCCCACAAGTCATCATTCGCGGCGAACTCTCCAAGAAGCTCACTGCGGATCTTTAGAAGTGGAGCGAGCTCCGGCCAAACCTCCTTATTTCCGATCTTCGTCCCCGGATGAGTTTCTCCTCGATACATACAATCTGAAACCTCGGCCCATTGACGGCTAAAGTGCTCCATCGCTTTTCTCGGGTGCCTCACGCCGTCACCGCTCATGTAGTCGGTGGGCATATCGCCACCGATCGCCCACCAGCCAATGGAGCCGGGCCACTTCTTCGATTGCACAGCCCAAATCGCGAAATGCGGGTAAAGATGGAAGGCCGGCCAACCACCGACGCCAAGATGGTCAACACCCTGCGTTACCAAATACGCGACGATTTTGTCACGTTCGCTTGCGACCCACGCTTCTTCCTCATCTCGAGTGTAATCTTCGCTACTCATGATCCTTTGCTAGACATGATTGCTATCCCTCTCAAAGACAAGCGTGACGGAATCTGCCTAACGTAGGTCGGGCTCGCCTTTGGCGAGCGAGCTCTTGTCCGCCTCTGGCGGATTACGCCCGACATCCGCCTTCGCCCATCGACTGGCTCAGGGCCTTGAGTCCCTCGACAATGCTCGGGACCCTGAGCTGTGTCGAACGGGCTTGTCGAAACGGCAAAAGCCACGGCGGACAGGTGTCGGGGATAAACCCCGACCTACATCGACTGAGCCTGTGAATAACTCATTTTCTACGCGTTACCCGTTGCTCGCGCCACGCGTTACGCCAACTAAACGCCCGTGACGAGGAACGGGATGCCTGATCGCGGTGTCTGAGGTGCCTTCCTCTTCATGCCCACCACTTGGGCCACCATCGATCCATTCATCCCACACCCATGAGTTCCAGCTCAACCATGACCGAGCCGCAGGATCTTCAAGCCAAGCGGGAGCGGCTGCTGAAAGTCTTTGAATTTCTCAAGGCTTACACGGAGCTGCGCTACCCGCCGGTCACCGACATCGGACAGCAAATGGGCCTTTTCTGGCTGAAGGACTTGCCCCCGCATCATTCGGTGGAGCTGTTTCGCGAATTTGAAAATTTTGAGCCCGGGGAAGACCAGGCGGACATCGTCCTGCGCCTGACGCGGCCGATCTTGAGCGAGTGCCCGGAACCCCCGGAACCGATTGCCGACTGGCTCATGCCCGGCTGGCAGGAAATCGAAGGCGCGGTCGCGGTTCATCCCTCCCACACGTTTCCCGATAAAAACGGCGGGACGCAGATCGAGTTTTTCGACGAAGTCACGCGGCGACCCGCGCTCTTGAAGGAATGGCAGCAGGCACGGGCGGCGTGGCAGATCACCGAACGGCCCGCCCGGCAATCGCTCAAACTTTTCCAGGCGGTTTACGAGTGGTACGGCCGGCAGGAGCGCGAGGCCGAGAGCATTGAAATTCTCTGCGGCGACGGCCTGCTGCATTGTCCCAGCGAAAGCGGGACTTTTGACCATCCCATGCTCCTGCAAAAACTGGAGCTGGAATTTTATCCCGAGGGCCGGCAGCCCGAGTTTGTTTTCCGCAAGCAGGAGCATCCGCCTGAACTTTACCTGGAATTCCTGCGCGCGCTGCCGAAGGTCAACCACCTGCAGATCGCCCGCTGCGCGGATGAACTGAAAAAAACCGAGCTGTTTCCCTTGGGCAACGGCGCCACTTCCGAATTTCTGCAGCGCCTGGTCCAGGGCATTTTCCCGACGGTCGGCCAGTTGCTCCCTGACGGCGAAAAACCGAAGGGCCCGAATCCCACCATCCGGCGCGACCCGGTAATTTTCATGCGGCAGCGGCGCGTGGGCCTGGGAAACTTTTTCGACCTCGTGCAGGAAGACATCGCGAAGCGCACCGAATTTCCCGCGTCCCTCCTGCAGATCGTCGGCCTGGTGGGCAGCGCTCCCGCTGCGATAGAAAATCCCAGGTCAACTCCGCTGGGCAACGAGGACGAGGACATTCTGCTGAGCAAGCCCGCGAACCGCGAACAGTTGGAAATCGCGCGGCAACTGGCCAAGCGCGATTGCGTCCTTGTGCAGGGCCCGCCGGGCACGGGCAAGACCCACACCATCGCCAACCTGCTCGGCCATTTGCTCGCCCAAGGGAAACGCGTGCTCGTCACCGCCCATACTCCGAAGGCGCTGCGGGTTCTCCGCGAAAAAGTCGTGGAGCCGCTCCAGCCGCTCTGCATCAGCGTCCTCCAAAACGACAAGCAAAGCCAGGAGGAGCTGCAGCAGTCGGTGCGGAAAATCCATGTGCGCCTTTCGCAGGACGACCAGCAGCTGGCGCGCGAGGCAGAGCGCCTGAAAAAAGACCGCCAGCAAATCATCGAAAAACTCCGCCACGCCCGCACCCGCCTGCTCGAGGCCCGGCAGGACGAAATTCGCAGCATTGTTTTCGGCGAAAACGACATCCGCCCGGTCGATGCGGCCAAACGCGTCCAGCAGGGCGCGGGCGCGGACGACTGGATTCCCAGCCCGGTGAGCCTGGGCCAGTCGGCTCCGCTCCCGCATGCCGAGCTGGTTGCGCTTTACCAGACGAACGCCCGCATCAGCCTCGAGGATGAACGCGAATTAAACGCCTTCCGCCCAAGCGCGGCGACCCTGCCCACGCCGAAACAGTTCAACTCGCTCGTCGAGGAAATGACCCAGCTCAAGGCGCAGAACCTGCGTTACCGGGCCGAATTGTGGGATGAACAAAATTTTCCCTCCGACCTGACGGAGTTTGACCGGATGCTGGAACTCGCCGCCAAGGCCATCGAATTTTTCCGGGACGGCGCCCCGTGGCAATTGGAAGCCGTGCAGGCCGGACGCGACGGAAAAGAAGCCAAGCAAGTCTGGCTTTCGCTCACGGCATTGATCGAGAGTGGGTGGCAGGAAATCCAGGAAAACTACGCGCTGGTGATTGCGCACGGCCCGGGCATTGAAGACCCGCGCTCGCCGCGCGAACTGCTTCCGATCGTCGATGAAATCATCGCGCATATCGAGGCCGGAAAATCTTTCGGCCGGCTGACCAAGCTCACCAAGTCGCAATGCCACCAAGTCATCAGCGCCGTCAAAATCAGCGGGCGGGCACCCAACCTTGATGATTCGAAACATTTTCGCGCGGTCCGCGCCTCGCTCCGGATGCCGATCGTGCGGCAGGAGCTCGTCGAACGCTGGGAACGGTTGATGACCGCGCAGGGCGGTCCGCCCGTATCGGAACTGAGCGACAAACCGGAGCAGGTTTGCCGGCCGTTTGTTTCGCAGATTCAAACGTGCCTCGACTGGCACAGCTCGACGTGGCTGGCCTTGGAGGCAAATTTCAAGCGGCTGGGTTTCAACTGGCCAGCCTATCTCGACTCCACCCCGCCGGGCACGGGCGCCAACGCGGAATTGCGCCGCCTGCGCAACGCGGTGCTGGGCGATCTGGAAAAAATCCTGAAGGCGCGCGCCGGCTGGCTGCGCTTGAAACATCTGGAGAATATCTGGACGGAATGGCGCTCGCTCGTGCCGGAGATCAACCAGCCTGAATCGGCCGTGACCCAGTTGCTGCGACTATCCCTGTGCGAAGCTTCACCCAATGCGTATCAGCAAGCTTACGATGAATTGGCACGCTTGAAAAATCTCGAGCCCGACCTGGCGGTGCGTCGGAATCTCCTTTCCCGTTTGGGTCAGGTGGCGCCTGCCTGGGCCACCGCCATCAAAAACCGCCACCCGTTTCATTTGAAACCCGAGCCGCCGGGCGATCCGCAGGCGGCCTGGGAGTGGCGGCAGTTGCATGATGAATTGGAACACCGCGCGAATATTTCCCTCGATGAGATCCAGCAGCAGATCGAGCGCCTCAGCCGTGAACTGCTCGGCGTGACCGCCCAACTGGTCGAGAAACTGACCTGGGTCAGCCTGATCCGGCAGACGACCCACGAGCAGAAGCAGGCGCTGGGCGCGTATGCGGCGATGCGCAAGAAGCTCGCCAAGTCCGGCAAGGGCGTGCGCGACGCGGAATTTCTCGCCGCCGCCCGGCGCGAAATGGTCGTGGCCAAGGGCGCCGTGCCGGTCTGGATCATGCCGCTCAACGAAGCCGCCGATGCGTTCGACCCGCGCACCGCCCAGTTCGACGTGGTCATCATCGACGAGGCCAGCCAGTGCGATCCCATGGCGATGTTCGCCCTTTATCTCGGCCGCCAGACCGTCGTGGTCGGCGATGATGAGCAAGTTACGCCGGTCGCGGTTGGCATGGACCTGGAACTGGTGAAAAACCTGGTCACCGTGCACCTGCAGGGCATTCCCCGCAAAGAACTCTACGATGGCGAAACGTCGATCTATGAATTCGCGCAGTTTGCCTTCGGCGGCATCATCCGCCTGGTCGAGCATTTCCGCTGCGCGCCCAACATCATCGCGTTCAGCAACAGCCTTTCCTACAAGGATGAGATCCAGCCGCTGCGCGAAGCCTCGTCGATCAAGCTCAGCCCGCATGTCATTCCCTTCCGCGTCGAAGCCGGACTCAGCCGGGGCGACGACACGAATGACTCCGAAGCCGAGGCGATCGCCTCGCTCATCTGCGCCGCCATCGAGCAGCCGGAATATGCCGTGAACGAAGCCGGCAAGCCCATGTCCTTCGGCGTGGTTTCTCTGGTGGGCGACCAGCAGGCGATGAAAGTGGACACGCTTCTCCGTCAGCGGCTCCAGCCGGCCGAATACAAGGGCCGCCAGGTCCTTTGCGGCACCCCCGCGCAATTCCAAGGCGACGAACGCGACGTGATTTTTCTCTCCGTGGTGGACACACCCACGTCGGCATCACCACTGCCGCTGCGCCAGGAAGGGCCCAAGAAAATTTTCAAGAAACGCTTCAATGTCGCCGTCAGCCGCGCGCGCAACCAGCTCTGGGTGGTCCACAGCCTCAATCACGCCACCGATCTCAAGCCCGGGGACTACCGGCGCCGGCTGATCGAGCACGCCATCGATCCCGGCGCCTGGGAACGCGAACTCAAGAAATTGCTGGACCGGACCGAATCCATCCTGGAAGAGCGCGTGGCGAAATATTTGGCCGAGGCCGGTTATGTCGTGCTGCCGCAATACAAAGTCGGCAGTTACCGGATGGACATGGTGGTGGCCGGCGGCGGAAAGCGCCTGGCCGTCGAGTGCGACGGCGAACGCGATCAAAGCCCGGAGCAACTCCAGGAAGACATGGGTCGCCAGGCCATCCTTGAACGCCTCGGCTGGCAGTTTGTCCGCATCCGCGGAAGCGTTTTCTTCCGCGACGAAACCCGCGCGATGAAAACCGTTTTTCGCCGGCTGGAAGAACTGGGGGTCACGCCTGACTTGAAACTTTCGCCGCCCAGTGCGCCGCTGGGTGCGGATTCTCCCATGCCAAAACTCATCCGCCGCGCGGAAGAGCTGCGCCTGCGGTGGAAAAACGAAAAGAAGCCGCCGCAAAATTTGTCGGGTAAGACTGACCGTCCCCGCGGCGCGCCCGAACGAGGGCGGCACGCCCTGTCTGGCGTGAAGTAGCCGTTATTGAGTAGCGAGCATCGAGTAGTGCGTAGTAAGCATGGATTCATGCGGTTGTGATTTATTGTAGGTCGGGCTTTACGCCCGACATCCGCCTTCGCTAAAGCTACGGCGGACAGGCTCGGGGATAAACCCCGACCTACAATGTGTGTGGCAAACTGAGCCACCACCTTCCATGCCCAGCGGTTGATTTTTCTCTACTCGCTACCCACTACCCGCTACTCGCTACTGGATAATGAACCTCACCAAGCACTGGGCGGCGCAGCTCGACGACTACGTCATCGACCTCGCCTGGTCGCACTCCGGCTCTCAGCTCCCTGTCCTCCGTAGCCCTGAACCTGCCGAACGAGGCGAAGGAGGATCAACCCTCAACTCCCTGTCCTCCGTAGCCCTGAGCCTGCCGAACGGGGCGAAGGAGGATCAGCTTCTCCTGGCCGCCGCCTCCGCCGCCGGCCCGGTTTCAATTTTTTCCGCCGCCGCCGGCACCAAGCAGCACGAATTGCCCGGACATGATAATGGCACGAACTGCCTCGCCTGGATGCCGGCCCGACAGAAGCCAGAGACCAGAAGCCAGATGACAGAAGCTGGAGACCAGAAATCTGGAACTTCAGCTTCTCCTCCGGCCTCCGGCCTCTGGCCTCTGGCCTCTCGCCTCTTCCTCGCCACCGGCGGCCAGGATGGCGCCGTGAAATTCTGGGATGCCACAAGTGGCCAGCATACCGCCACCGCCTCGCTCGGCAAAGCCTGGGTCGAGCATCTGGCTTGGAAGCCAACCCCAGAGGCGAGAGGCCAGAGGCAAGAGGCCAGAGGGCCCGACGATCAAAAACAGGCCTCCACCCTTCAGCCTCTGACCTCTGACCTCTGCTTGGCCGCCTCCGCCGGGCGCGATTTCGTTTTGCTCAATCCCGACGCAAGCGTTCGCCACGCCTTCAAGCCCGCACCCAAAACGATTACCGCGCTCGCGTGGCAGCCGTCGGGCGGCTGCGTGGCCGTGGCTTATTTCGGCGGCGTGTGCCTGTGGGATGCCGATGATTTCATCGCGCAAAAAGAATTCGCCTATGCCAATGGCATTCATGCGCTCGTCTGGTCGCCCGACAGCCGATGGCTCGTCTCCGGCAACCAGGACCCGAGCGTCCATTTGTGGCTGCCCGAGCTGGATCAGGAATTTCACATGAGCGGCTACGAGGGAAAAGTGAAGCATCTGGCCTTCGATCATACCTCCCGCTGGCTCGCCACCAGCGGCGGGAGCGACGCCTGCATCTGGGAATGTTCCGGCGCCGGACCCGAAGGCCGCCCGCCCTTGATGCTGCCGCACGACGCACCCGTGTGCGCGCTGGCGTTTCAACCCAACCACGGCCTGCTCGCCACCGCCTCGCAGGACGGCGGACTCGTGTTGTGGAGCCCCGAACGCAAGCAGCCGCTCCGCGCCACCGTCCGCATGCCCACCGCCGCGACGAAACTCGCCTGGTCGCCCGACGACCAGTTCTTGGCCGTCGGTGCTGAGAATGGCTCGGTCTTCGTGCTGAAGTGCGAAGCGTGATGTCCGCCTTTAGGTAGGGCGCGTTGCCCCCAACGCGCCGCGGCCCGCTCGGGGAGCGAGCCCTACCTCGTTGCCACCATCAACTTTGCTTTAACGCCAGGGGATGAAAAAAACGCTCGGGCCTCGGCAGCAGATACCGCTGTGGATCGAATGAGAGCAGCACAACGGTGGCCTTCCCAACGATTGCCCCACGCTTGACGCCCCCGAAATAACGGGAGTCGGCGCTGTTATCGCGGGAGTCACCCATCATAAAATATTCTCCCGCAGGCACCACATAAGGGCCGAAAGTGCGCAGGGCCCCGCGTTGGGGGAACGCCAGCACCAAGTGGTTGCATGCCCCAAGGGATTCGCGAGCCATCACCGGATGCTGATCTTCAAAAATATCACGACGATAGGGAGCCGGATCCTCGACTTTATATTCCAACGACTTCCCATTGATCGAAAGCACGTCGTCTTTCATTTCAATCGTATCGCCGGGCAGACCGATGACGCGCTTGACCAGTCGCTCGCCATCCTTGGGAGAAAAGAAGACTACGATGTCGCCCCGGGAGGGATCGCTCCACTGCGCAAGATGATGTGTGGTGAACGGAAATTTGAAATCATAGGCCAGCTTGTTCACGAGCACCAATTCCCCTTCCACGATCGTCGGCTTCATCGAGCCGCTCGGAACCCAGTTCCAGTCGAGGACGGCCGATCGCAGAGGCGCGACCATGAGAAGCACCAGCCCGAGGGGCAGCACCCATTCACGAAAGAACTGCTTCGCGTGACGCTTTATAGAAATAAGATTCTTCATGGTACTTTGGTTAGAGTCCTGGAATGTCCCCGGGTGCCGAATATTTGGCAACATTTTGGCTTTTGTGGGCGGGTGTCCTCACCCCGCGAATAACCTGCATGCGGGGTGAGGACACCCCGCCCACACTTTAAAAGTCAGCCCATTTACTCCACCGATTGCAGCTGCAGTCTTCGATACGCTTCCATCAGCGCTTTTGTGACGGGATTATGGTTCAGGTCGTAGCGTTGCTGGTCGACCGTCGCCACGGGCATCACTCCGAGCAGGGCGTTCGTGACAAAGACCTCGTCCGCGTCGGAGAGCAACTGGGCCGGGACCGCGCATTCACGCCCGTTTTTTAAAAGCTTCAACACACGATTGCGCGCAACGCCGGGCAGGATACGGCCATCGAGCAACGGCGTGAGCACTTCGCTGCCTTTCACCACAAACACATTACTCATCGATCCTTCCAGAATCTGTCCGACCGAATCAACGAACAACGCTTCGTCGCAGCCGGCCGCCTTGGCCGCCTGCTTCGCCTGGAGATTTCCCAGGTAGTTCACCGTTTTTAAGCCAAAGAGCCTTCCTTCGCGCTGGCCGCCGGGAAACGTCTTCAACGCAAAGCCGCGTTCGTAGTGTTCTGACAAATAGGTTTTTTCCCGTGCCGCAATCAACTCGCCGGGGCCGTCCGTGTCCTGAAATACGACCAGCTTGAGACTCCCCTCGCCCAGGCCGTTGGCCGTCAAGCACTGCTCGCAGCGGGCGTGCAACTCAGCGGCCGACGCCGTGAACGGCAGGCGCAGCTCTCCGGCGCTGCGCCGAAGCCGCTCAAAATGATCCGAAAAGAATACGGGGCGGCCGTTGAGGACCTTGATCGTCTCGAACAAGCCCAGCCCAAACATGAAGCCATCGCCCAGCGGCGAAATCCGCGCCTCGCCCGCGTCAAGCAGGCGGCCGTTGAAGATGACATGAGGCTGAAAATTCATTTTAACCGCGAATAAATCCTACTGCGCTAAAGCTACGAAGGACAGGCGCGAATGGACGCTAATCTTGATTCATTAACAGAAGTTAACCAAGGTAACGAAGAGCTTTCTCGCGGACAGGTTCTCCTCTCCGTTACCTTCGTTTCCTTCTGTAAAAGTATTTTGGGGATTGGATGGGTAGCATTTATTCGCGCTTGTCCTCCGTAGCCCTGAGCTTGTCGAATGGGGCGAAGGAGGATTCATCTGCGGTTAAAAGTCATCATTACGGCGCAGCCACCCAGTCGAGCGGGCCGAGCTTGCGCAGGCCATCCTCGCCCAGCGCGGCGGCGAGATCGCTGATGGTTTTTCCATCGAGCTTCAGCCCCGGCGCAATTTCCGCCAGCGGCGTGAGCACAAAGCTTCTCTCATGCATCCACGGGTGCGGCACCACGAGACGCTCATCAGCGATGCGCGCGTCCCCGTAAAACAGCAGGTCGATGTCAATCGTGCGCGGGCCCCAATGTTCATGGCGCACGCGGCCAAGATCCGTCTCAATGCCCAGGCATTCGGCCAGAAGCTCGTGCGGCGTATGCACCGTCGTCACCTGCACGACGAGGTTCAGGAAATCCGGCTGCGCAGTCACGCCGACAGGGCTCGTCTCGTAAACCGAGGAGACTTTCACGACCTGCAGGGCCGGCCCGGCGTGCAGGCGGCCCACGGCCTGCACCAGGTGCTGGCGACGGTCGCCGATGTTGCTGCCCAGCCCGAGATATGCCGTGTTCACCGCTCTTTGCTGGTTTCAACGGCCACGTAGTCGAGCACCCCGTCCATCGGCACGGAGGGTTTCTTGATCGTGATCTCGACCTTCGTCACGCGCGGACAGGCTTCGAGAATCCGGTCAATGAGGTGGTTCGCGAGCGTCTCGAGCAGTTTGACCCGGTCGTGCTCCACGATCTGGCGGCAGATGCCGTAAACCTTCACGTAGTCCACCGTGGACTGGAGATTGTCGGTGCGCGTGGCCTCGGCGATGTCCAGCGTCATGATGAGATCGATCATGAAACGCTGGCCGAGCGAGTTTTCCTCGGCCAGGTGCCCATGGTAGCCGTAGAACACCATGTTCTTGAGGTGGATTTTGCCGTTCATGTTTTTTAACCGCAGATGAACCCTACTTCGCTAAAGCTACGAAGGGCAGGCGCGGATGAACGCAGATAAGGCGCAGCAGTTTTGGTGGTTTTCACTTTATTCAGAATGCCTAAAAAACTGTTAGTGCCCATCTTTTCTTACCCCCGTTCGTTTCTTCTAAAAACAAGTTTCCTCAATCTGCGTCTATCTGCGTTCATCCGCGGTTAAACAAACTTACGGATGGCGGCGGCCATTTTCGTCGCGCGCGCATTGGCGCGCACGTCGTGCACGCGGATAAACTCGACTCCCTGCCAAACCGCAAGCGCGGTTGTGGCCAGCGTGCCTTCGAGGCGTTCCTCCGGAGGCAGGGCCAGGACGTTTCCGATCACCGACTTGCGCGAGGCGCCGAGCCAGAGCGGAAACCCGAGCAGCTTGAGCTCGGACAGGCGGGCAAGAATCTCCAGGTTTTGCTCCTGGGTTTTGCCGAAGCCGATGCCCGGATCGAGGACGATGAGATTTTCAGCCAGGCCGGCCTGCGCGGCAATTTCACGCGAACGGTCAAAAAAGATTTTGATCTTATAAATGACGTCGCCGGGCGTCTCACGAAACGCCGCGTCGTTGTGCATCACCACCACCGGGCAGCCGAACTCGGCGGCGATCCGGGCCAGCTCGGGGTTGCGCTGCAGGCCGTGGATGTCGTTGATCAAGTGCGCGCCCGCCTGCAACGCGGCGCGCGCGACCGCGGGCTTGTAAGTGTCGATCGAAATCGGCACCGGCAGCCGCGGCACCAAGGCCGTGATGACCGGCACGACACGCGCGATTTCCTCTTCGTCAGAAATTTCCTCGTAGCCGGGCCGTGTGGACTGCCCGCCCACATCGATGATGGCCGCGCCTTCCTCAACCAAACGGCTGGCTTGCGCAATGGCCGATTCGCCATTGAAAAATTTGCCGCCATCGAAAAAGGAGTCCGGCGTGAGGTTGAGAATACCCACGAGCAACGTCTCGCGGCCGATCACGACCGCGCGGTCGCGGCACTTGAGCTGGCGTGATTCGGCAGTTTGGCTGGGCGAGGACATTGAAGAGCGCAACGTGTAACACGTCGGACCCGCCACCGCCAGCTAGTACGAACCGAATTTGGTAATTGGTAGTTAGTAGTTGGTCGCCGGCATCTGGCGTCGGTGATTAGCGTCAATTAGCGGGTATTAGCGGTTTTCGGGCGCGCAGGCGCCGGGCGGCCTCGACCAGGTTGCGCAGCGCCGGTTTCACCTCGGCCCAGCCGCGAGTCTTGAGGCCGCAATCGGGATTGACCCAGATGTTTCCCGGCGGAAGCACGCGCAGCGCTTTTTCAATCAGCTGCTCCATCTCGACCACGCCGGGCACGCGCGGTGAATGGATGTCATAGACGCCCGGGCCGATTTCGTTGGGATAGCGGAACGTTTCAAACGCCTCGAGCAGCTCCATGCCGGAGCGGGAGGCTTCGATGGTGATGACGTCCGCATCGAGATCGGTGATCGCCTGGATGATATCGTTGAATTCCGCATAGCACATGTGCGTGTGGATTTGCGTGTCGTTGCGCACGCCGCCCGCGCACAAGCGGAAGGCCCCGACCGCCCACGCAAGATAGTCGGCCCGGTCGGCCGAGCGCAGCGGCAGGCCCTCGCGCAAAGCCGGTTCGTCGATCTGGATGGCCGCGAGGCCGGCCCGCTCGAGGTCGAGGACTTCATCGCGCAAGGCGAGCGCGATTTGCCACGTCGTGTCGCGGCGAGGCTGGTCGTCGCGCACAAAACTCCACTGTAGCACCGTCACGGGGCCGGTGAGCATGCCCTTCATCGGCCGGCGCGTAAGCGTCTGCGCATAGGCCGACCAGCGCACGGTCATCGG
>Ga0210392_10001277_pt1 | contig 13523 bp, 23 predicted proteins | sample IncBWC30OmetaG_FD_161057 | JGI IMG/M metagenome (GOLD analysis project Ga0210392, IMG submission 161057) | Forest soil microbial communities from Barre Woods Harvard Forest LTER site, Petersham, Massachusetts, United States - Inc-BW-C-30-O ...
CGCCGATTGCTGCAGGCGCCATGCAGTCGGGGAGCAGCCAAACCGGGCGCTGAAAGCGTGCGTGAAAGCCTCTGCTGAACCGAAACCCACGCCCAAAGCGATCTGCAGTATGCCGAGCCGGGGCTGTGCCGCCAGACGCGTCGCGGCAATTTCGCATCTTCGCCGGCGCAAATAGCCGCCGAGTGTTTCCCCCATCCACGCAGAGAACAATCGATGGAAGTGAAAAGGCGAAAAATGCGCGACCTCAGCCAGGGTCTCAAGGTCCAAGAACTGATCGAGATGTTGATCGATGTGCTCGATTACCCGATGCATGCGGTCGACATACACATCGCGGCTTTTGAGCGTGCTCATCGCTTTGGCGGCGCTGGGCCTTAAGCTTCGGCTTTATGGCAGACGGCTTCCACGTTGTGGCCATCCGGACCAATCACGAAGGCGCCGAAGTAGTCGGGGTGATAGATCTCGCGGATGCCGGGAGGTCCGTTGTCCTTCCCGCCGGCTGCCATCGCCGCTGCGTAAAAGGCTTTGACCTGGTCACGATTGTCGGCAATGAAAGCAATATGCATGGGGCGTTGAGTCTCGCCGTCGGCCCCGAACCAAAATTCCGGTTTGCCGGCCTTTCCAAATCCCGCGTATCCACCTATTTCGATCACCAGTTCTATTCCGAGAGGCGCGAGTGCGCGCGAGAAAAATTGTTTGCTCTTCTCGTAATCGCCAACAGCCAATCCGACGTGATCGATAATCATGGCAGCTCCGACACGGTTTTTTGCCTGGTATAGAGAATCATTTGGGTGCAGCGGAACACGGCCAACGTGCGTCCCGACTCCTTGTGAACGACAACGGCATCCCACACCTGCGTGGTCTTTCCGCGATGCACGGGCGTTGCCACGCCGATGATCGTGCCGTCCCGCGCGGTACCGAGATGATTGGACTTCAGTTCAATGGTGGTGAAACCGGTGGCTTCCGCGGGAAGATTGGCGACGCAACCGTATCCCGCCACGGTATCGGCCAGTGTGACGATGGTGCCGGCATGTAAGTAGCCATTCGGCGCCATGACGGATTCCACGACCGGCAGCTCGCCGGCGACACGCGTGTCGCTCACTTCGGTAATGACGATGCCAAGGTGGCCCGGCAATTTGCGGGCACCGGCGCTATTGAATCTCTCCGGAGTGCGCCTCGAGGTGAGTATGTCGCTCATGCGCTCATGCGTCTCTGTACGCGGCCCAAGGCCACCAAGATAAGGCCCAGAACGATGAAAACCAACAGGAGACCGACGGCATTGATCATGGTTCGCTGATAGCCGATGGCGATGGGATCGATGAACCCGTACGGATAACTACCGATGATTCTGCCGCGGATCAGCACGTAGATCAGGTACACGGTGGGATACAGACCCCACAACAAGGGATAAGTCCAGCGCAGCGCACCCTTTGGAAAATTGAGCCACCAATGGATCAAGTAAAACACGGGGATAACGTAGTGCAGTAACACGTCCGCCACCAGTTGCAGCCCTTGCGGATTCCAGGTGTTGCGCAGCAAGAAGTGATAGGCAAGGCTCACGAAGACAATGCTGGTCGCAACGCCCGCCGTGACGTCCGAGCGCGCAAAGAATCTACCCGCGCTGGAGGCCGCTGCGACCAGCGGCATCGTCAATGCGATGCAAACCAGGAGATTGGTCAGAATGGTGAAGTAGCCGAGAAAGCTGACGATACCGCCGGCAATGCCCCTGCCGTTCTGCATGTTCGAGTGCAAGGTGATCATCAATTGCAGCAGCACACCGGACCAGGCGAGAGCCGCCAGCGCGATGACGAGTGCCCTGTTCTTTTGATACGTGCCTTTCATCGGTCTCGAAGTCGATTGTCTTGCCTTTCGTCAAACCGCAGTCGGTAAATTCTCGAAGAAATCCACCACCCCTGTTTCCAGCGAGTATTCGGCGCCCACGACCAGCAAGCCGGCATTTTGGATCAGATTCTCAATAATTTCGGATCCGTGCCGCAAGTGATTGACGGAAGCTCTGATATTGGCGCGGCATGCCGCATGCACCAGCGCATCGTGATCATGCTTCAGATCCGTTGCCAACAAGCCTTCGACGCCGGGTCGAATGAAATCGACGATGGAATGCAGATTGCGGGACTGATTTTCCACCGGACGCTGCAACTGCGCCAGTGTGGTTTCGATTGCGCCGCAGCGAGAGTGTCCCAGCACCACGACCAGCCGCGTGCCGAATTGCACAGCGGCAAATTCGACGCTGCCGATCAGCGAAGGGGCAACGATGTTGCCGGCAACTCGAATGACAAACAGATCACCCAATCCTTGATCGAACACGATCTCGACGGGAACGCGCGAATCGGAGCACCCCAAAATGGCAGCGAAGGGTTCCTGACCTGCCGCCAATTCCAAGCGGCGCGCCCGGCTTTCGAAAGTATCCCGGCTGGAGACCTGCGAGACGAAGCGATGGTTTCCCGCGCGCAGCAAGGCAAGTGCCTCTCGAGCCGAGATCATCGGTCACTCAACGATCGCATCCCAGCAAGATCTCCGCGATCAGAGAGGTCGGCGGGCTGAGCTATCGCGGTACCCAAGAACGCGCGCGGGCAGAAACAGAATCGCCCGCAGCAAGGCGAAAATCGCGTCGAATGAAAGGCCAACGAGGCGAAACGGTATGGATAGGAGCCATACGAGAGGCCAGAGAATGAGGGCGAGAATCGCAATCGGCCAGCACAGCACCAACAAAACGCACCACAAGAGCAAGGTTTTCATTGGGATCGCCCTCCATTCCTGCGATAACTTTAACACACCCTCAGAGTTGTGCGTTGCCGGGAGATGGCAGCGGGCCGTTCGGCCGCAGGAGTTCCATCTGTCTTTCCGGGTTTGCAATTGACGTGAATCCGTACTGCGCATACAGGCCATGCGCATCTTGGGTAACCAAGGTATGGCGGGCGATCGTACGCAGCTCCGGATGCGACAGGATGTTGCTCATCAACAGCTTACCGAAGCCCCGGCCGCGAAACTCCGGCAGGACGAACACATCGAGTAGATGCGCATATCGAACATAATCGGTTACCACGCGCGCGAACGCAATTTGGCGACCGTCGGCATAAACACCGAAACACAGCGAGTGTTTGATGCATTTTTCGACGTTGGATCGCGATATGCCTGGGACCCAATAGGAGTTATTCGCCAGAAAGGCGTGAATCATGTCCACATCGAGCCGGTCTTGATCAGTCGAGATTTCGAGTGACGTCATTTTTTCTTCAGCAACCTCTTGGGCGCCGCCAATTCATAGCTCAATTCCACGAGATTTCGGACCTCGGCCCAATCGATTGCCTCGCCGTCGAGCCGCAGGCCAAACCAGCCGCGCGGCCCAATGTAAGCGGGAAGATAGAAGCGATTGGGCTCGCGCGCGGCGCGATCGACGTTCTCTCCAAGCGCTGACTTGCAACAGACTGAAACGATCTGGTCGCCGTGATGGTTGTTCAGGAAATAAGCGAATACCTTGCCGCGAACCCGAAAGTCGGCATGATCATTCATATCGCGCCGCTCTGTCTCGGGCAGCGAGAGACAAATGCCGCTTAATTTCTCCAAAATCGCAGTCTCGCGCTTGACGGTTTTAAGCTTAGCCGTCTTAAGTTTGGCCATCATCGTTTTCCGGAAGATACCGGCTTGCCGGCGCTTTTGACGTACTCCAGGCGCCGAAAGCGCAAGGCAGACCAATCCTCATCGATGGCCACCATTCGTACGGATTCGAAGCCGGCGGCTCGAATCACGCCCCAGCCGGCATCGCGATTGAATTCGCAGGTGTAGCGCTTGGATGTCCCTTTCGGATAGGCGAACCAGAGCACTGCATCTCCCTCGGAACCTGCCGCAAAGAGTGTCGAAGCACGATCCAGTTGCGCTTGAGTCATGGCGAAAGCCAATCCGAACTTGATTGCCTTAGGTTTGCCCGGATCGCGCGCTATTTTTACGCCCTTGAGTTTTTTTAACTGCGACTCGAAGGATTCAGGCGCGTTGAAGAGCACGATTTCATCGTGAGCGCCCAGATTGAGCTTGTCGAACAGGGGAGTTGCGGCAACATTTTTCATGGGCTCACCGGGTGTTGGTATTGCTGATGCGTTGTTCGAGGTGACTCAAGACCGATGGCCACGCTTGCACATGACGATCACGGGCCGTGGCGTTCGGGAATCCGGCGTGCGTCAGACGCAGCTGCGTACCGCGGTTTGCGGCTTGCAGCTCCACGGTAACGACGGTTTCAGCGCCTTCGGTACCCATCGCGCCGGTTACCCACGTGAGCTCGACCAACTGATCGGCGATGAGGCGAAGAAATCGCCCGTAATGAGGATGACGCTGTGCCACCGGTTGCAATTCGTGCCTGAACTCCGTCTCGAAGAAAAATACCGCGTTGACTTCAGGCCGCATGAGCACGGAGCCGGGCGCTGCGAACCATCGATCGAAGCCTTCGGTCCACGCCTGGTAAAGCACGGCCGGCGCCGCCGCAAACGTGTGCTCGGTGACCAAGGCAAATGGCCGCGCCGAAACGTCGGGTATTCGAATCGCTCTCACAACCTAACCCCGTGGCGGGCTCTTCGCCAGTAGTGCGGCGCGCCGCTGCAAGCTTTCCTTGGGCCATTGTTCGGAAGTCTTATAGTACTCGGCGAATGCGGGCGTGCCGGCTGGCAGCTCCACCCAGGGCTGCTTGGATGCCGTGAAAATGTGCACGTCCGGGGGCAGAGAGTCCGGTTCGTTCAGCGTGCCCACGCGGACAAATCGCACCACATCGCCGGCGCCCGCGTAGTTGCTCCACACCGCGACCCAGCACTGCGGACATCGAGAAATGCGCTGCCCCTTGCCGCTGTTCGACGGTGTATTGACGACCTGGACCTCGCCTTCGAGCAATTGCACCCGATCGGCTTCAATCATCGCATTCAGCGCGAAGGCGGCACCCGTTTCCCGTTGACACCAGCGGCAATGACAGCAGTGGACGAATAGCGGCTTGGTCGTCATGCGATAGCGAACGTAGCGGCAGGTACACCCGCCGTCGTAGCCCTGTGCTGAATTGCTTGCGGATTGCATGTCTATCTCGCTTACTTGGCGCGCATACGCGCAGTCACCTCGATCTCGATTTGCATGCGCGGATCGAGCAGGCCTGCGGAAATCATCGTCATCGCGGGGCGCCCTGCGCCAAAATATTTACGCAATACGGGCCAACAGTCCGGAAAACGTTCGCCCTTGGGCACAATGTAATTCACTCGCACGACATCGGTGAAATCGGCACCCGCTTCGCGAAGAGCGGACTGAATGTTTTTCAGGCATTGCTCGGTCTGATCCAGCAGGTTGTCGGAGATGGTCATGGTGTCGTAGTCGAAACCGGTGGTGCCGGATACGAAAACCCATTCTCCATCTACCACCGCGCGCGAATAGCCGACGTCCTGTTCGAATTTGGATCCTGAACTTATCAAGCGTCGCGTCATGGGGTTGTGCCCTCATTACCGTGCGTGTCGACATACCAGAGCCCGCCCGAAAATGCGTACCACCACGCCGCGGCGAGCCACCAGCCTCCCAGAAAGTCTGAATAAGTCCTGGCGAAGAATGCAAGGGAAGTCGCCAGCAGACACACAATTGACATGGCGAGGATAAGCCGTGAGGAGAACTTTCGCATCCAGAACAGCCGAATGAGAGAGGCATAGGTTATCGCACCCGATAGGGAACAAACACCCAGCACGACATAGAGCCGTTCATTTCCCGGAAGCACCGCAAACAGCACCAGACCGATAATGCCGACATACAAGGTCAAGACGCTTAAAGCGGCGGCGATGGCAACAAAAGCGGTCTTTCGCAGGAGATGCTGCGGCGCGCGCAGTGCGAGTACCAAAGCGCAGGCATGCAAAGCGCCGTTGATGGCGAAGCTGATGATCAGCGAGTCATTGAGAAGGCTCCAGTGTCCCAGCAAGAACACGATCACCGTGGCCGCTGCCAGCAGGCTGAAGTGCCGGGGATAGTAGAAATGTCCCATCCGGTAAAACTAGATGGGGCCGCGCGGGCCGCGCTCGGTGTGGAGGGCGGCGTTGCGCAGAAACACCGGCAAATCGGTTGTGGGCGGTTGCGCAGGGATTTGATAGATCATGGCGGCGATATGGCCGCGATGATAAGTGGTGTGATTGACCACGTGCAGCAGGATGTCGCCCCGAGTCATCGAGCCCTCGCCGCCGCCGATAAAAGTGAAGTTGACGACCTCCTCGCCTGCGCGGTCAGACATTTCCTCGGCATAGCGAATGTACCAACTGTCGAGCGTGGCCTGTGCAAGGCGTAAGTCGGCAAAAGAAACCTGCACGTCGGGCGTGCGGGTGGTGAAACCATGTGCCCTGCCCTCGAGGTGAGCTTGCCACACGAGGTCGATGGTATAGACATGATTCAAGGTGCGGATTAGGTTTCCAAAAAGGATTTGCCGCGGCTTTGTCAGCTCCAGTTCCGGCTGTTCGCCAAGCGTTACGTACAGCAGCGAATTGGCCCACGCTGTGTAGCGGGTAAGCATGCGGACATTTCTGAGCGCGGACATGGTTTAAACCTTGGTTGACGCGGAGGGCGGCGCCGCCGCCAGCGGTGGCGCGTAGCGCCATAAGATGAGGAACAGTGCGCCGGCCAATATGGCCATATCTGCCAGATTGAAAATGCCGGTGCGAAACGATCCGATGCCGACATTTAAGAAGTCGGTAACACGGCCGTCGAAAACCAATCGATCGATCAGATTGCTGATTCCCCCGCCTGCTACCAGTGCCAGGGGAATAACTCGCGCGGGCCCGAGGCGGCGGGCAAAGAGCGCTGCACATACCAAGCCGATCAGCAGCACCGCGGCCGCGGCGGTAAACAGGATAAAGCGCAACCGTTCAGGCAGTGAATCGCCGAGACTCAAGAAAGCGCCGGAATTTTGCACGAGCTGCAGGCGCAGCGAATCAGCGAATAGCGATTCTGTGACGCCGGATGCAAGCAAGGAGCGCGCGGCGGACTTGGACACTTGGTCGCATCCTACGCAGCAGCACAGCGTGACCATCACGACAAAGAATCTGGGAATTGATCGCATGGATGACTCCTCGTGTCAGATCTCGTCTGATCGCATCGCGAAACAGAAGGTTCAGAACTTTTGCCTGCCGGTCAAAATATCCCACCACAGGCGCCAGTCGCCCATCAGGCTGAAGCCGGGATACCTGAATGTCGCGGGCTTGTTGTGTTCGAAGAAAAAGTGTCCGACCCAGGCAAAGGCGTAGCCTTGGACCAGCGCCGCGCCGGCAAGCCACCATTTCTGCGTAACGGCCGCCGCTATGAGCATCGCGAGGGCGATGCTCGTTCCGGTGAAGTGCAGCCGACGTGAAGTGGAGTTGGCATGCTCGCTGAGATAGAACGGATAGAATTCACCGAAGGTCCGATATTTTTTTTCGTCGTTCATGGGATGAGAACTACCCGCGCGCGAGGAGGCTTATTTTGTCAGACCGGCTTCGACCCAGTCGAGGCGATCTTTGTGGAAGTGCTTCGCCGCCAACGGTACCCCGGTTGCCGGGAATTCCATCACAGACTCGTCGGCCGCGTCGAACCTAGGCCACGTGGGTCCGCCGGCGGAGTCCGGATCGCCGGTTTTCGCGAATTGCGCCCAGTACTTGTTGGCCGCCGACGCCACGGCTTTGCCCTCGTCATCGAAAGGTGTTGCGCGCGGGGTATTGAACACGTACGCGATTTCGCCGCCGTGCGCCAGCCCAAACAGGGTCGCGCGCTGCGCTGCGGGCGTGTATGAGAAATGGTAAACATAAGTCGCGTTGCCGTGTTTGGCGTGCAGGCGGGCCAGATCGCGGTCCGGTTCGCTGATGGACGTGTCGGTCACCAACCGTGCAATGATGCGGTCGGCGTCGCCGGTGTTCGCCGGATCGTACGCCGCAATGAAAGCGCCGCGCCGTTGCTGGATGGAGGCGAGGCGTTCGGCGGCATTCAGGCCACGCCGCGTGAGACTGGCTTCGTCGCTATTGCCGCCGAGAAGATATGGCACGTGCGCTTCCTTGGCGTTGGCAAACCCTTCCGCGGCGCTGCCGGTGATCATCTTGCCGTCCGCCATGGGCAATATCTGATCAGCGGAGCCTATACCCGCGACATTGCCGGTCATCTCCGTCCAGGACAGGGCCCGCAGCGCTTTCGCTGCCGCTGCGTCGGATCCCTGCACGCCGGCTTTTTCGGCAAAGGTAACGCCGCTGTGCTCGACGGATGCGAGGGGTCTGGCTGCGAGGCGGCCGAAGCCGGATTCCGACATGGCCTTCGCAAACAATCCCCTGGCTTGCGGAGCCAGCATCAAGTAGTTGATGGAAATTGCGCCGGCCGATTCGCCGAAAATGGTGACATTCTTTGGATCGCCGCCGAATGCCCTGATGTTGTCCTTCACCCAGTCGAGCGCTGCGATCTGATCCATCAGACCGTAGTTGCCCAACAACCCGTTGGGACTCTCAGCGGTGAGGGCGGGATGAGCGAACCAGCCGGCGCGGCCGAGACGATAGTTCACGGTGACCACTACGACCCCTTGCTTGGCGAATTGAGTGCCGTCGTATTGGGACCCGGAACCATAGATGAACGCACCGCCGTGAATCCAGACCATGACGGGAAGGTGCGCGCCCTTTTTGGCGTCGGCCGGTTCGTAGACATTCAAATACAGGCAATCCTCGGCTTGGGCGCAGGTCGCCGAGAACGCAGTCGCAGCGCGCACACCGGTCCAATTCGCCGGATGCTGCGGCTCACGCCAGCGTAAATCACCCACGGGGGGCGCGGCGAACGGCAAACCCTTGAACACCGCGACGCCGCCGGCAGCGGTGCCCTGAACCTCGCCTTGGCCGACTTTTACAATGGGGGCGATGCCCGCGGGCGCTGCCGCGGCAGCCGAATCGGCGGCCTTTTGCGACTGGGTGCACGCCGCGCAACTCGCCAAGATCAATGCGATCGCTGCCGCCTGCGCGACGAATCGTTGTGTCGACATCACTCCCCCTGATCCATTTTGTTAAATCAATCATTCCGCAGGCGGACAAGCGACCGCTTGCGAGAGCCCAAAGACCCTGCGGCAATTCGAGCGCAAGCAAAGCATAAGCGATGTGGCGTGGGGCGGCGACTAATATAGCCACCCGGCCGGCGATGCCGCCGCGATCTTCATGGACGCCTGGGGCGTTGTTTTGCCGATATCGACTTGATAATGAGGCGCCGCCGCTGACGGGGGTCGATTGGCTTCTTGGCCGACGTCATCGCAATTGCCATGAGCCTTTTGACCGACGACTGCTCGAGGACACCGGGTTCGGTCAGCACGATGTGGCGCACTTTGGTGCCGCTACCTTTAAGCAATCCATCCGGATCGGGCAACTTTGCCCCCTGCAAGAAAAAAAGACTGACCCAGCGCGGAAATACTGCGATCGAAAAAATCGCCTCAGACGCTCTGTCGCTAGGCCCGAAACCAATCGCCAATGCATTGTAGTTGTCATAGACGATTTCTGTAGCGCCGGGCAACCGCTTGCGAAGCCGCGAAAGAGCTGCCCGTGCCGAGGCGGCGACACGCGGTTCGAACTTGGCAAGAAATATTCCGAGTTGCTGTGCGGGAGTCGGTGTTGGCATGATGACGTGCAGGAATTAAGTGATCCATTCCAAGACTTCCGGCGACGGTGGCTCCAAGCGAGGAAGACGCGTCAACTCTCGGCGTTGACCTTCGTACGCATCGAAGCACGCGGCGTGCGCGGACAGTGACATCTCTCCCTCCCGCATGTAGTACTCACTCACCCACGACAGGAGAAACGACAGGCGCTTGTCCTGTTCTTCCTTGGAATCGTACTTGTGAGGCTCCCAGGGCCTGGCACGGCAATTCTCGAGGCATTGCCGTTCTCCGGGGTTCAGAAATAGGAGCCGCGGCCGGAACTGCAAGGCTGCGCGCACCAGATTCGCATAGCAGCCTTCAATGATCCAGGAGCCGTGCGTCGTACAGAACGATCGTACATCGTGCTCGGCGGCTTTCGCCGACCGGGACACGGCGATAGAGCCGGGTTCCCACGCTACCGTATCAAGATCGAGCAGAGGGGCCCGCGTGCGAGCGGCCAGCCAGCGGGCCAGCGTCGATTTTCCGGAACCTGAGTTCCCAAGTATGGCGATGCGCATGGCGTGTGCGTGTCGATGCAGTTACCGGTTCGCGTTACATTCGAGTTGCAATTTGCCAGGTGTTACCCCACCGGTCCTTCACCATCCCGCGCCGATCGCCGTACGGCGTGTTCGCGGGCGCTTCCAGCGACTGCGCACCTGCCTTCACAGCCCGCTGCCAGGTAGTGTCCGCGCTTTCGACATATACGTAGAGGCATGCGGGCATGGGTTCGCGCACGCCCGCCTCACTGATCATGATGATGGAATCGCCAAGTCGCAATTCCGCCGGCGCTTCGGGTCGATAGTCACCGGTCGCTCCAAATACTTCCTTCACAAAGACAACCAGCATGTCGGCGCCATGAACGATGATTCGTGGCGTTACCGTGTGCCAGCCGGCGGGCTTGATGGGGCGATCGGAGGAGGTCATTGGTTGATCTCGGCATTCGCCCGCCGTCGCCGCACCAGGCCCAGAGTCCGATCCAGCAAATAGCCCAATGAATAGGCTATGACGACTTGTATGATTCCGCTCGTTTGGTCGGGAGGTTTGTGAATGACGCTGGGCGCAAAAATAAGAAGCAGCCCGTAAACGACCCAGGCCACCATCAATAGACGACCGATATTCAGCAATGTGATCATTTCGCATACTCCCGCGCGCGTCGAGAACGTCCCAACGACGGCGCTACTCGAACCAGATTTCTATCTCATATCCGTCCGGATCGCGCACAAACGCGTATGGCAGGCCCGGACCAAACTCTCCCTTCGAACTGATGGTTCCGCCGGCGCTCTCAACGGCGACTACCGCCTCATTCAAATCCTCGGGCCGGGTCAATCGGAACCCGAAGTGAATGATGCCGCCGCGCACGCCCGCCTCATCCGGGCGCCGCTCAAAAGCCAGCACGTCATGAGGTCCCGGTCCGAGTGCTTGAATCGTGTTGGCGTCGCGAAAGTATTCCCGAACGCCAAAAACCGCGGCGTAGAAGCGCAGAGATCGTTCCGGATCGCGTACAGACAGGGCCAGGTGCGTCAGGCCGTGGGTATTGATCATGGGATCTGCTCCGAGAAGAAGACTCTGGTCGCAATCGTGGCTTACTTGAACGCCGCTGCCAAGCGCCGCGTGGAATGAGCTGGGGCGGGCCACAAGATATGCGGTAAGCACCCTATTTGGCTTATAGTTCTGGGAAGGACAGTCGGTCTCAAACCGGTGACATATGACAGCAGGCGAGAAGTTTTTTTTGCTCACGCCAAAAGGGGTGGAAGAGCTGCGCGGCAAGACACCGAAGCTCGACGCCACGGCCAGGAGTATTCTGTCCCTGATCGAACAGGGCACCATCGTTGCGGAGTCGATCTTGCAACGTTCGAAGTTCACTCGCGATCAGGTGATCGAAGGGCTGCGCTCGTTGTTGAGCAACGGCTTCATCTCGAGTTCGATGAGCGACGTGCCTGTCCAGCCGACGCCCGAGGCAACGCCCTCCGTCGCGGATTCGGTCAGCGAGCGGCTGCGCCTGAAGCCCGGCATATCGCCCAGTCAAGCACGTTTCGCGCTGTCGAATTTCTGCCTGGATCAATTCGGCACGAACGGCCAGGATCTTGCCGAAGCAGTCGGTTTCTGTACCGATGTCGACAGCCTGCAGATGGCGCTGGACAATATTCGAACCGAGGTGAAAAAACTCTTTCCGGAGCGGCGCGCGGCACTTGTCGCCTGCGTGCGCGAGATCAACGAAACGGACTTTTGAGACGAGGACGAGCCGATCTTGGGGCGGCGGCTAGAGCCTGAATCGACCGACCGATTTCTCCAAAAAGGACAGGGTGCGGCTGATCCCTTTGGCCTGCCGCACCATCTCCTGGGATGAGGTTTCCTTCCGATCACTCTGGAAAGTGGCGAAAGCCGCTTCGAACTTGTGCGATTGCTCGCTGACTTCCGCCGCTCCGCCACGGACAGCTTGAACCAGATTTTTCAGCTTCAATTGCATCACTTTCAGCGAAGCCATCAGACTGTCGGGCCGCTCGCCGACAACCGCGACGTCGACGGCCAGATCGCCGTCGGCGATCTTCTTCATGTAGTCTGCGGCGACGCGAGGCTCCCCGCCGAGCAGATGCAATACCTTGCGATCCAGCAAGAAGAACAGCGTCAGCGAAATGGCGGCGCCAAGGATGACACCGGCCAGCGCAACTCCGTAGCCGATTTTTCTGCCCTCAGCGCGCAGTTCGGCAGCGGGATAGGCGGAGACGATAGTCAGTCCCCATTCCGGCAGCGGTAGGCGGTTGATCACCCATGAACCATCCTTGTTGTCGGTAGCTTGCTGCACCTGCGCCGCAGTCACCCACGATGGCATGTAGCGCGCCTTGCTGTTGTCGACGACCGCGACAAATCCGCTCTTCAGCAAATGCGACTGTTCAAGAGCTTGAGTTAGAACGGGCAGCTCGGCCTTGTAGCCCACGTAAGCGATACCGATAGCTTCGCCGTTCTTGCCCAGCAAGGGTTCGTAAGCGGTGAAATAGGGATTGCCAAGGATGTCGACGACACCGTAGAACGGGCGCTGAATCTTCAGCTGCGCGTAGGCCTGAGTGGTGTTGTTCAGCTCCGTACCGACCGCGCGGGTCCCGTCGTCCTTCATCACGTTGGTCGCGATGCGTACAAACCGGTCACCATCCTTGGAGAATATCGTCGCGGTGCCCTTGTTCAGCCGAGTCACGTAGTCGACGATGCCAAAATCACCGGCCTGCGCTTTGCCGCCGATCAAGATATCGCTGACGGGTTTGCCACCGACCAAAACCGGAGCGCCCTTCTCGGCGCCCCCGCGTACCCTGATCTGGTCTTCGAGCAATGCCATGCTCGCGCGCGTGCGATCGTCCATGAGCGCGGCGGTGGTGACGAAGACGCCTTGAATCGATGCCACATTATCGGCGACCTGTTGCCGCACCACTGATTGCTCCTGCTGCATCGCCCAGACAGAAAAACCGATGGCGCAGAGACTGATCAACAGCAGGGTGATGCCCGCTACGGGCAACACTACTTGAAACTTGAAACCGCGAAACACGGGCATGCTCCTTAAGGTCTAGACGCGACAGCATCCTCGTCCGTTGTGGGTGACCTGGTGCCGGGCACGCCTTGGTCCGCAACAAACGATGAGCTTTTGCTATTTTCGTCACGTTCTCGGCCCGCAGGCTACCTACCGTGTCTCGAAATCAGCGAAAACAGTGCAGGAAAATCACCCCGGCGGCCGACGATCAGGCGCTGCCCAGCGCAGTCTTGCCTTGCATGCTGCCCCCCCCGAGGCCTGGAGGGAATGAGTTTTCACGATAGCACTTAGGTGCCACCTCGGGCCTTGCGACGTGGGCGCTGCTTGGCAGACACCGACTGAATGACCGTAACGCCGGCGCCTGTTTTTGCG
>Ga0210392_10001279_pt1 | contig 13507 bp, 11 predicted proteins | sample IncBWC30OmetaG_FD_161057 | JGI IMG/M metagenome (GOLD analysis project Ga0210392, IMG submission 161057) | Forest soil microbial communities from Barre Woods Harvard Forest LTER site, Petersham, Massachusetts, United States - Inc-BW-C-30-O ...
AAAAAGCAACTAGTTCCAACACCGTTTCGGCAACAACATAGCACGATTCTTCAGGAGATGGTGAGCTGAGTTGTTTGTCGATTTTTTCATCCAAAGGCCGGTGTTCGCGACCGTTTGCGCCCTGCTGATTATTCTCGGCGGAGCGATTGCGATTCCCTCTCTGCCCATCGCGCAATTTCCTCAGTTGGCCCCGCCACAAGTTGTGGTTTCCAGCGGGTACATCGGCGCAAACGCGCAGGCCGTGGAATCCGCGGTCACTATTCCACTGGAGCAAGCGATCAACGGCGTGCCCGGAATGAAGTACATTTCTTCCTCGAGCGGGAACGATGGTACCAGCCAGATCACTGTCACTTTCGATGTGACCCGCGACGTCGACCTCGCTTCCGTCGATGTGCAGAACCGGGTCAGCCAGGCTTTGGGACGATTGCCGAACGCTGTGAAGAACACGGGCGTCATTATTACCAAGCAGGCAGCGGGTTTTGTGTTTGGCGCGGGCGTTTATTCGGAGGGCGGCCAGTACGACAGTCTATTCCTGAGCAACTATCTGGATGTCTACGTCAGGGATGCAATGAAGCGCGTCAAGGGCGTCGGCGACGTCTTCATTTTTGGCGAGCGCAAATATGCGATGCGCCTTTGGCTGGACCCATCTCGCCTGGCCCAACGCGGTCTGACCGCCACGACGGTTCTCAATGCGCTTATGGAGCAAAATGTCCAGGTCGCTTCGGGACAGGTAGGCCAACCGCCATCGAATCGCGGTCAGTCGTATCAAATCAGTGTACGCGCCATTGGCCGTCTGACGGAGCCGAGCGAATTCGAAAACATCATTCTGAAAACGGGAACGGACGGAACACTGGTACGCATCAAGGACGTGGGCCGTGCCGAACTGGGGGCTGAGGATTATGGCTCCATCCTGAGATTCAATGGACACGACGCTGTCGGCGTTGGCGTCACGCAACTTCCCGGGGCCAACGCACTCGACGTGGACAAGGCCGCCAAGGCCGAACTGGCTCGCTTGTCCAAGAATTTTCCGCCCGGACTCAAGTACGCCGTGGCGTTTGACACCACTACGGTGATCGGCGAGTCCATTCGCGAAGTGCTGTTCACCCTGCTTGAAGCCATCGGACTCGTTATCCTGGTCATCTTCCTGTTTTTGCAGGATTGGAGAAGCACGTTTATTCCGGCGGTAACTATTCCGGTGTCGCTGATCGGCACGTTCATTTTCGTAAAGGTGCTGGGATTTTCGATCAACACGCTGACACTTTTTGGAATCACGCTGGCGACTGGCCTCGTAGTCGATGACGCCATCGTGGTGATTGAAAATGTGGAACGGCACATTGTCGAGGGAATCACGGAGCCACACAACGCCGCCAGTGTGGCGATGAAAGAGGTTGCAGGCGCGGTGATCGCAACTTCCCTCGTGCTGGTGTCGGTGTTCGTGCCGGTCGCGCTTTTCCCCGGAACCACGGGAATCCTTTTCCGGCAATTTGCGCTGACGATCGCTTTCTCTGTGTCGATCTCCGCGTTCAACGCCTTGACGCTGACGCCCGCCCTCTCGGCCGTTTTCCTGGGGCACCACCGCGAACGAGCGCAAGGTGCTTTTTTCCGGGCATTCAACCGGGCTTTTGATGCTGTAAGAGATTCCTATCGCAAAGTCGTACACGTCGTCGTGGAATGGAAATATATATCGCTGTTATTGTTCCTGGGAGTGCTTGGTTGCGCGTATTTGCTCTACGCGAAAATCCCCCAGGGATTCATTCCAGAAGATGACCAAGGATATCTGATTGTGGCCGTGCAAACACCTCAGGGCGCGTCCCTGCAGTACACGCAGCAAGTTTGCGCAAAGGTGGAAGAGGTGATTTCTCACGTGCCCGAGATCAACGGTGCCTTCACCATCGTGGGATTCAGTTTCGCGGGAAACGCCCCGAACCGCGCACTCATGTTCCTCAATTTGGAGGAATTCAAAGATCGCAAGGGGCGGGAGCATTCCAGCTTCGCGGTTGTCGAGAAACTGCGCGGCCCTCTGATGAGTATTTCCGAGGGAGTCGCTGTGCCCTTCAATCCCCCGGCGGTGGAAGGACTGGGCCAATTCGGCGGCTTCACCTTCGAACTTGAAGACCTGGGACGAAACACGCTACAAACGCTAGCCAATACCGCCAATCAAATGGTAGCTTCGGGGAACCAGAGCGACCTGGTGACCGGATTGTTCACCAGCTTTACCGCGAATGACCCACAGTATCTGGTGAAAATCGACCGCGAAAAGGCTAAGAGCTTGCAGATCCCGCTTAGCCAGATCACCGACGCGTTGCAGGTGTTCATGGGCTCGGTGTACGTAAATGACTTCGATTTTAACAATCGCTCTTACCGCGTATACCTGCAAGCCGACCAGAAATTCCGTTCGGAAGCAAAAGACATCCGCACGTATTACCTCAGATCTGACACGGGCAAGATGATTCCCCTCGACAATGTTGTGGACATCAAGCAGGAAGCGAATCCGCAGGTCATCACGCATTACAATCTGTTCCGCTCGGCCGAAATCAATGGTTCCGCGGCGACCAGCGTGAGTTCAGGCCAAGCCCTCGCGGCCATGGAAGGAATTGCGAAGAAAGTCCTGCCGCAGGGTATGACGTTCGAATGGAGCGGCCTGTCGCTGGAAGAAATCCAATCTGCGGGAAAAGCGGTCATTCTGTTCGGCTTGGGCATGGTATTCGTTTACCTCACGCTGGCCGCGCAGTATGAAAGCTATGTGCTGCCCTTCATCGTGCTGTTGGGCGTGCCCGTTGCGTTGCTGGGGGCCCTGGCGGCGGTGAAATTACGCGCGCTGACGAATGACGTGTATTGCCAGATCGGATTGGTGATGCTGATTGGGTTGGCGAGCAAGAATGCCATTCTTATCGTGGAGTTTGCTGAACAACTTCAAGAGCAGGGGCTGACCCCGCTGGACGCGGCGGTGGAAGCGGCTCGCATCCGGTTGCGCCCCATCCTGATGACCTCGCTGGCGTTTATTCTCGGCGTAGTGCCTCTCGTGATCGCTCAAGGCGCAGGTGCCGCAGGACGCGTGTCTGTGGGCACCACGGTTTTCGGCGGAATGATCGCCGCAACGACTCTGAATCTTTTGTTTATCCCGATGCTTTACGTCGTTGTCCGCTCGCTGGTGCGTCGGAAGAAGCCCGCCGTCATCCCTGAACCCTCAGTCTAGCCGCGTGCGACGCCAGCCGAACGACTCGTCACGGTTACCCGGCAGAACACTCAAAATCGTCAATCCCCACGCGTACAAGCGTCGGGCTTTCCTGCAACGCCCAAGTATGCCCTGGTGATACCGCCGATTTCTGGCTCAAATCCGCCGACGATTGTTGGCAGCATACGAAGCGAAGATTGAGCAGCCTCTGTTCCCGGGTCGCTTTCCGTGGCCGTCACTTTCCCCTTTGCGCATTCAATAGTCGATGGTGAGGAAAACGACGAACATCGAAAGCATCAAAATCATATGTCATGGCCTGCCTCCCGGATTTTTCTCGACGCATTTTCTGGACTGCTTAACGGCAGGCACGATGGCAAAGGGTGAAGGGAGCGAGGTTAGCAGCTATAGTAAGTGCTTGATGGAGCGACGGAAAAGAGGATTCTGTGGCGCAGGATTAAAGGCGATCCGGGGCAATCCGAAACAGGCAAAGGTTGGCTTTCGCGACACGCCCTCGGGGCAGACTCTGTGAGTATGCGCGCAAGTTTAACAAAACACGAACATTACGATTTATCAACGCCTTGCTGCAAACGCAACGGGACAGATGAGAATTTCAGCAGTCAGCTGGGACGCAGATCTACTTCGGTGGATTCGCTCGAAAATAATCTTCGAGTCCCGCTTGCACTTCCTGTACGCTGCGTTGCACATTCTTGTCCATCGCGGTGGCCACCGCCGCGACACTCTTCTCCGATGCCGGCTCATCATGGGTGTACATGTGCGTCCAGACTGTCGTTCCTGTCTTGCGGTCCCGCAAGCGGACCGCGTAGTTTAGTCGAGCCACAATCGTGCTTCCGTCTACTTCCTTAAAGTCATACAGATGGCCTGCCAGGATGTACTGACTACCGGTTTCGGCCCGTATCGTGTAGACGGCGCGAAATCTGCCCGTCGAGCGCAACCCGCGAACCAGTGCGTCCTGAAGCATTTCCACCGGCGGCTCGGCCCACCGTTGAGTTTGATACACCCCCATTTCTGGGGAATCGAACCCATAAACAATCTGGTCACCAAGATAAAGATGGGATGCCTCGAACGGTCTGACCATGAGGGTAGTGTTTATCGCATCAGGGGAGGGAGGGGGCGCAGTGGTTGGATAGCTCAGCTGGTAGTACTTTATTGGCCTGGCACCGCCGCATCCGACTACAAAGAATACGACTGCGAGAATCGACAAGGCACTGGCCGACCAAAGTGAGGCGCAAGGCGCGGCCGGCGCCAAGCTATGTGTCTTACCGGTCCGGAATGATACGATTCTCATGGCTTCTCTCCCGGCTTACGATCTCGCGCATTGTTCGGAACAATCAAACTCGAGGGATGCGTTTTGATTGTGTAGCTGAAGACTTTCAGATTCTCCGTAATGATCCGTAAATTGTTCATAACCTGATTGATGTTCTCATCGTTATTGTCCAACATCTGCTGCAGCTGTGCCGTCAGCTCGGAAATATTTTCCAGCGACTGCCGCAGCTTTATGACCGACGCGCGAACATCTTCTCGGTTCTCGTCGATCAAGCCATCCACTCTTTTCAGTGTTCCTTGGGTCTGATCGATAGTTGTGTGAAGTTGATCCAATAGCGGTCCTATTTTCGCGCTCGCCGCGTTTACGTTCTTGAGAGTACTGCGGATCTCGGGTCGGTTCTCGGCCAACATGCCATGCAATTCAGCCAAAGAGGCAGACACATTTTCACGATTTCGATCGTTCAGGAGGTCGTTAATCCGGTCAACAGTAATCTTCAACTGGACCACCCGGTCGTTAAGGTTCGTTAGCAATTCCTTCGCCTGGGGTGCCAGCTGGTTGATTTGTGCCGTCAGGTCATTGAATCCCACGTACGGGTCAGAGGGCAGAAAAGATCCGGAAACTGCCTGTGGTGCGCCGGGAGAGCCCGCCTTGATTTCCAGGTGATTGTCGCCAAGCGGGCTGAAGCTGAGAATTGCTACGTGGCTGTCTGTCTTGATCGGGAGATTGCTTTTAACGCTGAATTGCATGTCCATGAGCGCAGGATCATTCGGATCAATTTCGACCTTCTCCACGCGGCCAATCTTCGGACCGCCCGCATAGCGAACAGTGGCTCCGGGTTCCAATCCGGCGACGTTGTGAAACCGCGCACGAAAGGTCTTTGCGGATCCAGCGAACGCGCCGGTAAGCACAAACACGGTCACGATCAATAGCGTGGCTGCAACAATGACAAACAGACCGACCCACACCTGTTCGCGTTTTGATTCCATCTTTACCTGCTCTTCCCCTGTCGTCCCTCGCCTGCTTTCGATGAGGGCTCCGTCAGCATCTGCAAATAATCGAGTTCTTGCGCCACCGCGGGTTCAGGGACACGATCCAGGAACTGCCGCACCCTGGGATGCTTGCTGTTTCGTATCTCGGCAACTGTGCCGCTTGCCACCAAATCTCCCTTATTGATCAGCACCATTCGATCGGCGATCAGAAAAGCGCTGGCCAGTTCGTGGGTGACGACGATAATCGTCATGTGGAAGGCCTTTTTCAACTCCAGAATCAGCTGATCGATGCCGGCGGCGATGATCGGATCGAGCCCCGCCGACGGCTCGTCGAAAAAGAGGATCTCGGGATCCATGGCCAGCGCACGCGCGACGGCAGCGCGCTTTTTCATGCCGCCGCTTAACTGCGAGGGCAAAAAGTCTTCAAATCCCGACAAACCTACCTGGTCCAACTTCAGTCGCACCATGATCTCAACCGTGGGTTCTTCCAGCTTCGTATGTTCACGTAGGGGAAGCGCTACGTTTTCTCCGACGGTCATCGACCCGAATAACGCTCCGCCTTGAAACGACATTCCCAGCTTCTTGCGAATTTCATCCCGTTCGGCGTCGGAAATTGCCACAAAGTTCTTGCCTCGAATCCACACTTCCCCGGAACTGGGTATTTCCAAACCGACCAGAGTGCGCAACAAGGTGCTCTTTCCCGAGCCCGAGCCACCCAGAATCACGAGCGTCTCACCGCGTTGCACATCAAAGTTGATTCCATGGAGGATCTCCCGGCCGTCGTAACTGACGCGCAAATCGCGCAGAGAGATCATTGGACCATCGGGGACCTGTTCTTCGTCAGACCGTTCGAATTGTTCCGGCACGACTTAGTGTTCTCCCAAAAAGTAGAACAACATGGTAAAGACCAGATCCACCAGAATCACAAGAAAGATCGACATCACCACTGCTCGCGTAGTTGAACGGCCCACTTGCTCCGCGCCACCTCCGGTGGCCAGGCCTTCATGGCAACCCACCGCCGTGATGGTAATTCCGAACATGAAGCTTTTGATCAACCCGGTGACGACGTCGCGCAGAAACAGCGCATCCAGCGAGGCAGTAATGTATGTCTGGAGCGTGAAATCCGCCTGAAGCACACCAAACAACGACCCGCCGAGGATACCCATGAAGTTTGCCCAAATCGTCAGGCATGGCAGCATCAGAACCATGGCCATGAATTTCGGGGTAACGAGAAAACTGACGGGGTTGATCGCCATGGTCTCCAGCGCGTCAATCTCTTCGGTGACTTTCATCGTTCCCAGTTCGGCGGCAAATGCGGAACCGGACCGGCCAATCACAATCACAGCCGTAATCAATGGCCCGAGTTCACGCGTCATAGAAAGAGCTACGGCGCTGGCCACATAACTCATCGCACCGAAGCGCCGGAGTTCGTAGGCAGCCTGCAAAGCCAGGATCAAGCCAATGAAAAAAGTAATCAGCGAAAGAATGGGCAACGCGCGCACGCCCGTTTCCATCGCCTGCCCGATGGCGCGTTGAAGGCGCAAGGGTTTGCCCTGGAATGGTCCAATGAAGGTGAAATACGCGGCCCGCCCGGCAAGGGTCGTCAGAGACCCCAGATACGCCAGACCGTTAATGAAAGCCGCGCCTGTTGCTTGAAGGAAGTCCACGAGCGCCTGTTGTCCTAAAAGTGGGAAGATAATAGCATGTCAGGAGGAAAGCGCCTGCTCTTCATTTTCGTAAATCTCGAAGATCTTCTGCAGGCGGGAAAGCTGCATAACTTCGCGAACCGTGTTGCTCAAACTGTACAAAATAAGCCTTGAACCAATCTCCCTCGACGCCTTCAACCCTTCTACCAACGAGGCAATCCCGGAACTGTCGATATAACGGACGTTCTTCAAGTTCAAGAAAACTTTAGGCGTGCGTTTCTCCTTGATCTCTCCGAGAAGCGCCTTGCGCATCGCGGGAGAATGGGCCAAGTCAATATCGCCCGAGAGATCCAGAATTGTTCCACCTTGTGATTCGCGGGCAGCAATCTGCACGGTCTATTCTCCTTGAGACCACGATTCGGTCTTTGCTAGGGCCAAATACTTCACCATACGAAGTTGATTCTTTCCATGTTTCCGGCTGAATTCCACCTCGTCCATGCCTTGTCGCATGAAATGCAGCCCCAGGCCCCCCGGCCTGATGTCCTCGATTGGGCGCCCCTTCAGTTTTGATGGGTTCACCGCAACTCCTTCGTCTTCCAGCAAAACTTCGATTCCGGCGCAAGTCTGCGGATGATTCTGCCCGTAGAGCCGCCGGAATGTCACGACAATCGGCAGGCCGCTCTTCCCTTCGTACGCATGCCGCATCACGTTGGCAAGTGCCTCATCCACGGACCGGACAATGGCACGTCGTTCCACCGAACGGAAGTTCAGAGCCTCCGCCGCTCGCTCCAGCGTCGCACGCACCAAGCATAGTGCTTCGGGATTGCTCCTCATTTCTAATTTCAAAAGCAAATCCGCTTGGAAGTGCTTGAATGCCTTTCTTCCCTTCCCGTTGTTGCTTTTCATCGCCCTTCGCACCTGGGTAACTGTTGCCGCCGGCAGGTCCGATCTCGTGGGTTAAAAGAACTCGGAAGTCTGGCGGTGTGACAATGCCATTTCCCGGCTCCTATGACAACCAAAAAATACGCGCCCTGCCATAGGTGGAAGCACCGGCAAAGGATTGCCTTGTAAGGAGTTTACTACGTCGCGGAGGTTCAAGTGCGCGAGGTGGTCTTGGAGTGTTGGTCAGGTTGAGCAACACGGAAGGGGACAGGTGCGCTGGGGGCTTCTGAGCGCGCAGGGGGCTTGGCCAATTGGAAAAGCTAGTTACGTCGTAGGGAGTCCAGCTGTGCCATTTTAGGCTTGCGGCTCGGAACCGGCGACCTCGTCCACGACTACGTCCGAGTTCCCGTTTGCGTTTTCGACGGCGGCTTCTTTTTCCGCACGCTTTGCAAGCTTCTTTTGTTCACGCCGCGCTGCCTTCTCGCGTTGCTTTTCCTGCCGCTTCATTTCCTTCTGGCGCTTCTGAAATGTGATCGTCATCGGATCTCCTTGATGTGGTTATGAATGCTACTCTGCCGTAAAACCCGCGCCGGGTTTCACCACCGAGGTTCGCGCGGCTGCCGAGCTGCTTCGCGGTAGTCCTCGTTCGAAAATCTGTCCCGGCCTCCTCCGCCGCCGACTCTCGGCGTGCGCGTCACCGTCTTCGGACGGGCTTCGTTCACCTTCAGGTTGCGCCCACCGAGTGACTTCCCGTCCAGGCCGGCAATGGCCTTTGCGGCCTCGTCATCGTTGGGCATTTCCACAAAGGCAAAACCCCGGGCGCGACCAGTTTCCCGGTCCATCACAACATTCGCCCGCGTGACCTGCCCAAATTGATTGAACAGGGCCATCAATTCGCCTTCGGTCGTTTGAAAACTGAGATTGCCTACAAATAGACTCTTCATTGCTATTCTCCTTAACTCTTCGCACCGCCGGTAGGACCATGGGTCCGACTGCAGTCGGTGCCGTACGGCTGATTCCTAGAATGCTCCTTCCAAAAAGACGCGGAACTTTCTAGAACGCGAGGGCTGCCGCAGTTTGCGCAGCGCTTTGGCTTCAATCTGCCGAATGCGCTCGCGCGTCACGGCGAATGTCCGGCCCACTTCCTCAAGCGTGTGCTCGTTTCCGTCCTCAATCCCAAATCGCATCTTGATAATTCGCTCCTCGCGCGGCGTTAGCGTCTTCAACATGGTGGCCATCTGTTCTTTCATGTTCAAGTTGATGGCCGCGTCGGAGGGCGAGATCACTCCCTTATCCTCGACGAAATCGCTCAGGTGCGCGTCCTCATCTTCACCAACCGGCGTCTCGAAAGAAATCGGCACCTGCGCTATTTTCTTGGCTTTTCGCACCTGTTCGACGGAAATGTCCATGCGTTTGGCAATCTCTTCTGCGGTGGGTTCCCGACCGAGTTCCTGCACAAGTTGCCGGCTGGTGCGCATTTGCTTGTTAATCATCTCCACCATATGCACCGGCACACGGATCGTGCGGGCATGGTCCGCGATCGCTCGCGTGATAGCCTGACGAATCCACCAGGTCGCGTACGTGGAAAACTTATAGCCGCGCCGCCATTCAAACTTATCCGTCCCCCTCATCAATCCGATATTGCCTTCCTGGATCAGATCGAGGAACTGCAGCCCGCGGTTGGTGTACTTTTTGGCGATGGACACTACTAGACGAAGGTTTGCCTCCGTCAGTTCTCTTTTTGCCTGCTGAGCTTCGGCCTCACCCCGCAGGATCAGCGTCAGGGTGTGTTTTAAACTACTCAACTCAACTTCGCTCGATTCCTTGATCGTGTTTCGTTGTGCACGACACGATCGCAATTCCTTTCGCGCCTCGACGGCGGCATCGCCACGGGCGGCAGTTACGCGGCGTTCCAACCGGGCAGTCTCGCGCTCAATCGCGTGCAGTCGTTCGACGGTGTGCCGCATGATATCGATCAGGCGCTTTCTTTCCCGTTCCTGAAAATCGATGGAGCGCACCAGCAGCGACATTTCCACTTTTGTTCGCGCCAGACGACCCTGCGCCCGCAAATACTCCCGTTTGTTAGCTTTTGGTGTGGCCTCGACGCGTGCCGCTTGCTTCAGTCCCAGGGAGCGAAGTTTCTCCACCTTGTCGATAATCCGTAGAACATGCCGCTTCTTGTCTTCCATTTTTTCCGCGGTCAGTTCCTCTTCATAGAAATGAATGATGGTCTTGATGGGCCGCGCGTCGGTGCGAAGCTCTTCGCCAATGGAAATCAATTCCTTCAGAACCAGTGGGGAACGAGAGATTGTTTTCAGGACCAGCTTGTGACCGCGCTCCATACGCTTGGCGATGGACACTTCCCGTTCGCGCGTCAACAGCGGAACCAAGGCCATTTCCCGCAAGTACGTCCTGACGGGATCGCTATTCTTTTCCGGAGGAGAAATGATCGGATCGATTCCGTGGTCTTCGGCGCGAGCAGCATCGTAGCGCATCGCCGGTTCGGTAGATTCCGCAACCTCAGGGAGGCCGCGCGCGACCTTGGCGGCAGAGGCGTCTTCGTAGACCTCGATGCCATCGTTCTCAAAAGAGGACAAGACGGTATCTATTTCTTCCGGCGTATGTTCCTCGGCCGCTAGGAAGTCGTTCACCTCTTCCGTCAGCAAATAACCCCGTTCCTTCCCCAAAGCTATGAGGTTGCGAACGTGGTCGTGTTTTTCCTGAATGTCCTGCGACAATGGTTTCTCCCCTCAACGCACTGCCAGAATTGACCGGTCGATCCTGAAAACAACGCCCTTGTTATCGCGTGAAAACCCCTGGGCTTTGCGTGGCAAACGGCCAGCACGATGTGTGGATTGCGGCCGTAATTCGATCAGGCCGCTTTATGCGAACAGGACTCCGGTTGTCCCGATGCCCTCGAGTATCCGAAAAGTTTGAAATTCCAGACTCTGAACTTCCCCAGTATACACTACCGGACTCACCCCTGGATCTGTTCATGTAAGCGACGCTTAGTATGAATTCTATCGAAGCAGGCTCCAACACAATTTGCCGTTTGCCAGGGTTTCGTTCGGCCAAGAGAATATCTCCAGAACGAACGGTATCGAGCCGGCGTTAGCTCTGCATCTGCGCTTGCAAGACTTCGCCAGGCAGTTGCACGATGCGCGGTCGTGGTGTTGATTCGCCGCGACCAACATTACCGCGATTGCGATTCCGAGATTCCGCCGCGGGAATGCCATCGGCCCGCATCTTTTCAATTCGGATGCCGAGCGCGCGCTCCAATTGGAAGAGATCGGATCGCTGCTCCTTCACAAAGAGTGTAGAAGCGATTCCCTGCTTGCCTGCACGCCCGGTTCGGCCCACTCGGTGAATGAAGTTTTCCGCCACGTCGGGGAGGTCATAGTTGATGACATGAGCGATATCCTGGACATGAATTCCGCGCGAAGCCAGGTCGGTAGCCACCAACACCCGAACGCGGCCCTGTTGAAACCCGGTCAGTGCTGTCGTGCGTTGCGATTGCGAGCGATCGCCGTGGATTGTGGCCGCGGCGATACCATCGCGATTCAGCGCCTTGGCGATACGTTCTGTGCCGCGCTTGGTGCGGGAAAACACCAGGCACCGGCCGCTTTCCTTACTCAGGAGGTGCCGGAGGAGTTGCTGTTTGTCGTCAGCAGAAACCTCAAATGCCTGGAGTCGTACATTTTCCGAAGGCTTGAGGGTGGAACCGAAGGAGAGGCGCACCGGGTTTCTGGTGTATTCCTTCACAAGATGGATCATGTCTCCTTCCATCGTCGCGGAAAAGCACAGCGTCTGTCGCTCTTTTGGCAGCACCGACGCAATTCTGCGAATCGCGGGAAGAAAACCCATGTCCAACATGCGGTCCGCTTCATCCAGAACCAGCACCTGCAGACTGCGGAACTGGACTAGCTTGCGGTCGAGATAATCCTGAAGTCGGCCGGGAGTCGCAACGATCACGCTGGCTCCGTTGCGGATGGCACGTAGCTGTTGCGCTTCGGCCAATCCGCCGACCACTAAGGCTGCGGGTAGAAGTTTCTTGCCGCGCAGCGCGTTGTATTGCTCAACCACCTGCATCGCAAGTTCACGCGTTGGCACCAGCACCAGAGCGGCTAGACCTGGCTTTTCCTGCTTGAGGAGTCTTTCTATTACGGGGATAAGGAACGCCAGGGTCTTGCCAGTCCCGGTTTGCGCGGTTGCGAGCACGTCCTTGCCCTCCAGCACCTGAGGTATCGCCGCGGCTTGAACCGGCGTGGGCACTGAAAAGCGAGCAGCGGACAGTCGCTCCTTCAGGTATATAGAAATCGGAAGTTCTGAAAAATTTTGCATTTTGCTTTCTTACTGGTGTTTACACTCGCAGGACGTGCCCAGAAAATCTGGCAGGCCGGGCGATCTGTTCGCCAGTCTTAGTTTGAATTACGCTGAAAACGTACGGAGGAAACGGAGGCGGGTATACTCAGATCACTTATGGAACCAGAGGAGCCGCACAACACTGCCGCGGGATTAAGCGCACAACCACTATACCATATTCTCGGGGAATGCGCTTGATGAACCACCAAATGGACAAAATGGACAAGTTGGCAAAAGAATTGTGCGTCCAGATGCCCTCAGCTTGCCCTAGGCTATCTTCGGCTTGCCGTTCTTGCGCGACCTTGTTTTGTTTTTGGCCCATCGCCGCACGGCACTTTTTCGCGATTCCACCTGCCTGTGCTTCTCGACGTCGCCCACTTCGCGGCGCTTATGCATTGTAGCGCCCAGGTTCCCGCGAAAATGGAGCGGATCACGCAGGCTTTGCAACTCGCGGTAGTAATACAGCGGCGTCGGTCGCTTCTCCCCGAACCTCAAACTCGCCAGAAATTCCAGTTCGTCTGCGGTAGCGCCGCCGCTCATTGTTGAACTGTTTAGGAAAACCTTGAACCCCGGTTCCTCTTCAGGGGACGGGAAGGAATCCGTTTGCACAAACTGAAGCTTCATCACTTGCTTGGAAGCCAACCGATGGTTCAACACGACTTCCATCGCGAAGGTTTCCAAATCGATGTCCCAGGAATCAATCATCGGATCCAGGAAAGCCGAGCAGTGTTCGGGAGAAACGTTGAAGACGTCGGTGTCGAGAAATTCCAGAATGATCGCCCGCATTTCCTCATAGGAACGTTCGCCGAGCTTTGCAACGGTGCGCAGCCAACCCTCGTTATTGAACTCGTCTTTAGCCACTCGTTTGGCCACGTCCACGAGTTTCTGCGTGATTAGCCGTTCCAGTTCGCCAAAAGCCTGCTTCTCGAAAATATCTCGCACCTGCTTCTGTTTTTGACCGGCGCATTTTCGAATGATCAGCTCGCGGACATTTTTGAACAAGGGCGCCGGTGGATCGACCACCTTCTTCTTCAGTTCCTCCCTTTGTTGTTCCTGGACCATCGCCGAAAGCTGGCCGTGGGGTAATTTCAAAAAAGCGTTCATCTTGTCGTAGAGATCGGTGCGATCGGCAGACGGCGGCGCTTTTTTCCGCGTGAGGAGCTGCGAG
>Ga0210392_10001283_pt1 | contig 13479 bp, 10 predicted proteins | sample IncBWC30OmetaG_FD_161057 | JGI IMG/M metagenome (GOLD analysis project Ga0210392, IMG submission 161057) | Forest soil microbial communities from Barre Woods Harvard Forest LTER site, Petersham, Massachusetts, United States - Inc-BW-C-30-O ...
CTCTCGCTGCGCGGTTCGATCTCCGATGGAGAGCGCGAGCAATCAGTTCTTTACCTGTTCCGGTTTCGCCGAGGATGAGAACGGTCGAATTCGATGGCGCAACTTTATCTACCTGCCTCAGTACCTGACGCATGGGTTCACATGAACCGACAATCTCTTCAAACATTGAGAAGCTATCAATTTCTTCACGCAACGCAACGTTCTCGTTTTGTAGGCGCTGCTCGGTTCTCTTGCGGTCGTCGATGTCGGTTGCGGTTGCGAACCATCGGACAATCCGGCCTTGTTGGTCTGTCAGCGGGTTGTACTGAATGAGGTTCCAACAATACTGCTCGCCCTTTTTCAGAACACGCAGTTCATATTCGAAAGGGGTGCCACGTGAGAGCGCGTTTTGCCGTGCTTCTCTGAGCCGCTCAATGTCCTCAGGATGAACGACACGATCGTGGAAACTATCCGCCCACACTTCCCCGAACGACAAGCCGGCGTACTCGAGCGCCACTCGATTTATATAAACCGGCTGGCCGTCGGGATTGCAGACCACGATCGCTTGCGGTATAGCATCGATGATGCAGCGAAGCTCGTGCGCATCTTGCAGGCTCTTCTCCTCTGCCCGTTTTTCTGCGTTGACGTCCGTCAAGGCGACCACAATCGTTTGTTGCAAATCCGCAAGTGTCATTGGAGCTTTTCAAGCGCTTACAATTGATTCCAAGATAGGAAATCGCGGCCTGCCGCGTCCAATAGAATGAATTCATGAAACCGATGCGCCACACGCAATGAATGTGATCTGCGGAGGGCTTGATGGAACTGCAACAGCTAAAGTACTTTCGGGAGGTGGCGGAGCGGGAACATGTCACACGCGCTTCCGAAAAGCTCTTCGTTTCTCAATCTGCCGTTAGCCGCGCCGTTACTCAGTTGGAGAAAGAACTGGGAGTTCCGCTCTTCTATCGTCAGGGGCGCGCTGTCGTGCTGTCACGTTATGGGCGCGTATTCCTGGAGCATGTCACTCGGGCAGTTAGCATCCTTGAAAACGGAACGCGGTTGCTCGGCGAACAGACCGGGGCAGAATCCGGAATCGTATCCCTTGGCTTTCTTCACTCACTCGGAGTTGAAATGGTTCCGCGACTGATCAAAGAGTATCGCCGGAAACATCCCAGGGTTCAATTCACGCTCCTAGTCCAACGCTCAGGGGAGAGGCTAATGGGGGAGCTTGTCGCAGGCAGTATCGATCTATGCTTGTCTGTCCCGGGGATGTTTCAGCGGAACGGTATTTGTTGGAACCATCTTCTGGATGAGGAATTGATTATCGCCATGCCGCAGAACCATCGGTTGGCCGCAAAGCGCACTCTTAATATAAGGGAATTGTCATCCGAGCCATTTCTCGCTCTCAGCCCGGAACATACCCTGCGCATTATCTTCGACAAGGTGTGCGCTGATGCATCTATTTTGCCGAAGATCGCATTTGAAGGGATGGACATTGCAACGTTGCGTGGATTGATTGCTGCGGGACTCGGAATAGGATTACTTCCTCCTGCTCCCGCCAGATTTGCCGGAATCGTGGAGATCAAACTATCGCAAACGCGCCACATTCGACCGTTAGGCATAGGGTGGGTCGATGATCGTTACCTTCCCGCCAGCGCGATCGAATTTCGCAAGTTCGTTGTATCGAAGTTCCACAGCGGTTAGACGTGGTGAAGTGCGAGTCCTGTTACTCCACGCCGCCTGTCATGCCCGGAACTGCCGATGCACACTGCACCAGAGCTGAACGGGTTGCGGCTGGACTTGGCATCGGAGTTCTCCCTCCCTCGCAGGAAATGAGTTGGATTGATCAACAGTACTTGCCATCCAGCGCCATAGTGTTCCGAAGCTTTATCCGCGTCAGGTTTCCTCAGCGCGAGGGCGTCTCATCTGCACAGCGCTGCCCATGCAAAGGTCCGATGTTGTTGAAGAACCGTTAGGAGAAAAGATCGAGCAAAACATCCTCGCGCAGGTAGGCACTCAGAGTTGCCAGAGAGATGGCGATTCTAACGATAGGATGTTCGTTGACTCCTGCTTGAGGAATCGGCACGAAACAGGCAGCCAGCGGCGGATCAGGCGTTCTGGACACGTCAACTGTCGTCATACCCCGAACCTCTCGCAGTACACGTGAAGATACCGCAATTGCTTCGGCGACACGTGGATCGTCCGCTCCGGGTTCTTCGATCAAACCGCGCCGCAAAATGGCAATACGCAACATGAAGATTATGCGGATCAACGGCTGCCAGGAACGGATGCGGCTGCGTGCTGTGAGGTCGTAGCCCCGCTCGCGGCGAAATTCAAGCAGAACTGCGTCCGCCAGATCCCGAATTTTGTCGAAGTTGCGGTCTATCGTGTCGCGTTGCCGGGTGACACTAGCGGCGTGGTCCAGACTGCCGCAAGCTGGAAGCTCCGCGATGAGTTCAAGAGTATCGTCGAACAGGTGAGTCATCGTTGGAGCGGCGGGACGGGTCCAGAGACGGTCAAAGATCAGCCACATTGCGATCAGCCCGAGAAAGATGCCGAAGACCCGGTCCCGTACCTGGGTGAGACCGACGTTGTAGCGTGGGTCACTGAGATGGACCAGCTCGTAGGAGAGCGCCATCTGACGTCCGGCGTATGCAATACGCGGTGAAGAAGTGAAGACCCAGGTGGCGCAGAAAGTGGCTCCCGCCAATGCGAGCGTGAATCCGCCAATCGACTGTACACGAGGCAGAATGAAAATCTGTGCTACAAAGGCTAGGATCCCACCCGCAGTCGCGCCGAAGAAGCGAAGCATCTGCTTTTGTCGTGATGCTCCGGCACTCGAAAGCCCCGTCACAATACAGGTCGTGAGTGCGGCAGAGAGCCCCGGCCAGTCGACGGCCCAGTAAAACACATAGCAGGAAATAGCTGCCAGCGAAACACGCAGGGCGAAGCGGAGGATTTCGGGGTCCGCGAAAGCGTCGGGCCGAAGCAGGCCTTTCGGTTTCTGCTTTTCTTCAGGGACACGTTGAGAGATCAAGTGGCTGGAATAGATCTCTGTAAGGATGGCCACCGAATATTCCAGCCTGTAGACTGGCGAGCGGCGTAATTCGCCTGGTTGAGGAGCTGGCAGAGACCGCAGCCCTGGTACCCGGCCTGCAAGCAAGTCCTCCCGCAGTTGGTCGATGGCATTCACTAACTCACGGAGACGCTCCCGCTGGTTAGGCACTGGGCGGCTCGGCGCATCGACCAACTCACAAGTGAAGTCCATCATATTGCCAATCAGGGCGATCGCGGCGGCCTGCTCATCGTGAACTCTTCGCGAGTAGTGCAGCCCGAGTAAGGTGTGACGCAATCGCCCGGTGCCTATCATGGAATACTGTCTCATTCGGCGCCGAAGTAGCGGATCTGGTACGCGACCGTCGGAGATCACTTCAAGACAGTCGCAGACGAGGGAAAGCCTTGCATGGAGGCCGCGCCGCACTCCGTTCGTCTCCTTGTCGATGTCCAGGACATATTGAACGGCCAGAAATGTCGCGATTCCGATCGCAAGGCTCAACAAGATATAGAGAATAGTCTGAAAGCGAACCTCGGGGGAGATCCTCGCATCGAGAATATCGACTCCTGTACCCGCAAAAAGTCCGAAACTCGTTGCCGCTGAAGGATCTTCCGCTGCTTCGATCAACCAGCCAGCGAGGAACAGTGTGCAGACCACCCAGAGGAAGTGCAACATAGGGGAGCCAAGAACGAAGACTGCACCAGTCAACAGCAATACGGCAGCAAAGAGCAGAAACAGTCCACAGCTTTCCGCCGCGCGAAAACTTGCCGCAGGCGTGTCCTTCATCAACAGGAGCGGATAGTAGACGCCGAACACAGCGCTCGGCAACTGAAATGTCAGAACCAGGATGGCGGCCACGACGGTCGCGACGGTGTATTGGATCACCTTCGTAAGGCGCCCTGGATAAGGCTCGAGTTCACAGCGCACGAGGCGCCAGAGCCCTGATCGATAAGAACGCCGGTGCTGAGCCGCTATTGAAGCGAAACTAGCGATGATCGCCTCCTTGAATAGCGACGAGGGTTGTGGCACCAATCCGGAGCACCCCCACGGGAGCATTCAGAATGCGGACGCGGACCGGATAACGCGCGGCGAGATGTACCCAGTTGAGCGTGCGCTCCGTCGCTGGCAGTCCAGGCTTGAGAACGCCAACTACATCCGGATCAGGCGTCACACCGAAACCGACGCTGTCTACAACTCCGTCGAACTCCTCGCGAGGCGCCTGCATGATGAACACTCTGGCATGATCGCCCACATGAATATGCGTGAGCTGATCTTCGCGGAAGTTTGCGACCGTCCACCAGGTTCGTGCGTCGATGAGGGTGAAGAGTTGCTCGCCGATATGCGCAAATGCCCCCTCGGCGATCGTTAAATTAGTGACGCGACCATCGAAAGGCGCGTAAACGCGACAGTGATCGAGGTTGTATTTTGCGAGTTCCACCGCTGCGGCCCGAGCATCGCGTTGCAAAGTGAGGGGATCAAGAATTCTGACTTCATGGCCGCGCTGCTCGACCTGCGCTTGATTTTCTCCGACCTGCGCAACGGATTGAACCTGTGCCGCAACCGCAGCTTTGAGAGAAGCCTGTTTGAGTACAAGCTGCGCCTGTGCTTGACGAAGTTGCTCGGCGCGCGCCTCTGTGTTCGAGCGCAGCTGGTCCACTTGGTCCGCAGTTACGAATTTTCTGGTCAGCAAGGGCTCGATACGCTTCAGGTTGCTTGCTGCGTAGTCGTATTCCGCCTGCGTCTGTTTGACCGTGGCTTCCGCATGTCTCACATCGGCTGTCGCTTCGTCGATCTGCGCTGTGGCACGGTGCATTGCGGCTTCGGAAGCATTCTGCGCAGCTTGCTGGGCAAGGATCGCACTCTTTTGACCTGCAATCTGACGGGACTGATCACGGATATTCCCTTCGAGAGCCGCCTGCTCTGAAAGCGCCTGCTGGAGAGCATAGCGATAGGGCTGATCGTCGATGTCATACAGCAAATCGCCTTTGTGGACGAATTGATTGTCCCGAACAGTTAAACGAACAACCGGACCTTCCACGACGGGCGCGATTCCGATGAAGTTTGCTAAAACGGTCGCGTCGTCTGTACGGGGATGGCTCGCTGTCAACCAGATGACCAGGGCAAGGCTGAGGACTGCGCTCGCGATGACGATTATCGAGGCGATTCGGCCCAACAGGCGTGAGTCCGGTCGCGGAACAATTGATTCGTGCATAACGACCCGACCTCCTAGTAAAAGAAAATTAACCACAGCAGGCATGTGAGCGTTATCGAAAGTGAGATGAAAAATGGGCCGAGTGGCCACAAATGCACCTCATAATCCAACCGCCTCAGCACAAGATGTGCCACCGCGGTGAGTGCAATGCCGAAGGCAAGACAAAGGATCCATCCCGGGAAATAGGAGCCATAGATGCCGATCGATGGAGCCCAGTGACAGCCGCTGAATAACAACAGAGACGGAAACGCCATCCAAACCGCATGCCGACAAAGTCGTCGAATATCTTTACCTGTGCGCGGTTTCGCATGAAGAGAGTGATTTCTCATGGTGCGGGTTTCCTGGCAGCGGTCTTCAGTAGGTCTCCGGTGCGATAGGCAAGCGCCGCTAGGGAGTTAAGCACCCTTACGCGAGCCGTGATGTCAGCCGAACGGGCGTCAGCGAGATCGCGCTCGGCTGCTAACAGGTCAACGAGATTGCGCACACCAAGCCGGTAGCTCTCAAGCGCAGCTTCATAAGAATCGCTCGATGCAGTCAACAGTGTGGCGGCCGCGTCGCGTTGGCGAAAAGCGGTATTGACATCGGAGTAAGCACGCCATACTTCGTCGCTTACTTCGTCCCGCTTGCGATCGACATCGGCCTGAGCCCGTTTCATCGATGCTCTCGCTTGTTCGATCTCATTTCTGCGGCGCCCGCCGTCGAACACGGTCCAGTTAAGTGAAAGTTCTGCGTGATAGACATTGGCGCCGGCGTAAGTGCCGGGAAGTGGAGGCTGGTGGCCATAAGCGCGGAGATAGCCATCGTCGCCCTGAAACGTCAATCGCGGGTACAACTTCGAACGAGCGCTCGTAATGGCGGCATTGGCGGCGCGCACTTCTTCCATTTCTGCCAGTAGATCCGGCCGCCAGGCAAGGGCCTTGTTGATAGCTTGCTCCGCGGTTTCATCCAACGTATCGGGGATCGGCAGGCTATCGAGGCCCTGCACTCTATAGTCACTGGCCGGAGAGGCCATCAGCACGGTTGCAAGATCGCCGGAAGCGGTTTGTTGCGCGCCCCGTGCCGACGCCAGATTGTAGACAGCGCGTGCTTCCGTACTGCGCGCTTCCAGCACATCCGGAACTGTTGCCACGCCTCGGTCAAGGCGTTGTTCGGCTGCTTCACGGACCGTTCGTGCGGAGGTCAGATCCGCCTCGGACGCAGCAACCTCACCCTGAGCCTGCTGGAGACGGAAAAAGGCTGCAAGCACCCGACTGACAATCTCCAGGTGCACCTGGTTGAAGGCGAAGTTCGCAGCCAAGAGAAGACCTCGGCTCTCGTCGACATGTCCACGGCGTTCGCCGAAATCGAGAAGCGTATAGGAGAGGCTAAGGGCGAGGTCGTACTCACCGACCGATTGCAAAGCGAACGTCTCATTGATCAGAACGCCATCTTTGGAAGTTGCTCCAAGTGCGCCTGCCACCAAGGTGGGGTATAGATCAGACAGCGAAATGCCCAACTGATTTGCGCGCCCCTTGGCGAATGCCCAGGCTTCGCGTGTCGCTGGATTGTTCCGCTCTGCGAGGTCGATTAGCTCTGAGATCGTATAGATGTGAGCCGGGTCAAACTTCATCTCATTTCCCGGTCCGGCATGCAGGCCATTTTCCGCAAGGCCGCTTGCCCACGGTCGGTCCGGAACCGAGGGGGCACGCTGCGCGTGCGAAACGATCGGGAGCAGAGTGCAGACAAACGCGGTGCTCCACGCTCTACTGCCCATCCACGGGAGTGGGACTTGTATTTTCATCTCCTAGGCTTTCTCTGTTCGAACGCGTATTTGGAAAAGTCCTTATCATCCTCTCTCAACGAAGGACATTCGTTATCGCGAGGTCGATGACCTCGTCTCCTCGACCGTTCATCACCGCGCGGAGCATATAGAGGCTGAAACCCAATGCCTGTTCCGCATTGATCGTGGGAGGCATTGAGAGCTCCTGCCGGTTGACGATCACCTCAACCAGGACCGGTCCTTCATGAGCGAAGGCGTGCTCGAGCGCTGGTCTCAAATCCTCTGGACGTTCCACTCGAATGCCTAGTATGCATGCCGACTTGGCCAGTTCAGCGAAGTTGGGATTCACGAGGTTTGTGCCGTAGTCGATAAGACCGGCGGCCTTCATCTCAAGCTCTACGAAACCCAGTGTGCTGTTGTTGAATACCACCAGTTTTACGGGAAGATTCAATTGCCTAAGGGTCAACACGTCTCCGAGCAACATTGCCAACCCGCCATCGCCTGAAAGGCTGATCACTTGCCGCCCGGGATACGATGCCTGAGCGCCGATCGCCTGGGGCAGCGCATTTGCCATCGAACCGTGAATCAAAGAACCGAGAAGCCTTCGCTTGCCGTTCATTCGCAAATAACGAGCGGCCCAGATGGTGGGCGTGCCCACATCGCAGGTGAAGATCGCATCTTCGCTCGCCATTTCGTCGACGATCTTAGCGACGTACTGTGGATGAATCGGAGTTCGCCCCGGCTCTCCTACTGCGAGATCGTCCAATCCCTGGCGTGCTTGGTGATAATGGCTTGTGCACTTGTCCAGATAGGAGGTGTCGGTATGCTCTTCAAGCAGGGGAGTGAGTGCTTCCAGGGTGTCCTTGACCGTGCCAATCAACCCGAGGTCGACAGGTGTACGTCGGCCTATCTGCTCGCCCCGTAGGTCAACCTGAATTATTTCTGCGTTCGCTGGATAAAACTGACGATAGGGGAAGTCGGTGCCGAGCATCAACAGCGTGTCACAGTTCATCATGGCGTGGTAGCCGGAGGAAAATCCAAGGAGTCCCGTCATTCCTACATCGAATGGATTGTCATACTCGATGAACTCTTTTCCGCGCATCGCATGCACAATGGGCGCTTTCAGACGCTGAGCAACAGCGACCAGCTCATCATGCGAACCTTCGCATCCTGCTCCGCCGAGGATCGTAATCTTCTTGGCTCTATTTAAGATCTCCGCCGCCTTCTGCAATTCGCCTTCCGAGGGACGGATTGTCGATGCCGATTCCAGAATTCCCAAAGAGATGGCCGGTGCAGGGCATTCACGCAATGCGATGTCTCCCGGGATCACCACAACAGCTACGCCGCGTCTCGCGATGGCTGTCCGCATGGCGATGGCCAGGACGCGCGGCATCTGTTCCGGCTGTGAAACCAGTTCGCAGTAGTAGCTGCAATCCTTGAACAAGTGTTCCGGATGGGTCTCCTGAAAGTATCCACTGCCGATCTCGGGGCTCGGAACCTGTGCCGCGATGGCAAGGACAGGGACACGGCTGCGATGGCAATCAAAAAGTCCGTTAATTAAGTGAAGATTTCCAGGACCACAACTGCCGGCACAGACAGCGATTTCATTGGTGAGATGTGCCTCGGCCCCTGCCGCAAAGGCTGCCACCTCCTCATGGCGCACGTGTAACCACTCAATCTTGTCGCTCTTGCGGATCGTATCCGTCATGCCATTGAGTGAATCGCCAGCGACTCCATATACCCGCTTGACACCAGCTTGTATCAACGTCTGAACCAACACCTCTGCTACCTTTGCCATGACCCTACTCCTTGTGTTCCTGTCCATGCTTGCCCACGATTTCGTACCCAAACCCGGTTATTGCAAACATGCCTTCGATCTGTCGCGGTTTCTCAGGCGGCGTTCGATGACGCAGGTACCGCGTGGCCTAGCTTGATGGCGCCGAGCAGTTCCATCAAGTCCCGGACCTGGACGCTTTCGACCGAATGCACGGCGTCCTTGATCTCACGCGACAGGCCCTCGCTGATGCGACCAGCGACGAGTGTGTCGAACTTCTGGACGGCATCCTCCCAGGTGAATGGATGGGAAGCGAGGCCCGGGTAGTCTTGGACACTGTGTTCGATCACTTTCCCGCCCTGTAACGTGATGGCGATCTTAGCGGGCATTTTCGCGGGGTATAGTTCCGTGTATTCATGGCTCGGCCGGACCGAGACCTTCTTTAGTAACGCCTGCACGTCGGGCTTGATGATGCGTTCCGGCTCGAATTGCGCCGGCATCACGTCGGCGTCAAGGAGGGCCACCGCAAGCAAGTACGGCAGACTGTGATCCGCCTGTTCCTTGGTGCGGATCACCTTGTCCACGCCATAGAGGCCGCCACCTGCGAAGTCAAACGCAAGTTGGAACACTTCTGCTTCGATCGAGACAATCTTGTCGGGATCAATTTTGTTCCGGCTCGCAAGTTCGACCATGCAATGGACCGCGGACTGGGTGTGGATCATAGAATTGTACTTTTTGATGGTGCTCCCCACGACGCCCTCGTACCCTTGTTTGTCCCAGTCGATGTTGATCTTCATCCTCAGGAGGTGATCGATGCCCAGGGGGCCCTCAATAACTTGCAGAGGACCCTGCACTCCGCGACGGGCCAGGAACAACGCGTTCATGGCGCCGAGCGCCGACTGCGCGGAGGCCAGACCCTTCCATTGCGACAGTGGCTTCGCCCGTACGACGGCGAAGGACGCATCACTGACCGCGGCCATCGCCATGGCGTGACCAATCTGCTGCTCGCTTAGACCGAGCAGCAGGCCGCCCGCGGCATTGTGAGAAAAGGCCAGTTGCGCGGTGTGGTCGAGGCCGCTGCTCATGAAGTTGGCCTTATCAACAAAACGTGACTGCACCGTGTAGCCTAATGCCACTGCCAGCATCAAATCGCGTCCACTACCGCCCACGTAATCGGCGATGGTAAGTGCGACGCCGAAATTATCCGCCGTGTGGCAGGTTTCGGTTTGGGCTAGAAAGTTGTCCATAAAGTCGACGTAGCGCACGAGTGCGGTGTGCCAGAACGCTGCGTAAATGGGGTTCGCCTGGCTGCCGCCGATCAACGTGCATGGGCTGCTGCCGCCGAACTCCGCGACCTGCTCGCGACAAGCCTCGATCGGTGCGGCGCCCAGTGCGGCGATGCAGCAAGCCACGGAGTCTAGGATGTGGATTGGTAACTGTCTGCGTGATTCAGCCGAAAGGTCGTCGAAGGAGGCGCGGGCGGCGTACTTTGCGAGAGCTTCAATTTGAGTCATGATTTGGATTCTCCGTTTTGGGGTCAATCTGTTTAGTGCGTTAGGGCGATGAATACTCCCATCGTGACGATTGAGCCCATTACGCTTAGGAACACAGAGGATGCTGCTTCCTCCTGTGCGACGCGGTACTGCAAAGCAAGCATGAGCACAATGGGCATGGCTGGAATGGCCGTAGTCAGCACGGCCTCACTGACTACAGGATTGCCATAGCCCATCCATCGCAAGCTCCCCAGAACCAGGGCGGGCTCTATGATGTTTTTCAGGAATACGAAGAACGAGACATACCGGTTGACTTTGATCTTCCCGGATGCAAGCACGATCCCGCAGGCAAACAGTGCGACTCCTCCGGATGCGTGGCCAAGAAGGGCCAGCGAGCGGACGATGAGCGGAGGAATGCGGAGGCCCATCAAAACGACAACGAATGCGAACACCGGCGCCCAGACGATTGGCTCTTTGACGGTCTCCGCAAGTCTGCCAGTAAACACCGAGACGAATGGTTTAGGTGTCGATGCCGAATTCCTTCCTGCCTGCAGAAGAGGACTTTTGTTCTGTGAGTCTCCCCCTTGCGAATCCAGTGCAAGAAGCAGAATTGTGATTGGCACGACCGTGAGATTGATGACCAGGCTGGCTATCGCGATCGGAATGGCGCTGAGCCCTCCGAATAGATCACCGAGCACGGCTGGGCCGACGAATGGCACTGCTGGCGCCGAAGCCGTCAGCGCTGCGAGCGCGCTGACGCCCATATTCATATGGAGAAACAGTCGTGAAAACAGAAAGACTGCACAATAGAAGCCGATAATGCCAACGCATAGGGTAATAACCAGCGGTATATCCTCACTGAGTTCCTTGCGCGACGTCATAACGGTTCCGGCAAAAAGCGCCAGCGGTACCGCGTATTGAAGCACCATCCTATTTAGGGTCGAGGCATCTTTTGACCCAAAATCGTGTCGCCAGGCCGCCACGAACCCGAGCAAAAAGGTGACGACCATTGGTAGTAGTGCGCTCAAAATTGTGTCTACCATGGCTGTAGGCCTCGTGTTCTGGACTTCTCAAATCAGGTGCATGCTCTTGGCCGCCGCGGTGAGCTCCCCTCGGAACTCGGGGTGCGCCAGGGCGATCAATGCTTTGGCGCGCTCTATCGATGACTTACCTTTTAGGTTGCCCGAACCGAATTCCGTGACGACGAACTGCGTGTCGATTCGCGGAGTGGTCACCGGGCCTTCCAGCCGAGCCACGATTCGCGACACTTTACCTTTGGCCGCAGTTGAATGGCAGGCGATGATCGACTTGCCGCCACGGGAGGCATAAGCACCGCGGACAAAGTCGAGCTGCCCTCCTGTAGCACTGTACTGGTGACCGAGCAGATGTTCCGCGTTGACAGCTCCGGTCAAGTCGACTTCCAAGGCCGCGTTGACTGAAACGACGTTATCGTTTTGGGCGATGACGTGCGGGTCGTTGACATAATCCACCGGGTGGCTCTCGACGGACGGGTTGTTGTCCAGGAAGTCATACATCGCCTTTTGCCCGATGGCGAAGGTGAAAACGGTCTTTCCCGTATTGAGCCGCTTGCGCCGGTTGGTCACTACACCCGCTTCGATCAGGTCGATCATCCCGGGGCAGAGAGCCTCCGTATGGATGCCGAGGTCCTTCCGACCACTGAGTTGCTTGCAGACTATGTTGGGTAATGCACCGACGCCCATCTGCAGGCATGCACCATCGGGCACCATCTCGGCGATGATCCCGCCAATCGTGGCGTCCTCCGGTGAGGACTCAGGAATTGGCAACTCCAATAACGGTGCGTTGTTCTCGACGATGACCTCGACTTCTGAGATATGTAGTTGTGCCAGAGAACCATAGACGCGCGGCATCTGATCATTAACTTCCACGAGCAGGTGCTTGGCTGCACGAGCTACCTTGCTGGAGTAGTCATTCCCCGTGCCGAAAGTAAAGTACCCGTGGCAGTCCATGGGAGACACAGTGACGAGAAAGGTGTCGATGCCGATGTATTCCGTCAGGAGCCGGGGCGACTCGTGGAAGTTGCTTGGAACGTAGGTGAGCGTCTTGTGCCCCGTGTCCTGCATGCCTTCCTTGATCAGAGCACGCTCGACCTCGGTGACGAACATACAATGTGGGTGAATGCGGTTCGCGAGTTCGTAGCGCAGAATGGTCTCGCCAGCGATACGCGTGGACTCAAAGTAGTAGATCTTCAGATCACTGACTTTGCCTGCGGCAGCACGGTCCGCCAATGCCTTGAGTAACGCTGGAGGCTCGGTCATGGCCATACCCATAGACAGCGTGGCTCCGGAGGCAATCCGCCCAACTGCGTCTGCGGGCGTGGTGAGCTTCGATCGATAAAGCGATTTGGGTTCCATCATGATTTCTCCCGGATCCGTGTTGGCGATTCGTGCGTAGCTCGGGCTTGTGCAAGATCTAGTAGTTCGCGGAGTCCGGTTGGTGACCCCGCTTGTAAATCAGCATCGTGCGCTCGAAACTCATCACTTCCTTGCCGTCCTGATTCAGCCCACGTGTGGAGACCGTCACGATTCCTTGAGTGGGGCGACTGTTTGATTCACGCTTGAATAAAACCGTCGATTCCGCGTAGAGCGTGTCCCCGGCGAAAACCGGATGCGTCGCCTTGACCTTGTCCCATCCCAGGTTGGCAACGACCTTGGCGCTGATGGTTCGGACGCTCATGCCAGTGAGGAGTGCAAGTGTGAACGTGCTGTCCACCAGCAGCTTCTTCCACTCTGTCTTCGAGGCATAGGCAGCATCGAAATGGACAGGTTGCACATTCAGGGTGAGCAACGTCATCCAGATGTTGTCTACATCTGTGATCGTCCTTCCCGGACGGTGCTCGAATACGTCCCCGACTTCGAAGTCCTCGTAGTAAAGGCCAGATGTCTCGCGATAGTGTTTCGGGCCTAGTTCCCGGTATGCCGATGGTGTCGGGTTCATGTCTTCTCCTTCTGGTTCTTCTTTCGTTTCGATCACTCCACGCGAGCACACTTACTTCTCATTGGTAATTCCAGCTCGTTCAAGAACGAGCCTCGCCTTGCGCGCGACGGCTTCATCCACCATCTGATGGTCAACAGAACCTACACCTTGCTGATTCACCACAAGGATCTTGCGTGCCTCAGCTACCTGTTGTTCGCTCGGGGTTAAGACCTCATTGATGGTTGCGATTTGTGC
>Ga0210392_10001287_pt1 | contig 13466 bp, 10 predicted proteins | sample IncBWC30OmetaG_FD_161057 | JGI IMG/M metagenome (GOLD analysis project Ga0210392, IMG submission 161057) | Forest soil microbial communities from Barre Woods Harvard Forest LTER site, Petersham, Massachusetts, United States - Inc-BW-C-30-O ...
CGAAGTGGAATTACGATCGGGTGACATTCTCGTCCTTTTTACCGATGGTGTTGTTGAAGCTTTCAATTCCGCGGGCGAGGAGTTCTCCGACGCGCGCTGGCTGGATTTAGTTCGCAATCTTCCCACAGTCCCCGCCAAGGAATCTCTCCACTTCCTTTTGCAGAGTGTCGAGAATTTTGTCGGGCAAACTCGTCAGTCCGACGACATCACCTGTCTGGTCCTTCGTTGCAAGTAACTTCTGCCCCTGGCCTGGTCTCATTTAGTTCGGCCTCCCGGCACCGGCTGGCGCATAATCAAAACGTGAGTCCCAGAGAACTCGCCAATTCGATCTGTGCCACTCTTCAGCAGCACGGCTATCAAGCCCTGATGGTTGGCGGTTGTGTCCGCGATCTTCTGCTCAACCGCGACCCGGCCGACTACGACGTAGCCACCGACGCCACGCCCGCTCAGGTCATGGAGTTGTTTCCGGATTCCCTTGGTGTCGGTGCTCAATTCGGTGTCGTCCTCGTTCCTCGCGACGGCAACAAGGTTGAAGTCGCCACCTTCCGCTGTGACCTCGGCTACTCCGATGGTCGCCATCCGGACCAGGTCATCTACGCGCGTGCCCCGCGGGAAGACGTTTCGCGCCGCGACTTCACCATCAACGGCTTGCTCATGAAACATGACACCGGTGAAGTGTTGGACTACGTTGGCGGACGCGCCGACCTCTCCGTTGGCATCATTCGCGCCATCGGCGAACCCGAGCGCCGGTTCACCGAAGACAAGCTGCGCATGCTCCGCGCGGTCCGTTTTGCCGCCCGCTTTGCCTACCGCATCGATCCGGACACCTTCGCGGCCATCCGAAAACACGCATCGGAAATTCACTCCGTTTCCGCCGAACGGATTCGCGACGAACTCACCAAGCTGCTAACCGAAGGCGCCGCGCGGCGCGGCTTTGAACTGCTCGACGAATCCGGACTTCTTCGGGAACTATTGCCGGAAATCGCCGACATGAAAGGTGTGAACCAGCCCCCCGAATATCATCCCGAAGGTGACGTCTGGATTCACACCCGCATGATGCTCGATGGTTTGCCATCCGGCTCCTCTCCGGGTCTCGCTTGGGGCGTTCTTCTTCATGACGTCGGAAAGCCTCCCACCTTCCGCCCGTCCTCCGAGACCGGCAACAGGATTCGCTTTGATGGACACGTGGACGTAGGGATTCGCATGGCCGAGGCAATTTGCCGTCGCCTGCGATTTGCCAACGAGGAAACCGAACAGGTAAAAGCTCTTGTCGCAAATCACATGAAGTTTAAAGATGTATCCCAAATGCGGAAGTCCACCCTGAAGCGGTTTGTTCGTCAGCCCCGGTTTTCCGAACACCTGGAGCTTCACCGCTTGGATTGCTCTGCAAGCCACGGCCGCTTGGACGCCTATCAGGCCGTCCTAGACTTCCTTGCGACCACTCCTCCGGAGCAGGTTCGGCCATCGAGACTGATCAACGGTAACGATCTGTTGGCTATGGGTCTGCAGCCAGGACCCGCTTTTCAAAGGATTCTGACAGCCGTGGAGGACGCCCAACTGGAAGGTGCGCTCGAAACCAAGGAGCAGGCCGTCGCTTTTGTCCGCCGAAACTACTCCAAAGGTGGCAATGGCCGATAGAACAAGATGGATGGCAGCTGTCTTATGCTACAAAGGCTTTGTTTTTAATAATTTATGGAGGTATTGTCTTTTTAGCGGGAAGTCGGTAGAATCATAAAATCTTAGTCTCATAGACTAAACTTAATTGCAGTCGGCTCGCGTAGGATTGGCACCTTTTCCGGTTCCTGTGCATCTAACTTTTTCAAGGTGGCTTTCCTGCTACTGAATTTGAGGGGATATCATGGCTGAAAAAAAACATATCGTGCCGGAAACACTGGCGATCTTGCCAGTTCGGGACACCGTTCTCTTCCCGGGAGCGGTCCTCCCACTCACCGTCGGGCGTGAAAGCTCGCTCGCTCTGGTGAATTCTTTGACCGGCGAAGAAAAGCTTTTGGGCGTAGTCGCCCAATTAGATCCGCGGGTGGAAGATCCTGCCGCTGCGGACTTGCACAAGCTTGGAACGCTCGCCAAAGTGCATAAGACCGTAAAAATGCCCAACGGCAACGTGGTCGTTTTTCTTGAGGGTCTTCAGAGAATTCGCATTGTGGAATTGCTGAGCCTGCGGCCCTTTCTGCGCGCTACCGTTGCTTCCGAACCAGACATCTACGGGGACAAGGACAACGAGCTCGAGGCTCTGCAGCGCAACGCTCAGGATTTGTTCCGCGACGTCGTTAGTCATTCACCGCAGCTCTCTGACGATTTGCAGAACGTTGCCATGAACATCGACGATCCAGGCAAACTCTCTGACTTCATCGCCGGGACGCTGCCCAGCCTCACCACCCTGGTTCGCCAGGAGTTGATCGAGACCTCCAACGTCCGCAAACGCCTGGAAATGCTCATCCGTGAACTTTCCAAAGAGCTCGAAGTTCTCGAACTGCGCAGCAAGATTAACGAACAGGTTCAGGAGCAGGTGAGCCAGAACCAGCGCGAGTACCTCTTGCGCGAACAGATGAAGGCCATTCAGAAAGAGTTGGGCGAAATCGACGACGCGCAAGCTGAAATCGAAGAGCTGCGCAAAAAGGTCGACGAAGCCGGCATGACCGCGGAAGCCAGGAAAGAGTGCGACCGCGAACTGAAGCGCCTCGCAAAAATGACCCCGGCCTCCGCCGAGTACATGGTCTCGCGCACCTACCTGGAGTGGATGACCTCCCTGCCTTGGAGCAAGTCTTCCGGCAGCTCGGAAATCGACATCCCCAAGGCCCACGAAATCCTGGACGAAGATCACTACGACCTGCAGAAGGTCAAGGAACGCATCCTCGACTACCTGGCCGTCAAAAAGTTACAGCCGGGTATGAAGGGACCGATTCTCTGCTTCGTTGGGCCTCCCGGCGTCGGCAAGACCTCGCTCGGCAAGTCCATCGCGCGCGCGCTTGGACGCAAATTCGTTCGCATTGCCCTTGGGGGTATGCACGATGAAGCCGAAATCCGCGGCCATCGACGCACCTATATCGGCGCGCTTCCCGGCCAGATTATCCAGGGATTGAAGCGTGCCGAAAGCAACGACCCGGTCTGCATGTTGGACGAGGTCGACAAACTCGGCCGCGATTTCCGTGGCGATCCGTCTTCTGCGCTGATGGAAGTGCTCGATCCGGAGCAGAATAATTCCTTCCGCGATCACTATCTGGATGTGCCGTTCGATCTTTCCAAAGTCACATTTATCGCCACGGCCAACTGGATGGATCCGATTCCCGAGCCTCTGCGCGACCGCATGGAGATCATCGAACTCCCGGGCTACACCAGCGAGGAAAAGATCAACATCGCCCGCAAATACCTGATTCCCAAGCAGGCAGCGGAGCACGGAATCAAGGAGGGCGAGCAACTGGAATTCACCGAAGCGGGATTGGGCGAGATTATCCACAGCTACACTCGCGAAGCCGGCGTACGCAATCTCGAACGAGAAATCGCAACCCTGGTCCGCAAACAGGCGCGACGCCTCGCCGAAGGCAAGACCGACAAGATGGTGGTCACGCCCGAAGTCGTGCGTGAATTCCTCGGCGTGCCGAAATTCCGCACCGAGCGCGAAGTCGAAGAACGCGTCAAGAAGCCCGGTGTGGCCATCGGTCTGGTCTGGACTCCGGTCGGCGGCGACATCGTCTTCATCGAAGCCAGCCGCATGCGCGGGGGAAAGCAGTTCACCATGACCGGCCATCTCGGCGAAGTCATGCAGGAATCCATGACCGCTGCACTCACTTGGACGCGCGCCAATGCTGAGCGCTACGGCATCGACCCGGACTTCTTCCGCAAGCAGGACATCCACATCCACGTGCCCTCGGGTGCCGTGCCAAAGGATGGACCTTCGGCGGGTGCGGCGATGGTTACTTCGCTTGTCAGCCTGCTCACCAACCGCCCGGTAAAGAATCGCTTGGCGATGACAGGAGAAATGACTCTCTCCGGCGTGGTCCTGCCCATCGGCGGCGTCAAAGAGAAAGTGCTTGGCGCAAAACGCGCTGGCATCAACCATGTACTCCTGCCGGCGGACAACGAACCCAACGCCGTCGCCGATCTTCCTCCCGACATCCTCGGCGATCTGAAGATCACCTACGTGCGCACTCTCGACGAAGTTCTCGAGCATGCCCTCGCGAAGGACCCGATCGCGCCTGTCGTTCCCGAACCGGAACCGCAGCAACCCGGTGTCGGTGACAGCCCGCGGGCGGTCCACTGATCGCCGGCATCAATTCGAAATAACGAAAGGCCCGGTGAGTCCCTCCGGGCCTTTGCTTTTTTGGACCATGCCCGACCTGCACTTCCGGACAGAATGTCATGTACCCGAGTTACTGTTACTATGTGAATCCGCCATGGCTTCGCCACCCAAATCCAGGAGTGCAGCCCTAGACGTCGCCGCTCATTTGGCTCAGCGGTTGAGCGAATCGCTTGTTCGTGAGCGTCTCGTTCCTCGATTCGTCGATTCTTATGTCGTCGAGCATGGCCGCTACGGTCTGCAGGTTCACGCGCCCCTGTACCGCGACTTGCTTGCTCTGTTGCAGCGGGAAGCGTTGCTTGCCAGTTCCGCGCGAGCGCTGGACATCGTGAGCAAGGGTGGCATCGCCCCGGAAAACTCCAAACTCAAACCAATGAAACGGAAGGACGCCCTTTCGTTTCGCCAGAAATTCCTCAGTGCCTTGACGCGCCTCCAGCGCTGGAATGCGGGTGATGCCCTTGAGTTTCAGTCCGATCTGGTAATGTATGAGGAAATTCTTGCGCGCGGGGCCGCATCGCAACGAAAACGCAAACCCTTCGAAGTCGCCAATCATCCCTTTGTCGATCGCTGCGCCTTCGTTCTGGATTCTTCGTTTATGGAAAACGCTCGCATGGCCGCAAGCCGCGCCCTCAGCAATGTGGAGGCCCTCACTGCCGAAATCACCGCAGTCGTCATGCAAAACGCCCCGCGTCAAAAATAGCGGCGCGGATGGTTATTATAGTTAGGTCAGCAATTCCGCTACAAATCCAGCGCGCCTGTTCCGAACACCGGTTTTCCCGCGCGTGATACATAAAATCCGTAGAACGTTACCGCCAGAATCGTGACCATAGCCACCAGCCCACCCTCGGTGTACCACGCACCGAGCGGATTCGCCAACGGCATGTTATCTGCCAACTGGTCCACGAAGAACAGTACCGTCAACGCCACCAGTCCAAATCGATACAAGATGTACAAATAGATCCAAAGGAATGGCGCCGAGAACAACGCATCAATCAATGGATTTTGTGCTGCAAGACTGGGGATACAAAACACCAGCGACACCACTAAAGCCGCTAGCCAGTTCCGCCGGAAGACGAGTCGCAAAACGAAAAAGAGAAAGAAGACTTCAAGTGCATTCAAAAAGGACGAAGACGCGTTGAACAGCACGGATGCGATGCTTCCCTTGAACCCCTCCAACGTGTACGCCGTGGTCAACCCAAGCGGCCGTTGCGGCGCTTTCCCCAGCCACGCCTCCACATACGGTTGCAATTGCTCCAGCGTTGCCGACGCCACACCGAACAACGCACCCAGCAGCACGTCTCGCGCAACCACTGGATCCCTGAATTTCCCCGCAAGGAATCGCGACCAAGAAATCAGTGTGTCGGGCCAATATCGCCGCACATACGGCTCCAGCGCCACATACAGCAACCACGTTAACATCCCGAAGAACAGGCTCACACTCACGGCCAGGATAAACAAAACGATTTCCAGCAGCGATGACACATGATGAGCAAGTAGCGCCCAATTCACGATTCCCACCAGCGCGACAAACAATGCCAGCCGCGTCGCTCCTTTCAAATCACCTTTCCCCGCGCGCACGCTCCTCGAGGCCATCCAGATCCCTAATCCCAGAATCGTCCCCAATATCGCGAATGAAAACCATTGCCCGATTGAGTTCTGCCGCGACCGCTTCGGCGCCTCCATGCGCGTAGGCTTGTCCCATGGAGAGATCGTCTTGAAAAATATCGGTCTGCCCCGATAACCCGCCGCTTCCACACGCAGCGGAATCTCCGGGTGATTGGGCCAGGTGCCTTGCCACGCTGCACGCGAGTCTCCCCATGCGAGGGGATACCATCGCGGCGGTACGCTCTTGAACTGACTCTGGTCCAATCCTGCCGCCACGAACAGCTTGTTCCAGTCGGGTGCAGATGGGGGCTGCGAGAGTGGTTCGTCCACTTGAGGCGGTGTCTCTCGAAACCCTAGCATATTTCCTTGGGGCGATAGCCCGATTAAGCGTCCCCCGGAAGTGCTCATTGGCGGTTCATCCTGCTGAATCCGCCCGTAAACGAGATTGTCTACCGGCGAAAACGATATCAGCAGTTGTGGATCCTCCCGGTACCAGAACATTAGCGTGGGCGGCTCATCTTGTTTCAGAACTTCCCAGCGTTGCGGCGTCTTCACCGTTTCGGAGATATGCTGCAAGTAGTCCCGCATCAACTCGAAGCCTTGCGCCGTATCTGCCGGCTCATCGGTGTAGCCAAACATGCGAATCATATCGCTCGCTTTCGCTTTCAACACCTCCTGACTGGGCCCGAACGATATGTAGGAAATCATCTTAGACCGCTTCGCGATTCCCAACAGCGCCACCAGAAGTAAGCACACGCCCAGCAAACACAACAATCCGATCCGCGGATTCAGTCCTTCCGTTTCGCCGGCTGCCGCCACCATTTCCGGCGACGGCGTTTCTCCCGCCGCAAGCGCGGCCGCCAACGGATCGCCGCCCGGCAGCGCTGCCGACACCTGTAATGCCGAGATGGGCCGTTTTGCCGGATCCTTTTCCAGACACCTGAGAATCACCCGCTCGATCAGCGGATCCAGATCACGCACCAGCGTCGACGGATTTGTCGGAGCCGCTTCCTCCCTGGCCTTTATCAACTCCGGCAGAGTCGCCGCGTCGTAGGCTCGTTTGCCTGTCAAAATCTCATACATCACCAAGCCCAGCGAGTAGATGTCGCTCTTCGTTGTCACTTCTTTCCCGGACAGTTGTTCCGGGGCCATGTACGCGGGAGTTCCGGCGCGGATTTCCGCTCCCTGAATCGTCGCGGCCATGCCCGCGAGTCCGAAATCGGTTAGCCGGACTTTCCCGGACCCATCCAGCATCACGTTCGCTGGTTTCAGGTCGCGATGCACGACGCCGCGCTCGTGTGCCGCTGCCAGTCCGGCACAGATCTGTCTCGAGATCTCGGTGGCTTTGTCTTGCGGTAGCCGTCCGATTCGCCGGATTAGCGATGCAATATCTTCACCGTCCACATACTCCATGGTCAGAAACGGAATTCCCTCAGCATCTCCAATATCGAAGACGCGGCAAACGTTTGGGTGCGACACTTGCCTCGCCACTCGCACCTCGGAGTGAAACCGCGCCAACGCCGATGCGTCTCTCGAAAGCGCCTCAGGCAGAAACTTGATCGCCACCACCTGCGACAGTCTCAAGTCCTCCGCTCGATACACTTCCCCCATGCCGCCGCGGCCCAGCAGCGCCACAATTCGATAGCGTTCGCCGATGATCGCTCCGGGAGTAAATCGTCCGCCCCCAATCGGATCGCTGCTTGTCAGTATCGGATTGCTGGGCGGCGCAGGGCGCGGCCGTACGGGAGTCCGTACCGGCTGTGGCGACGAACCTCGCCCCGTCGGCTGCGGTTCAGGTCGAATGGTCTCAAGGTTGGAATCGAGGAGCGCTTGGTCTCCCAGGATGGTTGCATTCGTATCAATATCGACGCGCGTTCCGCAATTCGCGCAGAAGCGCGCATGCTCGGCCATCTGTGTGCCACAAGAAATGCAAAACATACGCGCGCGATTTTACCACTGCTGCTGTGCAGGCGCGAACCAGCAGAGGCCCCTAACTGATTCTTTCGACCTGAACGGCCGTCCCGTACGCCAGGACTTCTGTGACGCCTTGCATTACTTCGTTGGCGTCGTATCTCATCGCCAGAATCGCGTTAGCTCCATGCTGCGCTGCGTGTTCCAACAGCAATTCATACGCTTCTCCACGCGCTTTTTCACAAAGTTCGGTCAATACCGTGATGTTCCCGCCAACAATCGTCTGTATGCCTGCGGCGAGATTCCCCAGCACACTTCGTGATCGCACCGTAATTCCTCGCACAACGCCGAAATTCTTCACTACTCGGTAGCCATGTAATTCCGTCCCTGTCGTTACCATCGAAGAATCTACGCGCCCGGTCATATTCACCATCTCCCTTAAAGCCGATGTTTACCGGTGCGATTCTACCTCTGGACATCGCCCCGCCACACCAGCTTTCCTCTGCTATTCTCGTCTTACGTGGAAACTCTTTTTTACATCCTGGCGATCTTACAGGTGGCTTCCGGCCTCTTTCTGCTCTGGCAGGGCATTCAGTGGTTGACGTATGTCCAGAAGCGCCTGAAGATCGACCCGGGCTTCTACGCCCCGCGCACCGCCGTCATTTGCCCTTGCCGCGGCATGGAACCTGGGCTCGAACGCAACCTCGTCTCTCTGTGCGAATTCGATCATCAGAACTACGAGATCTTCTTCGTGCTCGCCTCTGAGTCGGATCCCGCTTATAGCACCGTGAAACGCGTGGCCACCACCTCCCGCGTAAAAGCGCAGATCATCATCGCGGGTAAGCCTCAAACGTGTAGCGAAAAGGTCAACAATCTGCGCTCGGCCGTGGAGCAAGTGCCTCCGGAGTTTGAGGTCCTCGTGTTTACAGACTCCGATGGACGCCCCGGAAAAACTTGGCTGCACCACATGGTTGCTCCCTTAAGCGATTCCCGCATTGGTGCCACAACCACCATGCGCTGGTTCATTCCCAATCGCGCGGACCTGGCCACCGCTCTGCTCGCCGCCTGGAACGCTTCGGTAGTGACAATGTTAGGCAGTCACTCGAAGAACTTCTGCTGGGGAGGCGGCACCGCCATCCGCAGAGCCATTTTTGAAGAAATCGGGATGCTGGAGGTGTGGCAGTACTCCTTCAGCGACGACTACTCTCTGACCATGATGATTGAACGCACCGGCCGGCCCATTGTTTTCTTGCCGGAGTGCCTCACTCTTTCCTATGTCCAGACGGATTTCCCGGGTCTGCTTGAATTTACGAATCGCCAGGTGCGCATCACCAGGGTGTATCGCGGGCAAATGTGGGCTACTGCCTTCGTCACGCATTTTCTCTATTGCCTCACCTTGCCTCTCGGACTTTATGTGTGGCTGAGCCTTGCTGTCGCCGCACGCCCTGCGTTTCAAATTGCAACCCTTGTCGCTCTTCCGTTGCTCCTCGCGGCCATCCGCGGGGCCATCCGTGTAGTTGGCGTAACCGAGGCCCTCCCCGCGGTCCGCGCGCACGTCATGGGCCAGTCGTGGATTTATATCATTCTTTCTATTTTTGTGCCGTATATATATATAGTAAACTTTACCTCCTCGCTCGTGGGGCGTCGTTTACGCTGGCGCGGCATCGAATACGAGTTAATTTCTCCCGAACAAACGCGCGTTTTGACCCCGTAATGCGCCTCATGACCCACAACATCGAGAAAAAAATTCGGTCATCAAGCAAAATCTACAACACCTGTCAATATTAACAGGTATGGCTTCCCGCCTAAGTCATTGAAAAAAAAGGCCTGCTAAGAAATCCGCCGTTCTGGCAATCAAGATGCTAAACAGTCCCGCGGTCAGGTGTTACTTTAGCAGGCAAATTATCGGGGAGTCCCATCGCTTACCCCTGGTTGTGAACTGAGGGTTCGTTACTCTGGGGTATTTGGCCCTGACCCAGTCAGATGCCTATTTGCTTGCACGGTCATTCCGGCCGACCTCCCTAGGAGGTAAACGAAGTTCAAAACTACAGGAACGCTTCGTCCCCACCGCGAGGCTATCGGAGGAGTGCACGTGAAGTTCATCCGCAGAACAGCCGCAGCGCACACGCTCAACCATTCCAAACCAGCTAGCCGCACCAGTGTGTATTTATTTTACGAAAAAACCTCAGGGACTGCCCATTTTCACGTCGAGGCTGGCCCCGATGGTGAACTCCCCGTCGACCACGCGGCCGGTCTCCTGGCCATGCACTGCATGGTTCGTGGACAATCGCCCAGCGACTACCTCATTATGGTTCAGGCAGCTCCCGATTGCGTTAACGGGCTCGCCGAGAAAGCCGAGAAACTTCTCGAAGCAGGACATAGCGCCAAAAGCACCGTTAAGCTTACCCGCCGCGAAGAAGAAGTCCTTGAGGGCATTCTCCGTAGCCTTGCCAACAAAGAAATCGCTAACGAACTGAATTTGTCCGAGCGTACCGTGAAATTTCACGTTTCTTCTCTGCTCGCCAAATACAAAGTCCACAGCCGCATGGAACTTATGCGCGAAGCTTCCCAGCACTCCATAAAGTCTCTGGCACCAGCCGCCGGCTCTTTCGCGGCGGAATTTGGCCCCTTCACTTCCGAACCGGAAGCCTACCGGGCTCGTCGGCATACCGGTAACATTTTGCCGTTGGCTCACGCTCGAATGATGGCTTAATTGCAAACCTAATTCTTTGCCCTAATTGAAAAAGGCCCAGCTCCCTCGAGGAAGCCGGGCCTTTTCCCTTTTTCAGGATTGCTTACTTGCGAGCCGCCGAGTATAACTCAGCCGCCTTATCCCAATTCACCACGTTCCACCACGCATCGATGTAATCGGCGCGCAGGTTTTGATATTTCAAGTAATAGGCGTGTTCCCAAACGTCGATGCCGAGTACCGCCTTCCCTGCCAGAAAATAGGGCGTGTCCTGGTTCGGTGTCGAATCGATGGTCAGTTTCCCGTCCTTCACCACCAGCCATGCCCAGCCGGAACCGAATCGCCCCAGGCCTGCCGCTTTGAACTTGTCCTTGAACCCGGCGAAAGATCCAAAGCTGGAATTAATTGCGGTAGCGAGATCCGCCTTGGGCTCGCCTCCGCCTCCTTTTTTCATCAGTGGCCAGAACAACGTATGGTTCCAGTCGCCACCGGCATTGTTTCGGACAGCCATCCGAATGTTTTCCGGTACGGCGTCCAGGTTCTTCAGCAAATCATCGAGCGACTTCGCTTGCAGATCGGGATGGCCCTCGAGCGCCTTATTCAGATTGTTCACATAGGCGCCGTGGTGCTTGTCGTGGTGGATCTCCATCGTCTTTGCGTCGATGTAGGGTTCCAGCGCGTCGAACGGGTACGGCAGGGGGGGCACAGTGAATGCCACGGGTTTGTCCTCCATATTGAGATCATATTGAGATGCGATTTGGAATCCGACCTGGGTCCAGCAGGTAGCAGACTTGGCGCGGCCTTCCCCGCCCCAAGTAAGCCCGCACCGACAAAGCCACTGTTCACCAGAAACTTCCGCCGGTTCATGGGAGTTCCTCAGTTTCGGTGGGCGATTCGGTTTGCCGCCAGATTATAGCTCTCCGGCCAATGGCTGCTCAACCCGGGAGAACCTGTATCTTGGATCTCGCCTCCGTTTGGCTTGGCCCTCATAGGATGCGGGACAGAGCCCATTGGGCAGATTCCGCAATCACCAATTCTCGTGAATTCGCCAGCCGCTCCAGAACGGCCACGGCGCTCCTATGCGCGGCGTTCTGTCTCGAAAGCTTCGCATTTCCCAACGCGATGCAAGCATTGCGCACCATGCCACGCCATTTCGTCCTCTTCACCGCGCTCCCTCGGAATATTGCGCGGAATTCTTCCTCGTTCAGCGCCGCCAGCCACACGAGACTGGGCTCCAGCAACGATTCGCTCGAATTGACTTGCCGGGGCTGGAATCTTCTGTTGCCTGTCCTCGGTGCCTCTCGATTGAAGGGACAAACATCCTGGCAAATGTCGCAGCCATATACTTGCCAACCGATCGCCTCCCGATGCTCATGTGGAATACTCCCTCGCAACTCAATGGTCAGGTAGGAGATGCAGCGCCGTGCGTCCATAACATACGGCTCGACCAATGCTCCGGTTGGGCACGCATCCAGACATTGCCTGCAATTGCCGCACAAATCCACCGGTGGCACTTCTGCAGCCGCCAGAGTGGGCTCCAGATCCAACGAACTTAGGATCACTCCGAGAAAAAACCACGAGCCCAGCGCTTCGTTCAGTAACAACGTGTTCTTACCCAGCCATCCGAGTCCGGCGTGTTTGGCGAACACTCGTTCTGCAACCGGCCCGGTATCGGCGTAAGCTCGCGAATGAACCCCCTGCGGAAATCGCTCCTGCACCAGGTCGTTTAACGCATTCAGCTTTTCCCACATGACTTCGTGATAGTCGCTTCCCCATGCATAACGCGAAATCCATCCCCGTGGGTCCCCCTCTTGCGGCCGTGCTGCCGCCGTAACGGAATAGGCGTGCGCCGTGTTGTAATTCAGTCCGCAGACAATGACGCTGCGAAGATCCTCCCGCACCAGCAATGGGTTTCTCCGCCTCGGATCTTCCAGATACTTCATCTCCCCGGTATATCCGCGTCCCAGCCACTGTTCGAATTGCGCCAGTTCCGGGAAGCTCTCAGCTCGCACTACGCCGCAAAGATCGAATCCGAGCGAGCGCGCTCGTTCGCCGATCCAGATTGTGTCAGCGCTGGCTCCCATCACTCGATTGTGCCCGAGCGTTGGTGCGTCTGAGAAGGGCGGAGTGATATTCATCCTGAGGTCGTTAATCGACGACCCTTCGTCTTGCTTGATTATCACGTCCTGGTAGATCGTGATGTTATAAATACTATGGTAACGGCGGAGGAACCAATCACATGGTGAGCGACATGGGCATTAAGGCTCTCGTCTTAACCGGCAAGCACGTTCGTTTGGAACCGCTCGAGCATCGTCACGTCCCAGGCTTGGCCGCAGCCTCTGCGGGTGACGCGTCACTCTACCAGTGGAGTCCCGTGCCGCGAGGCGAACCGGAAGCCGTCAAGTACGTCGAAACCGCGCTGGCTTGGCGAGACGCTGAGACGACCGTGCCCTTCGCAACTGTCCGGATAGATGACAGTACCGTTATCGGCTCAACGCGCTTCTGGAATCTGGAGCGATGGGCGTGGCCGCCGGGCCACCCACGGCAGGGCCGCCACGAGCCCGACGCGTGTGAGATCGGCTATACGTGGTTGAGTCACGCGGCAGTCCGCACGGCGGCTAACACCGAAGCCAAGCTACTCATGTTGGCGCATGCATTCGAGACTTGGCAGCTACTGCGCGTGTGCTTCCACACGGACGCGCGTAACCAGCGTTCTCGCGCTGCTCTCGAACGCATCGGCGGGATGTTTGAAGGAATTCTCAGAGCCCATCGAATCGCCGCTGATTACACAGCTCGGGACTCGGTACGCTATTCGATCGTGGCCTCCGAATGGCCCAGTGTGAAGGAACGCCTGAGCCATCTCCTGCATCAGGCTTGATTTACGAGCGTCGCGCCGCGGAGTCGGTTGATCCCAGCGCACAGGTAGCGCGGCTAAGCTTTCGAGCG
>Ga0210392_10001288_pt1 | contig 13459 bp, 7 predicted proteins | sample IncBWC30OmetaG_FD_161057 | JGI IMG/M metagenome (GOLD analysis project Ga0210392, IMG submission 161057) | Forest soil microbial communities from Barre Woods Harvard Forest LTER site, Petersham, Massachusetts, United States - Inc-BW-C-30-O ...
AAGTCGTTTAGTACTGCGCCCCAATTGACATTCAGGTACCCGTGAAGCGCCGTGATCAATGCAAGCCATCCAAAGATGCAAAGCATAACTTTGTTTCTAGGACTCATTGCGCAACCCCCAACGAACGGAGCGAATCTTTTCTAGTCGGCGAAAACCGAAATCCAGCACGAGGCCGATCACCCCAATTAACAAAATGGCAGCCATGACGAGGTCATATCTCTTTCCCGAGTTGCGCGAATCGATGACCAGGTATCCGAGTCCGGAATCAACTGCAATCATTTCGGCCGCCACGACGACCAGCCACGCAATACCAAGAGCGATGCGCAAGCCCACAAGAATCTGCGGTAGCGCTGCGGGAAAGACTACCTTCGCCAGCAATTGCGGAGGCGTCAGTCCAAAGTTGCGTCCCGAGCGTCGATATACGGAAGGCACGTTCGAGACACCGTTGATGCAGGCGACAACGATCGGGAAAAACGAGCCAAGAAAGATCAGGAAAATTGAGGCGCTGTCTCCAATGCCGAAGAAGATGATGGCAACCGGAATCCACGCAATTGGGCTGATAGGCCGCAAGATCTGCATCACCGGATTCACCACCTGATTCGCAGACGGATACCACCCGAGTGTGAGCCCAAGAGGAATTCCCAGAATCGCCGCAGCGCCAAAGCCGAAGACGACGCGCCGCAGGGAGTCACGAATATCTCCCCAGAGAACGTGATGCCGCAACAGCTCGGCTAGTCCTTTTTCAACTTCGCGCGGAGACGGGAAAACCTTGGTCGCCGTCCAGATTACGGAGAAATGCCACAGCGCCAGCAACAATCCTGAAGCCAGGAGCGGCCAGAAGAACTTCTCCCATTTCCGTGGTTCGGCGAGCGAGTTCATATTTTGTGTGCCAGGCCGATCTGTTTGAAGATTCCGTCGCGCAGTTCCAGATAGCGGGCCGAACTGATGTCGCGCGGATGAGGTATGTCGATATTCACAATCTGTTGAATCGTTGCTGGGCGCGCGCTCATGACCACGACCCGATCAGCAAGCTGCACGGCTTCGTCAATATCGTGCGTCACAAAGATGATCGTTTTGCGTTCGGCCTCCCAGATACGCAGCAGCTCGCCGCGCATCACTAGTCGTGTGATCGAGTCCAGTGCGCCGAAGGGCTCATCGAGGAAAAGCATGTCCGGGTTCACAGCCAGAGCGCGGGCCACTTCGAGGCGCTGCTTCATGCCCCCTGAAAGCTCCGGCGGATATGCCTTCTCAAATCCTTGCAGGCCAACCATCTTGATGTAGTGTTCGATCCGTGCCTGGCGCGCGGCGCGCGGCAGCTTGAATAGGCCGAATCCGATATTGCCTTCGACCGTGAGCCAGGGAAAAACACCGCGCTCCTGAAAAACAAAAATACGGCGAGGATCAGGCCCGCTCACGATTTCGTTATCGACCTGGATTTTTCCGCTCGTCGGCGAAAGAAAGCCGGCCATGGCATTGAGCAGCGTCGTTTTGCCGCATCCGGATGGTCCGAGGAGGCAGACAAATTCTCCATCTGCTACTTCAAGATTGATATTTTCGAGGACGGGCGTACTCTTGCCATCGCGCTTGAACGTCATTCCAACGTTCTCGACTGACAGCTTGGTTTTGAGAGTCGGAGCCACAACGCTTTCTTTCAGCAGCACCACTAATCCTCCGAATAACCCCAGCGGAATGATTTGATCCGTTCAAGCGACCGCATTCCCATATCGAGCAGCAAGCCGATGACGCCGATGATGACCATACCTGCAACCACAAGGTCATAACGGTTGCCGGCATTGCGCGCGTCCACGATGAGAAAGCCAAGGCCTGAATTCACTGCGATCATCTCCGCAGCGACGACGACAAGCCACGCGACGCCGAGCGTGATCCGCAGACCGACGATCAGCCGGGGGACAACTGCAGGATAAAAGACCTGGTAAACGAGCCGCGCCGGCCCTAACCCGAAATTTCGGCCCGCATTTACATACACCGCCGGAACGCTTCGTGCCGCGCTCAGCGCAGTCAGCAGCAGAGGAAGGAACGATCCGAGAAAAATAAGAAAGATCGCCGCCAGATCGCCAACGCCGAACCAGAGGATCGCAATCGGAATCCATGCAAGCGGAGAAATCGGTCGCAGAATCTGAACTATAGGGTTGAAGGCCATCTCCGCTCTTCGATACCACCCGATCGTCAGTCCAAGCGGAATCGCCAGAACCGCCGCGAGCAGAAAACCCCAGGTCACGCGAAAAAGCGAGGCGACAACATACTTCAAAAGCAGCCCGTGACGTACGAGATCGGCGATGCCGCCAACTACACCCCAGGGTCCAGGCAACAGATGAGCGGATTGCCTTCGTGCTGCGATCTCCCAGATGACGAGTAAGGCCGCGATAAACAGGAGAGCGCGAAGCCGCACACGAAAGTTCATACTCAGCATTCTTCGCTTCCGTCGTTCTGCATTGTCATCGTAATGTACGTATCCTATTCACTTCCACCAGACGGGCCTCTCGAACGATCTTAGCTGCACGAGGTGGGATCGTGCCTCCATCAAAAAGTGGAGACGAAGATCAAGATTAGCCTATCGGCGAGTCGCTGGAGACGTCGGCTAATTGAGCCCCTGGCAGCATCAGTCCACCCTATGGGGGATGCCAGCCTCATCCCATAGGCGCAAGACAATCTCGTCCACGGCCGATACTGTTGGTCTGCCCCCTTATTGAACGCTTCGCGCACTGTTCAGATAGCACAGGACAGATATTTTGCAGAAGGGCAATGGGCCTTTGGAGACCTATGATGCGCAAGATTATTCTCATCTGCTGTTTTGCTGCGTGTATTGTTGCACGAGCGCAGACCAATTATGCCACCGTGCGCGGCTTGGTCTCTGACCAACATCATCGCGTCGTCCCCGGCGCAACGGTTCAGATCACTGCGACAGCGACGGACGCGAAACGCACGATTACTTCAAACAGCAGTGGTCTGTATGAAGCAGCTGGATTGCTTCCCGGCGAATACAAGTTGCAGATATCGCATAGTGGCTTTGCTGAATCGGTTCGAGTTCTGCAGTTAGAAGTAGGACAGGAAGCAAACATCGATGTGGAATTGCAAGTTGGCGGTGAGACACAGACTGTAACTGCGATGACCGCGGGCGAGATGTTGAAGACGACTGACGCGAGCGTAGGTGAGGTCGTCGACCGGCGTTCTGTCCAGCAACTTCCGCTGAATGGACGCATGCTCATTGACCTGATGCTCACCGTTCCCGGCGCGCACGTCAGCCACGGCGCACAGACCGGGGACATGAATCCACTTTACTGGCGTCCCGGTCAGCGCTCGGCGGTGAGTATTGGAGGCACGCGTCCCAACGCGAACTACTTCCTGCTCGATGGAGCAACTAACACTGACCCCACATTCAATACGCAGAACCTCAGCGCATCACCCGATGTGGTGCAGGAGTTTCAGATCGAAGTCGGCAGCTATTCTGCCGACATGGGTGGTGCAGGCGGTGGCCAGGTGAATGTAGTTACGCGCTCCGGCACTTCGACATTTCACGGAACAGCCTATGAGTACCTGCGAAATGGCGCTCTGGATGCGCATTCCTTTAACGACATGGGCGGCTCCAAGCATCTTGTGCAAAACAATTTTGGCGGGGCCGTCGGGGGCCCGCTGCTGGGCAAGAGTCGGCACACATTTTTCTTCGTGAACTACGAAGGATTGCGTCACGTGGCCGCCATGAGCATGACGGACACCGTTCCGACCCAGGACGAGGTGAACGGCGACTTCAGCATGAGTGGCGTCGATATCTACGATCCAGCCACGACGCAGTCCAACCCAAGTTACAACCCGAAGCTTCCCGTCAGTCCCAGCAATCCGCAGTTCACGCGCCAGCAGTTTGAGTACAACGGCATGATGAACGTCATCCCGCCCAATCGCATTAACCACGCCACTGCTGTCATGCTCGCCAAATATGTGCCGCGCCCCAATGTGATGATGGGCATGGGCATGGGTGGCATGACCATGATGGGCCAGCCCACTGTCGTAGGCGCGGGCAACGATGCGAATAACTATCTTGATGTGCGTAACGAAATACACTACACCGACCAGGGCACGCTGCGTTTCGATCACGACTTCAACCGTGGCGATACATCCTTTATTCGCTACAGCGCGGGCGGAGAGCATGGATTCATGCCCGAAAACCTCCCTGGCTTCGGCTACCCACATAACAATCTTGCACAGCAGGGTGTGCTGGGATGGAACCACATCTTTACGCCGCGGCTGCTAAATATGGCTACGCTGGCTATCTCGCGCCTCAGCATGAACCACACGACGCAGAGCGCCTACGTAAACGACATCGTTAGTCAACTCGGCATCCAGGGTATCGGTTACGGTGGTCCCGGCGCGTGGGGTGCGCCCTACTTTACCGTGCAGGGCTACTCACCTTTCGGAGACAGCTATCTCGCGACACCCATGCACTCGTGGGACACCATAGTAGAAGGCCGCGATTCTCTCAGCTGGCAGCTGGGGCGCCACAGTCTCAAGTTCGGCGGGGCTTACCAGAAATTCATCTGGCCTATGTGGGGATTTTTCCAGAACCGCGGCTACTATCAGTTCACCAACGGCTTCACTACGAATATTGGTGCGAATAATGGCACAGGTTCCGGCCTCGCCAGCTTCCTGCTAGGTTTGCCCGTCGCTCGCCAGTTGCAGGCTGGTGTTCCGCAGATGAACCTGCGTCAGTGGTACGCAAACGCCTATACGCAGGACACATGGCGCCTCACTGCGACGACCACGCTCGACTACGGCCTCCGCTACGAGTACATGAGCCCCCTGGTGGATATCACTTACACGAACAGCAATCTCGTTTTCGATGAAAATGGCACTCCTTCCGTCTTTATTGGAGGGCAGAACGGCTATCCCAAAGGGTTGACTTATCCTCCGCAGACTGATTTTGCGCCGCGTCTCGGGATTGCGCAGAGTGTTCCGCACATGGGACTGGTCATGCATGCGGCATACGGTATCTTCTACACGCCGGTCGATATGAATACATGGTGCAACCAGCGCCATAACGTGCCTAATGTCTTCCCTGAGACGGCGCAGAGCGACAACTTCACACCGTCGATCCCCGGCTACAATTTTCCTCCGCCGGTACTCGGCACCACCGCGGTCAGTTTTACCGCAATGCCGCTCCATCCTTCTCCCCAATACATTCAGCAGTGGAGCGCGTCGATCGAGCAATCACTGGGCAAAGAGACGACGCTCGAAATCGGTTATCTCGGCTCCGGTGGGTTCCATCTGCAGCGTGCGCACCTGATCAACAACGCGCAGCCTGGGCCGGGTCTGATTCAACCACGCCGGCCGCATCCCAGGATCAGTTTCGTTCCCAACTCAGTCTTTCCGCCGAATGTGACTGTGGTGAGCACAGCATTTCCCGTCAGCACCATTAACTACTTGGAGAACACGGCGCAGAGCTGGTATGACGCGGGTTATGTGAATGTGCGCCGGCGTTATGCACGTGGCTTGAGTTTGCTGGCAAATTACACATTTTCGAAGAGCCTCACCAACGCGCCCGATTTCCGCTCGCCTATGTTCGAGGCGGCGATTCCCCAAAACAACTACGATTTGAACGCAGAAAAAGGTCCGGCATGCGACGTGCGCCATCGCTTTGTCCTGAGCGCCGTATATGACATTCCCGCATGGGCGGAGAACCGCTTCACAGAGGCCGTAACGCAGAACTGGCGCGCCTCTACCGTTTTTCAGGTGCAGACAGGTTTCCCGTTGACCATCTCCGTCTTCGGGGATACGGCCAATGCTGGAACCGCAGTCGGTGAAAATCCCATTCGTGCCAACGTCACGGGCGAACCAATCTTCGGTTCTGATACGCGCAATGCGACGACATGGTTCAATCCAACTGCCTTTCTGGCTCCGCCGGCGTATACATTTGGCAATGTTGGTCGCAACTCAGTGTATGGGCCGGGGATGCAAACAATGGACTTGGCGGTGGTGCGCTCCTTTAACCTGACAGAAGGTCTGAAGTTTGAGACGCGCGGAGAATTTTTTAACGCATTCAATCACACGAATCTGGGCACGCCGAACCGTTTTGTGAATACGGCGGGTTTCGGCTCGATCACCGAAGTGACGACTCCCGGACGCGAAATCCAGATAAGCGCGCGATTGTCTTTTTGACAGTCACGCGGCTTTGAAACAGCGCTTCGATAGCTGGAGGAGGTACGGAATCAAGATCTCTCCGACTCTACAATCCTGATTCGATTGCGATATGTTCAGTAGTACCTTCAAAATAAAAGATTGCATGAGAATCAGGACACTTAATAGAAAGACCACGGACGGCCTCCGGGGGCCGTTGCCCTCGTTTTCAGTCTGTATTCTTGGTGTTCTGACTCTACTTTCAACGGGATGCCGCTCTGGTGATCGTCTACCCGATCCGTCTTCAAAGGCATACGCCGATTACGTTTCCACGTTTTACGTGGGCCTGGCAGCACTGCAGGTTGGAGACGACGTTCGCGCGGAGAGCAACCTCGCTAGCGCGACGCAGATGGTTCCGGGAGAGCCTGCCGGGTGGGGAAACTGGGGCATTTTAGCTTTGCGCCAGCGCAGCTTTGATGCAGCGGGACAACGGCTGGATCGGGCGCGAGAACTGGCTCCAAAGAATGACCGCATCTACTACCTTCTGGGACTGTTAGAAGGCGATCGCGGCAACTCAGCGAAAGCGATTGCCGATCTGCGGCAGGCAATTCAACTGAATCCTGCGAATCTGCGCGCGATTTATCAGCTGGCAACGGAAACGGAGCGTCAGGGAGACGCCAACAGTGATGCCGATTTTCAGCACCTGATGGAGCAGATTCTTACGGCGCAGCCCAATAATCTTGCAGCGCTGCTCGAACTGAGCCGTATCGCAGCAAAACGCGGCGACGCAGCAACGTTGCACTCTACCGTGGATAAGATTACTGGGCAATCTGGTGCATGGCCCGCAGATGTGAAGCAGCAACTCGCTGCTCTGCAAACCGCCGCAGCCAGCCCTGAACCAAGATCAGCGGCCACGCGCTCGATCTTTCTGCGCAATGTTTTGATGCAAGTGCCGGAGTTCCGTGCCAGCTTGTCTGAGATCAAGCCGCAGCCGGGAGAAGAGGCCATACCGTTCACGCATTTTCTGCGGCTCGCCACGCCGGTATTTCAACCTGCTCCTGCGGACAACGCGATGTCGTTTCCCCCGCAACCGCTGACAAATCTGCCGGCGGGGAAGTGGAACTGGATCGGCGCGATTTCGCTAAGCGGATCCGGCGCACCCGTAGTAGCAGCAGCGAACGCGCATGATGTGCGCTTGAGTACTGGAGCGGCATTTCCATTTCCTGGAGGCTCGGCGGCCGTAGCTCCATCGCCGGAAGGAATTTTGCCCCTCGATTTCAATTATGACTTCAAGATGGACATGGTGCTGGCAGGCGCAGGCGGGCTGCGTTTCCTGCGGCAGGACAAGCCTGAAGCGTTTACGGACGTGACCGCACAGACGAAGCTGCCTCGTTCGATCACGGATGGTTCCTATTCTGGCGCGTGGGCTGTCGATATCGAAGCCGACGGCGACCTCGATATCGTTGTTGGCTCAAAAGAGGGACAACCGCTTGTTTTAAGAAACAATGGTGATGGTACTTTCCAGCCGATTCGACCCTTCGCAGGCATATCAGGCATCCACCAGTTTGTCTGGGCTGACCTGAACAGCGACGGTAATCCGGATGCAGCGTTGATCGATGGCTCAGGCCAGTTGCATGTTTTCATCAATGACCGCTCGGGAAGGTTCCATGAACAGCCCGTGCCGTCTGGTTTCTCCGACGTCAAGGCCACTGCAGTGGGCGAGGTAAACCGCAATGGAGTGCTTGCCCTGCTAGCAGTGCGTAATGACGGTGAGATCGTCTCGTTGTCTGAATCGGACAATAAGTGGACTTCAAACGTAATCGCGAACGTCCCGGATGCCGCGCGCTCCCTTGCGCGCGAAGTTCGTCTGCGCGCAACCGATCTCGACAACAACGGCGCTTTGGACCTGCTGCTAATGTCGGTCGGTTCTTCGCAAGGTGCACTTATCTGGCTTCAGGATGAGAACGGCAAGTTCGTACAGTTGAGCAGTCCCGTTGGCTCAGGGATGGTTTTCGACTCAGCCGATCTTCATGGCAACGGGCGGCTCGATCTGCTGGGAATTTCAGACAGCGGGCAAGCCATCGAAGCCGCAAATCACGGAACGAAAAATTATCATTGGCAAACGATTCGTCCCCGTGCGCGGCAGGCCTCAGGCGACCAGCGCATTAACTCTTTCGGCATCGGCGGGGACATTGAGATTCGTTCCGGATTACTGGTGCAGAAGCAGCCGATTACAAGTCCGGAACTGCATTTCGGTCTCGGAAACCAGACAGGCGTGGACGTGGCGCGCATCGTCTGGCCCAACGGCTCAGTACGCGCCGAGTTCGCGCTTAAGGCCGATCAGCAGATTGTGACCGAGCAGCGGTTAAAGGGTTCGTGTCCATTTCTCTTCGCCTACAACGGCAAGCAGATGGAGTTTGTGAAAGACACAGTACCGTGGGGTTCGGCAATCGGCCTTCGTATCAACTCCCTCGGCCCAGCACGCATTGAGGCCACCCAGGAGTGGTACAAGATCGGACGCGACCAGCTTGTTCCGCGCAATGGCTATTACGATCTGCGCATCACCGGAGAGTTGTGGGAGACCTACTACTACGACTACCTTGCGCTGATGACAGTCGATCATCCCGCTGGAACGGAAATCTTCACCGATGAGCGCTATGCTACACCGCCCGTAAAGCTCGCCGTGACGGCCGTGGAAACGCCCCAGCCTATCGCAAGCGCCGTCGACGACAACGGGCAGGACGTAACCGATATCCTCAAATCGCTCGACGGTAGGTATCTCGACACCTTTGGACGCGGACAATATCAGGGAGTCACCCGCGACCACTACGTCGAGGTCGATCTTGGAAACAACGCGCCAGCCATCGGCCCTTTGTGGCTCATCGCACAGGGCTGGTTGCATCCATCCGATTCGTCGATCAACATCGCCATGAGCCAAGGAAATCACGCACCTCCACGTCCGCTGAGCCTCGAAGTTCCCGACGGACACGGCGGTTGGAAAGTAGCAAAGGCGAATCTCGGCTTTCCCGCAGGCCGCTACAAAGCATGCCTCATCGATCTAACGAACGTCTTCCTGCCCGGAACTCCGCGCAAGTTGCGTCTGCGAACAAGTCTGGAAATCTACTGGGACTCAATTGAGTGGGCGAAAGGATTGCCCAGCGCGACACCCAAAATCACGCGATTGACTCCGGCGACAGCGGACCTTCACTATCGCGGCTACTCCGTGATTCATCAGGCCAACGCATCTTCACCGGAGATTCCCGATTACAACCACCTTCTGGCAACGACGCAGATATGGCGCGACCTCGAAGGTTACTACACGCGCTATGGTGATGTCCGGCCACTTCTTTCCAGCATCGACGACCGCTACGTCATCATGAATGCCGGCGATGAGCTTGCACTTCGCTTCGCTGCTCCCGCGCCTCCGCCCGCTGGCTGGGTGCGCGACTACGTAATCGCCGGCGATGGCTGGATCAAAGACGGCGACTACAACTCTACCTACTCAAAGACCGTGCTGCCTTATCCCTTTCACGCACAAACTGAATACGACACCGCGCCGGGCAAGCTCAAAGATGATTGGGAGTACCGGCATCACACCGAAGATTGGCAGACGTATCACACACGCTACGTTACGCCGGATATTTTTGATAACGCCTTGAGGAGTAACTCCGGAAAATGAAGCGTGTACCGATAGCGCGAATTGTACTGATCATCTTTTTTGCAGGACTGTTGCTGACTCCCATCGTGGTGAAGCACGTATCATCCGAGCGCAAAGCGTCCGCGGGAACAACGGTCGATGTCGCTTCCGCAGTCGCGCGTCACGGCTTCTATCTCCAGGAAGTCTCCCACGCTGCTGGCATTGATTTTGTTCACCAGGGCCCAACTCTCGATCCGCAATTGGCGCACATCATGCCTGAAGTCGCATCGATGGGCGCCTCCGTCTCTGTTGTCGATTTTGATCGCGACGGCTGGCCCGACATCTACCTAACGAACAGCGCCGAAGGCACCAAAAATCATCTCTACCGCAACATGCACGACGGCACCTTCGAAGATGTAGCCGAAGCGCTGGGCATCGCCGACGTGAATCAACCTGGCACCGGCGTTTCCATGGGCGCAGTATGGGGCGACTATGACAATGACGGTTATGAAGATCTGTTCCTGATCAAGTGGGGTCGCCCCGAGTTGTTTCATAACGATCAGGGCCACGGCTTTACTCGAGTAAGTGAACAAGCAGGACTGCCTCCTTGGATCAACGCCAACACTGCTATCTGGTTCGACTACGATGGCGACGGTTTGCTCGATCTTTTTGTCGGCGGCTATTATCCGGAAGATGTTGATCTCTGGCACCTGAAATCAACCAAAATGATGCCCGAGAGCTTCGAGTACGCCAAGAATGGCGGGCGTAAATATCTCTTCCACAACTTAGGCAACGGCAAGTTTGAAGAAGTGAGCGCAAAGGTAGGGATCGCGAGCAGACGATGGGCTTTGGCCGCCGCCGCTGGTGACCTGCGCGGTACCGGGCACCCCGATCTCTTCATCGCCAATGACTACGGTGTTTCCGAGTTGTACCTCAACGACGGCAAGCGTTTCCATGAAGCCGGCGAGCAGACTGGCGTAGGCTTCGCTCCTAAGAGCGGTATGAATGCTGCCTTCGGTGACATCTTCAATCAGGGCCGCTATTCAGTCTACGTCTCTAACATCTCCGAAGACGGCGTACTCATCCAGGGCAACAACCTGTGGGTCCCAAAAGAAGGCACCTCAGGTAACGACATCAAGTTCGAGAACCTTGCACGCGATATGGGCGTAGAACTGGGTGGATGGAGTTTCGGCGCTCAGTTCGGCGACCTGAACAACGACGGAACGCTCGATCTCTTCCTAACCAACGGCTATGTTTCTCTCGATCGCAAGCGCAATTACTGGTATGACTTCTCGAAAGTAGCAGGCGGCAATGCTTCGATCATCGGCGATGCCAAAGACTGGCCCGCAATGGATGGCCGCAGCCTTTCCGGCTATCAACAAAAGCACGTGTGGCTGAACGATGGCGCAGGCAAATTTGTCGACGTAGCACAGGCAGTAGGAGTCACAGATACTCACGACGGGCGCGCTGTTGCACTCGTCGACTTATGGAACCGCGGTGTGCTCGATGTTGTGGTGGCGAATCAGGGTGGACCGCTGCTGCTCTACAAAAACATCGTCATGCCGGAAAACAATTGGATCGAGTTTGCGCTGACGGGAACGAAGAGCAATCGCAGCGCCATCGGCGCGCAGGTGGCGCTTTATTGGAATGGGCAGCAGCAGATCCAGCAGGTTTCCGGCGGATGCGGCTTCGCCGCGCAAAACGACCGCAGGCTTCATTTCGGATTAGGCAAGAATCCGCAAATCGAGAAAGCCGTGATTCGCTGGCCATCAGGCAAGGTTCAAACACTGAATGGCCTTGTGCTGGGCAAACTTTATAAGATTGAGGAGCCCGCATGAGCCAGCCCGCCATTACGACGCCCGCTCCCCCGAATCAAACAAAGCGGTGGAAACAGTACCTGAGCCTCGACAACCGTTTTGTTCCACCGGTTTTCATCACTCTCATTCTGCTTGTAGGGCACCTTACATTCGGCATCCTGGAAAGCTACCAGAAGACGTTGCTCGCCATTGGAACAAGCATCCTTGCAGAATTGATTCTGGGTCGTGTCTTTCTTCACAAGTGGCCGAACTTAGCCAGCGCCTACATTACAGGTATCAGCGTTGGCATCCTGCTGCGCTCACCGGCTTTCTGGCCGTATGCGCTGTGCAGTTTAATCGCGATCACTTCAAAATATGTGCTACGCGTTAAGGGCCGTCATATCTGGAACCCATCGAATTTCGGCATCTGCGTCATGCTCTTCCTGGCCTCAGAGGCCGTTGCCAGTCTGAGCATTCAGTGGGGCAACAATCTCTGGGCCATGCTTGTCATCTGGGTGCTGGGCACGGCGATTATCTGGCGCCTTCGCCGCTTTCATATCTGTGCCGTGTATGTCGTTTCGTTCATCGCACTAGCTTTCCTGCGCGCGTGGATCACAGGCGATCCCTGGCAGTCGGAGATTTCTCCCATTACCGGCCCGGAGTATCAACTCTTCATCTTCTTCATGATCACCGACCCGAAAACGACAGTCCGCTCGAAGCTGGGACAATGCGTTGTCGCATCTTGCGTGGCCGTCGTCGAGTTTTTCCTGCGACTGGATCAGAGCATCTACGCGCCGCTGTATGCCTTGTTCATCGTCGGGCCAATCGCCATGCTCATTGAGATGTGGGTGAATGCGCGTCGTCCACAACTGACGACTCCAGCTACTGCCTGAACCGTATGCGCGTAAAGATCAAAAAGGAAACTATATTCATGTCGTTCTGCCGGCCATCTCTCCGCTTTTTGCCATTGGTTTTGCTACTTGTTGTTCCTGGCTGCAAACGAGCGAATCCCGTTCCATCCGCGCAGGAGAAATCTGCCGCCGCTACCCAACCTGCTGTGGTCCCAACACCGGACTCGAATAAGAATGTCGAAGCTGCTCCGGTGCGCCCATCTGGCTCTATCCACTTCATAGACGTCACGGCCGAGGCCGGCATCCATTTCAAGCACAATAGCGGTGCTTTCGGGAAAAAGTATCTCCCCGAGACGATGGGCAGCGGTGTATGCGTTCTCGACTACGACAACGATGGCGGGCAGGACATTCTCTTCGTCAACTCCATGGATTGGCCCGAACACAAGACGAACAAGTCATTTCCTACCCTCTATCACAACAACAAAGACGGCACCTTTACCGACGTAACGCGTCAAGCCGGCATCGAGACGGAGATGTACGGCCTCGGCTGCGCCGCAGCAGACTATGACAATGACGGCTTCGACGACATCTACATCACGGCGCTCAACCGCAACTATCTCTTTCATAATCTAGGCAACGGGAAATTCGCGGACGTAACTGCCAAAGCCGGCGTCCGCGATTCCGGCTTCGCAACAGGCGCAGTGTGGTTCGACTACGACAACGACGGAAAGCTCGATCTCTTCGTCTCGCACTACGTTGATTGGACGCCTGCAACGGATCAAAACTGCAGCCTCGACGGCAAGCACAAATCTTACTGCACACCGGAGTTGTATAAAGGCCAGAGCGCAACCCTGTACCACAACAAGGGCAACAGCACGTTTGAGGACGTAACGAAGAAGGCCGGACTCTACGACCCATCGAGCAAATCCCTCGGTATCGCTCTGATCGACTACGACAACGACGGTTGGATGGATCTGTTTGTCGCCAACGATACGCAGGCGAACAAGCTCTATCACAACAATCACAACGGCACGTTCACCGATGAAGCG
>Ga0210392_10001289_pt1 | contig 13456 bp, 9 predicted proteins | sample IncBWC30OmetaG_FD_161057 | JGI IMG/M metagenome (GOLD analysis project Ga0210392, IMG submission 161057) | Forest soil microbial communities from Barre Woods Harvard Forest LTER site, Petersham, Massachusetts, United States - Inc-BW-C-30-O ...
GGCGGTGAGGCGGAGAATTACCGCAAGATCTACCTGGAAGGAAATCGAAACCTGCTCGCGTGGCTCGCCCAATCGCCACCAAAAAAATTCGTCTACACCAGCAGCACCAGTGTCTATGCGCAGAACGACGGCTCGGTGGTGACGGAAGCCAGCCCGTTGGAACCGGAAGCACCGACGGCGCAGGTGCTGGTGGAGACGGAGAAATTTCTGCTCGCCGCCGCCCGCAATCATTTTCCCGCGCTCATCCTGCGCGTGGCCGGCATCTACGGCCCGGCGCGGGGCCATGCGTTCAAGCAATACCTGCGCGGCGAAGCCCGCATCGAGGGCGAAGGCGCGCGCTGGCTGAACATGATCCATCGCGATGACGTCATCGGCGCCATCATCGCCGCGCTCGAGCGTGGCACCCCTGGCGAAATCTACAACGCCGTGGACAACGAGCCGGTCAGCCAGCTGAAGTTTTTTGAATGGCTCGCGGCGGAGCTGCAAAAGCCGCTGCCGCTGCGTGTCCCGGCAGACACCGAGGTCTGGCGCAAGCGCGGCGTGACCAACAAACGCGTCAGCAACGCCCGACTGCTCGCGGAATTGCGTTACCAGTTCAAGTTCCCCGATTTCCGCGCCGGGTATGCGGCCGAGATCAAAAACCTGGCAGCCGACCACGAATAAATAAAAAAGGCGTTGCGGCACCCTGAAGCGGATGCCGCAACGCCTTTGAATTTGGCGGAAAATTATTAAACCGCGCTGTCGCCGCGTTCGTCCGTGCGGATGCGGATGGCTTCCTCGATGGCGGAGACGAAAATCTTGCCGTCGCCGATCTTGCCGGTCTTGGCCGCCTTGATGATGGCGTCCACGGCGGCCTTCACCAGGTTGTCGGCGATGACGGTCTCGATCTTGATCTTGGGCAGGAAATCCACGGTGTATTCGCTGCCGCGATAGATCTCCGTGTGGCCTTTCTGCCGGCCAAAGCCCTTGACCTCGCTGACGGTCATCCCTTGGATGCCCAGTTCATTCAGCGCGTCTTTGACTTCGCTCAGCTTGAACGGTTTGATGATGGCTTCGATTTTTTTCATATTGGTTCACTCATTATACGCACGTTCCCCGTGTTGGGAAAGGTCAAGTCCGATGCTTTCATCCTCCTGGCTCACGCGCATGCCGACGGTCTTGTCCACGATCTTGAAGATGACGAACGTGCCGATCACCCCCAGCGCCGCCGTGAACGCCACGCCGATGAGCTGGTTCATGAACTGCACCGAACCGCCCGCGAGCGAAACGACCGCGCCGCCCTTCATGAACGTCGTGGCGATGGCGGGGTTCACCGCGGCATTCGCGAGGAAACCCAGCATCAGCATGCCGGTCACGCTGCCGACGCAATGCACGCCGAACACATCCAGTGAATCATCGTAACCCAGCGCATGTTTTAGCTTGGACACCGCAAAATAACAGATCACGCCGCCGGCCAGGCCGATGCAGAAGGCGGCCGGGATGCTCACGAATCCGGAAGCGGGCGTGATGGTGGCCAGGCCCGCGACCATGCCGGACGCCGCGCCGAGCACGCTGGCCCGGCCTTTCAGCAGCCATTCCACAAACATCCAGCTCATGGCCGCCGCCGCGGCGGAAAAATGCGTGGCCGCAAAGGCGCTCGTCGCCAGCCCGCCCGCGCACAATGCGCTGCCCCCGTTGAAACCAAACCAGCCCACCCACAGCAACCCGGTGCCGATGAGCGAGAGTACCACGTTGTGCGGCATCATCGGTTCGCGCGGGAAGCCGTCGCGCCGGCCGAGCATCAGGGCCAGTACCAGCGCCGAGACGCCGGAACTGATATGCACCACCGTGCCGCCCGCGAAATCAAGCACGGGAATCTTTCCGCCCAGCGCCCAACTGAACAATCCACCCTTGCCCCACACCATGTGGCAGATGGGCAGGTAGATGAACGTCACCCACAGCAGCATGAACAGAATGTAGCCGCTGAATTTTACGCGTTCGGCGATCGCCCCGCTGATGAGCGCCGGGGTGATGATGGCAAACATCAGTTGGAACAGCATGAAAGTCTGGTGCGGAATCGTCGGCGCGTAGTCGCCGTTTGGTGCGATGCCGACATCCTTGAGGAACAGATACGTCAGCGGGTTGCCGAAAAAGGAATTTCCTTCCGCAAACGCCAGGCTGTAGCCGTACACCAGCCAGACCGTGGAGATCAATCCCATCAGCACCAGGCTGTGCATCATCGTGGCGAGGACGTTCTTGTTCCGCACCAAACCGCCGTAGAACAGGATCAAGCCGGGCGCGGTCATCATCAGCACCAGCGCGGAACTGACCAGCACCCAGGCGTTGTCACCGTTATTGACCGTAAGGGCGGGTATGGCCGCCTCAGCCGCGTGGGCGGTTCCGGCGAGGGCCAAAAAGGACAAAATAAGGCATGAATAGAACAAAAAATGTCGTCTGATACTATGAATCCGGTTCATGGGCGCGAAGTTCAACAAATCCCCGCCGGAGTGTCAACGTTGGCCTTGGTGAAATAGAACCTTAATTTGATTTGGTAGGGACATCGCGCTGCGATGTCCCCGCCCGAAAAGCGAAGCTGAGGGCGGAATGATTGCGGCGCGGCCTTCCCAGCGTTCGAACGATTCCGTCGCCTGACGCTGCGCTCGGCGACGGGGACATCGCAGCGCGATGTCCCTACCTGGTTAAGATGTGAAAACTTGTTCGATTTTGTCCCCGTTCACGTTTAATTTGCCCGCCGCATGTCCGCCGAAGCACAGCTCACACCCATGATGGCCCAGTATCGCCGTATCAAAGGCGAACTGCCCAAGGATGCGCTGCTGCTCTTCCGCCTCGGCGATTTTTACGAGATGTTCTTTGAGGACGCGCAAGCCGGCGCCCAGTTGCTCAACCTCTCGCTCACCGCCCGCAACGGCGTGCCCATGTGCGGCCTGCCGCATCACGCGGCCAACGGCTACATCAGCCGCATCCTGAAAAGCGGGCGCAAGGTCGCCATCTGCGACCAGACCGAGGAAGCCAAGCCCGGCAAGCTCGTGAACCGCGAGGTCACGCAAATCCTCTCGCCCGGCACCCATTTTGACGACCGCATGCTGGTCGCCGAACGGAATAATTTTCTCGCGGCCGTCAATCCGTCCGGCAAAACCTTCGGCCTCGCCCTCGTGGACCTGACCACCGGCGATTTTTTGACCACGGAACTGGAAAATGATGCCGCCCTGCTCGCGGAACTGGAACGGTTGCGGCCGGCCGAGATCATTTTTCCCACCGAGGCAGTTTCGCTGCGGGATTCGCTGCGTGGGGCGTTCCAAATTTTGAGCGGCTACGATGACTGGACGTTTGCGCCGGAAACCGCGCTCTTCACCGTGCGCGAACATTTCAAGGTCGCCACGCTGGATGGGTTTGGCCTGAAGGACCGTTCCGCCGCCATCGGCGCGGCGGGCGCGGCGCTGCATTATCTGACGCAAAGTTTGCGGCGGGACGTGAAGCATCTCACGCGCATCTCGTTTTACCGGCGCAGCGATTTTCTCACGCTCGATTACACCACGCTGCGGCATCTGGAGATCCTTGAGCCCCTGCATCACGATGCCCCGCGCAATTCCTCGCTTTATGGCGCGCTGAACCGCACCGCCACGCCCATGGGTGCGCGGTTGTTGCGCCAATGGCTCTCGCAACCGCTCGCCGCAGTGACGCCGATCCAGCGGCGGCAGGACGCCGTGCGGACGTTCATCAACAATTCTTTCGGCCTCGACAGTTTCCGCCAGCAACTCGCAAACGTGCGCGACCTCGAACGCACCATTGGCCGCGTCAGCACCGGTTCCGGCAACGCCCGCGACCTCACGGCGCTGCGCCTGGCGCTGGAACAGATTCCCGCGCTGAGACAGACCCTGGCACAAGTAGGACAGGCTTCCAGCCTGTCCAGTTCAGATGGCTTCAAGGAACTGGTGGATGAATCTGACGGCAACACGACAGGCAAGATGCCTGTTCCACTATTGCCGGACCTCACCGCCCAGCTTACCGAGTTGCCCGACCTCGTTGACCTGGTTTCCCGCGCCATCGTGGATGAGCCGCCGCTGGCCATCAAGGAAGGCGGCATGATCCGCGACGGTTTTGACGCCGGGCTCGACGAACTGCGCACGGCCCAGCGCAGCGGCAAGGATTGGATCGCCAAATTGCAGGCGGACGAGATCGAACGCACCGGCATCACGTCGCTCAAGGTGCGCTTCAATTCCGTCTTCGGCTATTACATCGAGGTCACCAAGTCGAACCTCGACAAGGTGCCCGCACATTATCATCGCAAACAGACCGTGGCGAACGGCGAACGGTTCATCACGCCCGAGCTGAAGGACATGGAGGGCAAAATCCTCGGCGCGGAAGAACGCAGCGTGAAGGTGGAGTACGAGATTTTCCAGCGCGTCCGCGAAGCTGTTTTGGGCAACCTGCCGCAGATCCAGCAGACCGCGTCCGCCCTCGCGCAACTGGACGTGCTCGGCGCCTTTGCTGAAACCGCGCGGCTGTTCAATTACACCTGCCCACATATCGCGGATGAAGGCGTGTTGTCGATGCGCGATGGACGGCATCCGGTTTTGGAGCAGCAGCTCGTGGAGGAGCGGTTTGTGCCGAATGATACCTTACTATCGAGCGGAGCGCCGGGCACCGTCCCGGCGAATTCCAATTCGGGCGACCAACACGCCGGGGCGGTGCCCGGCGCTCCGGCCCAGATCGGGCTCATCACGGGGCCGAACATGGCGGGTAAATCCACCTATATCCGGCAGGTGGCGTTGCTCACGCTGCTGGCGCATACGGGCAGCTTTGTGCCGGCGGCCGAGGCGCGCATCGACCTCGTGGACCGCATCTTCACCCGCATCGGCGCGAGCGATGATTTGGCGCGCGGGCAGTCCACCTTCATGGTGGAGATGACCGAGACCGCAAATATTCTAAATAATGCCACCGCCCGCAGCCTCATCGTGCTGGACGAGATCGGCCGCGGCACCAGCACTTTCGACGGCTTGTCGCTCGCGTGGAGCATCGTGGAGCATCTGCACAACCAGGTCGGCGCCAAGACCCTGTTCGCCACGCATTATCATGAATTGACCGAGCTGGCCGGGCGGCTGCCGCGCCTGAAAAATTACAACGTCGCCGTCCGCGAATGGCACGACCAGATCGTGTTCCTGCGCAAGATCGTGGAGGGCGGCACGGACAAGAGCTACGGCATCCAGGTGGCCCGCCTCGCCGGCGTGCCGAAGGCGGTCTTGGAACGCGCCAAGCAGATTCTGTCAAACCTCGAAGAATCCGAACTTACGCCGGAAGGAAATGTGCGCCAGCCGCGCCGGCAGCAGGACCGGGAGAAATTGAAAGCGCTCACGCCCGCGCCGCAGATGGATTTGTTTGGGTGAAGTTGTTCGGAAAACCCAAGTACAAAATTGCAGGTGCAATATAAGACTGCTACAACCCTTTCAGGGTTGGTGAATCTTATGCGGTTTACCTAGGGTAGCTCGTTCCTCGCAACCCTAGGCTGCAATGATTGAACCCCGTTGGGGTTTCAAAAAACTCCGTTTCTATTGGACCAGATTAAGATTCAAATAATAACGTGTCGATTTAAGGTTGCCGGTGCGTTTTAGCGCATTTATTTGCACCAGATCCTGCAAGTCGCGCGTCGCCGTCGCCCGGGAAGTTTTGGCGATGTGGATATAGTTTTCCGCGCTTAAACCGCCTTTGAATCCTTCCGGCTCTTCGCGAAACATCCGGGAAATGACTTTCTCCTGCCGGAGATTGAGTTGCTCCTTGAACCGGTCAAAGAACTTCGCCTTTGTGATGAGCAGATCAATCATCTTCTGCGTGAACACCTGTCCTTCCAAAATGGTTTCCGCAAAGTATGACAGCCAGCCGGTGATCTCGTTCCGTCGGTTGCTTTTTTCCAGCCAGTCGTAATACGCCTTCCGCCGGCTGTTGATGACCTGTGAAAGTGCGATTAGCGTGGGTTGCTTGAGGGCCTGGGACAGGGCCTTTTCACTGATGGCGCGGCCGATGCGGCCATTGCCGTCTTCAAACGGGTGAATGGAAACGAAATAGAGATGGGCGATGCCGGCGCGGGTGAGCGGAGGCAGCGGCTGTTTGCCGTCCGGCGCGGTTTCGTTGAACCAGGCGATGAACCGTTTCATTTCCTTGGCCAGGGCTTTGGCCGGGGGCGCTTCAAAATGAACCTTGGGGGCGTGAATCGCCCCGGAAACAACCTGCATGGCGGTTTCATCCGTGCGGTAGGCACCGATTTCTTTCATGTCCCGCCTTCCCTGCATGAGCATGCCGTGCCAGCCAAAAAGGCTTTCGTCCGTGAGCGGCGTCGCGAAATGATGGTAAAGATCCGCCATCATCTCGGCGATGCCCTGTTCGGCCGGCGACGTTTTGCGGTCATCCGTCGCCAATCCAAAGTTCCGGCGGATGGAAGATTGCAGGCTCTCGCGATTTAAAATTTCGCCCTCGATCTCGGAAGTTTTCAACGCCTCGTTGCTGATGAGCTGGATGGTCAGGGCATTCCGGTCTTCGGTGCCGATGTGTTTGATTGCCCCCGTTAAAATCCCGGCCTGGTGCAAAAACTGGTGCTCCAAGGGCACGAGTTTGGCCGCATCATGGCTGAAGTTCGGCCAGTCTGCCTGCTCCCAGTTCCATCGTTTCATGTGTGGCATGAGGTATAAAATTACCTTTTATGCCTCACATAATGGCATATTTTGAGCTATAAATCCACCGTTTTATTCATCAGAGCCGCCCGTCACGGCTTCAACCACTTCACAAACCAATCGATCGCCGCGCGTTCAGCGTCCGGCTTCACAGTGTGGCCGCTGTCTTTCTCGATGATGACGGCAAACCTATCGCTGGCGTGCTCGGTGGCGTAGGCTTTGTCGCCGGCAGCAATGCATTCCTGCACGCCGGGCAGGGGAGTGTGGTTATCCTTGTCGCCATTGATGATGAGTAGCGGGCGCGGGGCGATGAGGCGCATCATCTGCGGGCCGTCGAATTCCGTGTCGATGCCCGGTACGACGCGGTCGTAGAATTGTTTCACAAACGCGGAATCCGGTCTGGTCACACCGGATTCCTTGGTGACGGTGGCGAAGGAGCTTTGGACGGTGGCGATGCGGCCCTGCCAGTCGTTATGTTTCAGCGCCCAGGAGAAGCTTTGCATGCCGATGCACGGCACGGCCACGGCGATGCGCGGGTCCGCCGCCGCCGCAAAATACGTTTCAACGCCGCCCTTGGAGATGCCGATGATGCCGATGCGCGCCGGGTCCACGTCCTCGCGTGTTTCCAGATAATCGATGAGCCGGGTCACGTCCCAGACGGTGTCGTAGTACAGCGGATGTTCCCCGGAGCCGTGCCACGCCTTGACGATGGCGGCGTTGTAATCCTCCGTGCCATTGCCCGTCTTGCGTTCGCCATGATAGCGGCCATCGATGGCCACGGCGATGAAGCCGCGTTCCACCAGCTTGCGGCACAGCGGGGTCATGCCTTCCTTGTTGCCACCGGTGCCGTGCAGCGCGATGACCACCGGGCGTCGGCCGGTGGAATCCGGCGATTTGAACAGGATGCCCGGCACGCGGTCCGACGCATCGGCGGCGAAGGAGAAGCGGATTTGCGCGAGGTCGTTGGTCGCCCGCCATTCCCCGGCCTGCGGCGCGAGCGGCACGCGCGGGTGGTCGATGAGGCGGTGAAGATCGGCCCGGGTATCGACATGGGCGCAGCCGGTGACCCAGATAAGCAACGCCGCCAAAGGGAGAAAAGGCTTCATGCCGTCTTTTTGTCGGAACCCGGCGGGTATGACAAGTATTATATGTGACGCTACAACGGCAGCGGTCACCTAGTTTCCGGGGCGCGGCGGTTACGCCGCTTAAGCTTGCGCAAATCCGTCTGCATTAAAATTTTTCAAGTGTTCGTGCAACCGGACGTTGAAGCGACCTGAAGGTCACGCCCCGTCCGAGGTACTGGCGTACGGTCGCCGCTGCTGATATTTTCTTCGATGCGGTTCATTTTACGATTTTCAAAAACCCTTCAATTCCCCAACAAATCCGCATTTTTGCGACCGGCCGCATTTTTTCTGACACCCATTATCCTTAATCTTTACGGGGCGATTTTAATTTTTACGGGATTTTTTGGGTCGGACCCCCTTCCCACTCCCGATTTTTGAAAATAAATGGCATAAATCTGCATTCTACATTCCCGGGAGAAATTCAACTTTTCAAGGACTGTGATACGGTCGGGGGATGACAGTGACATTTGAAAAGCGGAAAGCGGGAAAGCGGGAAAGCGGGAAAGCGGAAACCGGACTGAAATCTGGGGTCTCGGGTCTGGGCACCCCGAGCCGAGCTGGTGCTCGGCGCTCCGGGGCTGGGCCTGTTCACAAGCTTACGTCAAGACTTCGGCGGAATGCGTTCACCGGTATTCACCCGTATTCACCAAAATTCACCGATATTCACCCAATTCGGAGAAAAAATTGTGTGCTTGCGTACGGGGGCCGAGGTCCGAGCCGAGCGGGCAGGCATTCCAATTCAAATGAATTTAAAACGTTTCAAATGATTTCAAACCGATTCAAACCGATTCAAACCACTTTTAAAAAAATAAAAATAACCGCCAAGACCGGCGGACGCCAAGATCCTGGTGGACGGCCATCCATCTGAAACTTGCGAAAAGGCCAATGAAAACGCAAAAATTAAACCAAATTAAACCAGATTAAACCGCCGCATCCGCGGAATGACGAAGCCCTAATGACGAATGACCAAAAACCTGGCGCAAATGATGGCCTCGGGGAGTTCGAACGCTCTTGTGCGGGCGGCGCTGCTGCGGCTGGTCCCGCTCGGAGCGGAACACAGCCGCGCTCCGGGGGCGGGTAACAGGTTATCCGGGTAAATCCGACCTAATCCGACCTAAAAAATTTATAAATTATGCGATCGGCGATTTACGAGGCGAAAATGACTCACGCAAAGGACGCAGAGGGCGCAAAGGTCCGAAGGTGCTTCATTGATCAACACGCCGGGCACTTGCGTACTGCCGGCCGTTTTTCCACGCGCTGCGAGTTGGGACAACTCGCGCTCCGGGGGAATAACAACCGGCTACCGGCGTTTCCAATGTCTCTCATAGACTATGATGGTTCAGCCTTGGGATTTCCATTTTCCCGGCGGAGGGTTGCTGCTAAATTCGCGGGCGTGACCGGCTGGCTGAAACATCTGGAAGGCGCGCCCAAGCGCTTCGTGGCGCCGCTGTGCGTTCTCATCGTGACGGTGGTGGCGGAGGTGGATTTCCTGTCGGGGTACGAGACCTTTTTCTTCATCTTTTACCTGATGGCGGTGATTTTGGGGGTGTGGTTTGTGAATCCGGGGTTTGGCGTGCTGATGTCCGCCTTGAGCGTGGCGGCGTGGATCTCCTCGAACATCGAGGCGGGGGCGCGCTATTCCAGTTATTTTGTGCCGGTGTGGAACGCGCTCATCATGTTCGTGTTCTACCTGATCGTGGTGTGGCTGCTGGTGAAGGTGCGGGATTTCAACCGCGAGCTGGAGGAAAGGGTGCGGCTGCGCACAGAGTCGCTGGCGAAGGAGGTCCGGGACCGGATGCGGTTGCAGAAGGAATTGATCGAGGCGGGCGAACGCGAGCGGGCGCGCATCGGGCATGAGTTGCACGACAGCCTGTGCCAGCACCTGACGGGCACGGCGCTGAACGGGCATCTCACGGGCCAGAAGCTGGCGGCACAGTCGTTGCCGGAGGCGGCGGAGGTGGGCCGGCTGGTGGAATTGATCGAGCAGGCGATCGAGATGACGCGGTCGCTCTCGCGCAGCCTGAGCCCGGTGGAATGGCTGCCGGGCCGGCTGGCGCTCAATTTCCAGGAGCTGGCGGCGAATTCCAGCGAGCTGTTCAACGTGCAGTGCCGGTTCGAATGTCATGAGTCCGGGCCGTTGCCGGAGGCGGAGGTGGCCTCGCACCTGTATCACATCGCCGAGGAGGCGATCGTGAATGCGGTGCGCCACGGCAAGGCCAAAAACATCGTCATCAGCCTGGACGCGACGGAGGAGGAATGGGTGCTGAACGTCACGGACGATGGCACGGGGATTCCGGAAAATCATCAAAATAGCAAGGGGATGGGCTTGCGCATCATGGCATATCGTGCTGACCTTATCGGCGGCACGTTCAGCGCAGGGCGTCAACCCGGGCGGGGGACGCATGTCACCTGCACGCTGCCAAACCCGTCCAATTCACAAGAAAAAAATGGCAACTAAAATCAAAGTTCTGCTGGTGGACGACCACCCGCTGGTCCGCGAGGGACTGGTGAACCTCATCAACCAGCAACCGGACCTGGAGATCTGCGGCGAGGCGGGCAACGAGGTCCAGGCCTTGGAACTGATCAGCCAGACCCGTCCGGATGTGGCCGTGGTGGACATCTCGCTGGAAACCGGTTCGGGCATCGAGCTGCTCAAGAACATCAAGGCTTATCATCCCGCGGTGAAGAGCCTGGTGCTCTCGATGCATGACGAAGGCCTCTATGCGGAGCGGGCGCTGCACGCCGGCGCCCGTGGCTACATCATGAAGCGCGAGGCCGCCAAAAAGGTCATCGCCGGCATCCAGGCGGTTCACGCCGGGCAGTTGTATGTGAGCGAAAAGATCGCGGCGGTGATGGCGGAAAAATTTGTGGGCGGCAAGTCCTCGGCCAACGCCTCGCCGATCGAGGCGTTGAGCGACCGGGAATTGCAGGTGTTCGAGCTCCTCGGCCAGGGCCAGAGCACGCGGCAGATCTCCGAGAACCTGCATGTGGGCTTCAAGACGGTCCAGGCCTACCAGGCGCGCATCAAGGAAAAGCTGCAGCTGGCCAACGCCTCGGAACTGATGCGGGCGGCCATCCGTTGGAACGAAACCAAACAGGCCAAATGACCGTCCGGCGCTTTGTGGGGTTGCACCCTACAAAAAAATAGGGCAGAGTCGTACAGCCGTTGGACAGGGTCTGGCGGCAAGGTTGCTTCACAGAGCAACACCACGGTGCAACCGGCAATAACGTAGACAAAGCAGTACTTATATAACCCGCCGGTTGCGTGTCTACGCCGTGAAACAAAAAACAAAAAACAAATGAAAACGAACAAAAACATCCGCACTGCGGGTTTCACGCTGGTTGAAATCATGATCGTCGTGGCCATCATCGGCCTGTTGGCGGCGATCGCGATCCCGAACTTCGTGAAGGCCCGTGCGACCTCGCAGGCCAATGCCTGCATCAACAACATGCGCCAGCTCGACGCGGCGGCCAACCAGTTCGCGCTGGAAAAGGGCAAAACCTCCGGTTCCTCGATCACGATGACCACGGACCTCACGCCCTACATCAAGCTGAACTCGGCGAACCTCATCCCGCCCTGCCCGGCTGGTGGTACCTACACCTGCGACACGGTCGGCAACAAGGCCACCTGCTCGCTCGGTACCTCGGTTGATCCGGCCCACGTTTCTCCGTAATACATCTGGACAGTGGATTAAAACATTGTCCAAATACAAGACACTGCGATGCCAAGCATCGCAGTGTTTTTGTTTTCAGGAGGGGTGGCTGGGGCAGGCAATCTAGGGTGTCGGACCCTCAGTGCAGCCACGGGAAGATGGAAAGGGCCACCCTTTTTGTTGAATCCAAGGTTGTGGTGGCTGGTCACGAGGCCGTCAAACACAGGGTGCAAGCAGCGTTCCGCGCTGGTACAGCCAGGATGGACATGTGTCATTTGTACCCAATGGCAGGGTCTTCTTTGGACAGCCTGAAATCCGTGCCCAGAATAATACCACGGCACGGTTGATTAAATCCCGCCTCAGCGCCAGTAGCCGTGGGAATTATGCCAGCCGTGCTCGTCGTGCCAGCTCCGGCCCACGACCCAGACGGCATGCGGATGCGGCGGATAACCCCAATGACCGGCGACCCAAAACCAGCCGCCGTTCCAAACCCATTCGCCGTCAATCCAGGCATAATCCGCGCCGGGCGAGACCACGGTGACCGTTTCTACCGGTGCCGGGGGTGGCGCTTGCGGGATGTAAATCGTGGTGCCACCCGAGGTCTCCGAGGTCGCGCCGACGGTGGTGGGCGTGCTGATCATGTAATTGACCACCTTGTCGCTCACGCCGGCATCGCGCAGATCAATGATGTCCGCCGAGGTCAGGTGGAAAACTGTACGGGAATTCTTGATCTGGTTCAGCATCACGTCCTCGCTGATGCCGGCCTTGGCGAGCGCCTTCACGTCCGCCAAGCTCAACGGCGTGCCTTGCACGGCGCGTTCATAGGTCTGGGGTGCCTGCGCCCGGAGCCGGGCTTCCTGCTCGCGGTCGGCTGAATTGCCGATGAGGCCGCCCGCCAGCGCACCCGCCGCCGCGCCGATCAACGCCCCCGCCCCGCCGTTGCGCGGTCCGCCCGCGATCGCACCCAAAAAGGCCCCTGCGCCGGCGCCGACCAGCGCCCCCGTGCCGGTGTTGTTTTGCGAGCCGTCCGGGTTGACGCAGCCGCCCAGAAAAACGGCCATGCCCGCCACGGATAAAACCAAGGTGTGTCTTTTCATATAAAATCGCATGCCTGCCATCGTAACAGACACTCCATAGAACGTCCGGGCTCAAAAAAAGTTTCAATGAAATGCGACCCACAAGTTTCCCTAAACCACCCCATCATTTGTTCAGAATCATTTGCTTTGCGAGGCGGCTCGGTTTTAATTACGGCGTGATTGCAAAACGTGTCATTCCGTGCCTTGATGTCCACGACGGCCAGGTCACCCGCGGCGTCCAGTTCGGCGTCGCCGAAAAGGGCGGCCTGCGCAACGTCGGCGACCCCGTGGAACTCGCCCTGCGCTACAACGAGCAGGGCGCGGATGAGATGGTGTTCTTCGACATCACCGCCACCGCGCACGGCCGCGGCACCATGGTGGACGTCATCGAGCGCGCCGCCGACCAGTGCTTCATGCCGCTCACCGTGGGCGGCGGCATCAAGTCCGTGGAGGACATGTTCACCATGCTGCGCGCCGGGGCGGACAAGATCAGCATCAACTCCAGCGCCATCGCCAACCCGGACCTCATCCGGTCGGGCGCGGAAAAATTCGGCAGCCAGTGCATCGTGGTGTCCATCGACGCCAAAAGGATCGCGCCGGACAAATGGGGGGTGTTCTCGCACGGCGGCCGCAAGGACACCGGACTCGACGCCGTCGAATGGGCAAAAAAAGCCGTGGCGCTCGGCGCGGGCGAGATCGTGCTGAACTCCATCGATGCCGACGGCACGAAGAAGGGTTTTGACCTGGTCATCACGCGGCGCATCAGCGAATCCGTGGGCGTGCCCGTGGTCGCCAGCGGCGGCGCGGGCAGTTTGGAACACATGGCCGAAGTGCTGCTCGAAGGCCGGGCCGACGCCGTCCTGGCCGCGAGTATCTTTCATTTCGGCGAATTCACCGTCGGCGACGTGAAAAAATTTCTCGCGGAGAAAAATATTCCCGTG
>Ga0210392_10001291_pt1 | contig 13446 bp, 9 predicted proteins | sample IncBWC30OmetaG_FD_161057 | JGI IMG/M metagenome (GOLD analysis project Ga0210392, IMG submission 161057) | Forest soil microbial communities from Barre Woods Harvard Forest LTER site, Petersham, Massachusetts, United States - Inc-BW-C-30-O ...
TACCACTTGGCCGGCTTGTCCGCATCGTCGATCAGCATCAGCCCGGGATTGAACCTTAACCCCTCCGCCTGCTCCACCATCGTCTGCTGATCCTGCCTCACAAATCGAGCCCCAAAAAACGTAGCAATCGGAGTTACAAATGGAACCCAATAAAAAACGTTCCACGCCGCACAAACATCAATCCTGCAAGTCGAAGCCGTCACCGGCGTCACCGTAGTCAAACTCGCAAACCACTTCTCCCCCGCCCGGATCGTCTCATACCGCCGATTCGGCAGCACAAAATCAATCGTCGTCGTAATCGGCTCCCCATAAACCCCCAGCAACTTATAAGGCGCAGAATTCGCACTAGGAGCATGCGACGACATCCGGAACCCAGCATTTCTCCCCTTGTGTTCGTCATCGTTCAACGGCTCGAAGTGTTTCTCCTTCTCATGAATGCTCGCCCTACTCCGCCACCACCAGGCCTGATGCACAAAAGGCCCATGCGCCGGGTCCATCAACCCGATAATCCCATGATCCACATTGCAAGGCAGCTCCGCCGTCAGATGCGCCGTACGAAACCGAGCCGAAAACTTCGGCACCTCCGGCACAGCAGGCAACTCACCCACCACCCGCCCGCTGCCGGGCTCAGGGATGTACACCCACGCATACCCATCGCGCTCCTCACAAGGAAACGCCCCCGCAAAAATCTTCGTCGGGTCCAGCGTCTCATGACTCGTCAGCGAAGGAATCTCTCTGCACTGCCCCGAACAAGGCTCAAACCGCCATCCGTGATACTTGCAGGTCACCGTCTCCCCATCGAACCACCCCGCCGACAGCGGAATCCCCCGGTGAGGACAAAGATCCCGCATCGCAAACAGCTTCCCATCCTTCTTCCGTCCCACCAGCAGAGGCACACCCAGCAGCATCGCCGTCGCGGTCTTCCCCGCACCCAGCGCACCCACGCGCATCGCCGGATACCAATCCCCAAAGATCAGCTCCGTCGGCGGCCCACTCACCTGTACAAGTTCACGCATCATTGGTCAGCCTGAGTCTACGACAAACCCACACGCCCACGGAGACCGACACAGATTCCAACGGATCGAAAGGCGGATTGAAAACCTACCAGTAGAGGCAATCGATCGGGAAACCCTCGGACCAACGTTCCTGCAGAACCGCTCCATCCGTCTTTATCCGTCCGATCTATCCAAATCCGTCTCTTATGTTGTGTTGCGGTTTATGTTGTGTTGGATTAGCAGACGTCCTTTATGGTGGGTCCTGATGTGCTTTGGCGCAACATAACAGATACGGGGTTTCCGGAAACTCCGGCTTCCCGAATCGCGTCGCTGAGTGAACTTGCCGAAATGTAAGCCGGACTTTGGAGGAAGTTCGACTGAGAAGCCTCGGGAGCGTAGCGTACGCCGATCAGTCACCACCGCTGAGAGGCACAAAAGGAGGCGGATGCATCGGCTCGGTGAGGAGGGTCACTGAGTGTGAGGCTGGCTTCAGGGCTGTTGGATCTCACCCTTGTAGAGCAACTTGCCCGGTACGAACTCGGTGGCGATGCCGAAGAGAGCGCCGAGGAGGCCGCCGATGGGGGCCAGGCCGCGAGTGAACTTGGCGTTATTGGTAGTGTTGGGGTTCTTGATGCTGGAATCGACGATCGCGCCTATGCCGAGACCGATGCCGGTGCCTATGAGGGTTCCTGCAACCACCGATCCGGTCGCGTTGCGGGCGCGGATCAGCTGGATGCCGGTTCGCGAGAGGGAGATCGAGCGATCGACTCCAGCTTGTCTCCTGTGGCAGATCAGACCGTCGTCGTCGGCTGAGTCGAAGGCACAGAGGATCTTCTGTTTGGGCAGCGTGATCCGGATGGAAGTGCCGGCCTTGAGGGCCTCTATGACGTCCCAGGCTTTCGTCGACGGTTGCGCCAGCCCTGCTGCTGGAGCAGCGAAGAGCAGGGTGAGGCAGAGCCTACGGTTCAGCATGCTGGTGCGGATTAGGCCCACCCCCTCGATCAGGCTCACTATAACGTTCCCCCCAAGGCCGGGCAAGGGTTGAACGGGTTGTTTCGTTTACCGAATGGATACCTGCGAGTACCCCGTTAGTAGCGTTGTTTTTGGTTACCTTGTCGTGTACGCTCGGCCTGTCTGCGGCGTCTGTTGGTTATGTCTTCTGGCGCTGAACTATTGCTTTCCTAAACCCTCGGAGCTTCAGTTGACCCTGTCCTGCCGTAGCAATCTCCAGCCTGGTTCACTGCTTGGGACTCTTGGAGTTTTTCTTCTGGCGGGCGTGGGGGTGTGCTTTGGGAGTGCTCCTGAAGCGGCTGTTCCGGCGGCTTTTGGAGTTGCCGAGCCGAAGGTGGCCGGTTCGGCTGAAGTGAGGGCTCTGCTCGATGCGCTTCCCGATGCTCCCGCACCGAACCTGGTCCTGATGCCGGGTGCGGCACCCTCCGGTTCGGGCGATGAGGCCGAGGGTGACTTGGCGATTGAGTCTCCTACGAGTGCGGTGTTGGTTATGGATGCGGGCGGCGCGGTGATGAAGGTGACGTCAGCGGAGCGGAAGATGACCCGGGAGCAGCTGACCGAGGGCTGCGAGACCGGCAGGATTCAGGGAAAGGCGTGCAAGGTGCACTGGCTGCCGATCTTGTGGCAGTCGTTCGAGTGGCTTACGGTGCAGCACTCGGGGAACATTCTGATGGACACGGAGACCCGGAACGATCTTACGACGCATCCTTACTGGTCGACATATGTGCTTTGCGTCAAGAACTATCGCTGGTACCAGTGGTCGGACGATACGCCGTTCATCGTGCATGACATCGGGCACCCGATGATGGGCGCGATTACAAGCAGCATCTTTGAGCAGAATGACCCGAAGGGGCGGGCGCTGGTGTTTGAGAACAATGGCAACTACTGGCGGAGCCGGCTGAAGGCGATGGCATACTCCGCGGTGTACAGCGCGCAATGGAAGGTTGGGCCGGTGAGCGAGGCTTCGATCGGCAACAGCGGGTGGGCTACGTATTATGTCCCCCATCTTGGGCGCACGACGAATGAGACGGGGTTTCAGGATTTCGTGATCACTCCGGTGTACGGGTTCGGCTGGAATGTTGGCGAGGATGCGATCGACCGCTACATCATGCCGAAGATCCATGCGCATGTGAAGAACCGCTTCTACCTGACGACGCTGTTCTGGATGACGCCGTGCAAGGCGGCCGCAAATGTACTGCGATGGAAGCCGACGTACTACCGGGACTCGGCTTATGCGGCGCCGGGCGCGGTTCGGGGCGGCAATTAGCTTCTAGCTTGAGCGGGCAATCGCGAGAGAAGAGAAGCTGCCTTCGGCAGAACGGTAGCGGTTCGTATTTGCCGAAAAACGGCGCTTCTATGCTGTCAAGGTTTGATCCTCAAGCCCTTTGTTGAAGCCAGCTAATACTGGCACAGTTTCCACAAACCACTACGCTACGGTCAGCAAAGCGCAAATATGCTCGAAGCTTCACCGTTCGCTTCTCAACCAGTCGGTCGAATATTTCTCGATTGCTATCCTGACTAGTTGACTGCGTGTCCTCACTCCTGCCTTGTTGAAAAGCTCTTGGATGGTGGCCTTTATGGAAGTCTCTGACACTTGTAATTTTGCAGCAATCTCCTTGTTAGCGAGTCCATCAAGGATGCTCCGCAGGACTTGATGCTGTCGCTCGCTCAAAGACCGAACTCTGGATTCCGATTCCTTTCTTTCATTTGAGTCCGCGATCAAGGAACGCATGATTCCCTCGTCCAGCCACGTTCCCCCTTTCGCCACGCTCCTAATAGCGTCGATTAGCTGACCAGGGCCACTGTGTTTGAAGATCACCCCAGCCACACCTGTGTTGAGAGTCCTGAGGGTCACGCTCTGTCGCATTCCAGCTGTCACCATTAAAACCCGTACACTGCTCTCACGAACGTGGAGTTCCTGAAGTAAGTCGGTCCCGAATTCCTCTCCCAAATCATAGTCCAGCAAAATGACGTCAACAGGCATGCTGCTAAGAATCTGACGTGCCTGAGCAATTGTTGCGCAATGACCGACAACCCCAAAATCAGATTCCGATTCCAACAGGCGCACCAGGCTTTCGCGAAAGAGAGCGTGATCGTCAACCAGCAGAATGCGGACAGGGTTGCTCATGAGGCTTTCTCTAATCGATTCACCTGCGAGAGCTCAACAATGAAACAAGCTCCACTCGGGAGAGCTTTGTATCGCAACTCGCCTCCGAAGGAGCGCATAAAGGCACGGGATAAATAGAGACCAAGGCCGCTTTGCTGTGCTCCAGTCTGAAATGGGTGAAAGAGCTGCTCTGGTTTGTCCACGCCGCCACCGTTGTCAATGAATTCCACGAGGACGCGATGCCCTTCACTCCTGGCAGAGACGGACAGCATCTTGTCCTTCTTTGGAGACAATGCTCGTCGACTGTTGGTGGTCAGGTTCAGAAAGACCTGTATCAGATTGGTTTGATCGGCCCACACTGGTGGCAAACCCGGCTCCAACATCCAGGCACATTCGATACCTTCCTCGCGTAGTGCCGGAGCAATCACAATTTTCAGATCGTCCAACACGGTAATCAGATCGACCTCTGTAGCCTGATCTGAAGACTGGCGAAGTTCTACCGCGGCGATTCGTTCCAAGGCCAGAACGAGGCTTCCGAGGGCTTCAAAATCCTTATTCTGTGACAGCAACTCGCTGCGCGACAGATTCTGGTGCACGACAGCGATTGCTCCGCATACGTTGCGAATTTCATGAGATACGGCTCCCACTGCAATACGCGATCCGGTCAGCATCTGGTGCAGGCTGGCTTCCTCTCGTGTTCGGAGTTCTTCGGATGCGTCCAGAATCAGTGCTGCTAGACGGGATCCTGTCTCTGTGGAATACGTTGAGAAGCAAATGTCCGCCAAAAACACTTCACCATCCTCTCGCTGTCCGCGCGACTGCATGACCGTGCGGAACAACTGCTGGTTCGTATCCCGGCGTGAGACATTTGAAAGAGACGGGAAATAGTGGTGAATCGAACGCCCCGGGAGCATAGCTGACTCAAGTGCCAACATGCGATGCGCCGCCTCGTTGGCCATCAGTATGCATCCATTCGAATCGGCAGTGATGATCGCGGCGGGACTGCTCTCTATCAAAACTTTCAGCTGTTCTTCTGCCTCACGGCGGGCATCTCGTTGTTTCTCAATCTCATGAAGATGTTCGATGACGACCTGGCGGTTCCGATTCACTTCGTAAACAAAGAGTCCTACGCAGAAGAAGGCCGCAAAATAGAGGACATCGCGCGGCATCCCGACTCTAAAGGTCCAGACAAATTGATCGAAGTTCTCGGTAACGACCGTACAAAGCACAGCGACGCCAGCGATCTGCCACGGACGCAAGACCCTGCCCACCATCAGCATGGGCAGCAGATAAAGGAAGCCGAGAGGCAAATCGTTGATCAGCCGCCAATCGATGAGTGCGATGGCAGTGATCAGGAAACCAGCCCGGAACAGAACAGATTTCCTGCTGCCGCGAAGCAATGGTGAAAGCATAGCTCTCCGTTTTAGTCGCTCGACTTGGGCACATCGAAAACCTCATCGATGCAAGGGCCACTCTCCGTCATCATAGTCAGATCGATCTCCCTAAAACTATCTTGCAGCTCTCTTTCGACTTAGTGACTGGGATTGACCTAAAGATAGCCTGTTTCGCCCGAAAGATAGGGCCGACTGTCCTGGCGCAACCGCTAGGCTATCCATGGGAACACCTCGCGACTTTCCAGCGAACTACGACCTGCCAGGCGTGGAAAGATGACAAGTATCAGTGAACCTGGCACTTAGAAACCAGAGACCTATTGCATGAACCCCCGAAAATCATCCATACATCTTGCCTTGCCTTGTCTTGCTGTGTTTCTGGGGTTGATGCTTCAAGGCCAGCTTGCAAACGCCCAATCCGGCTACACCTGGGAGCAGATCAAGAGCAAGTTCGAGACCGCCAACCCAACGTTGCAGGCGGATGAAATCAATGTGCAGGAGATGAAAGCCCAGGAGACTACAGCGTATCTCCGTCCTAATCCGCAGTTCACTCTTTCGACAGATGGGACTCAAATCGCTCGTTATCAAGGAGTCTGGAAACCAACGACCGGCACTCAGGTTTCCCCTAACTTTAGTTATCTTCACGAGCGCGAGCACAAGCGGGAGTTGCGTCTAGAGAGTGCACAAGAAGGGACGCAGATCGCGGGTTCCCAGCACCAGGACCTCGAGCGCAATCTTCTCTTCAACCTGCGTGCCGCTTTCGTCCAGACGCTCCAGGCGAAGGCAGTACTGGATCTGACTCGTCAGCAACTCGACTATTACGACCACATCATCGACATCAGCCGCGCACGCTTCAAGGGTGGCGATCTTGCCCAGATTGATCTGGACAGAATTGAACTCCAGCGCGTGCAGTACGAATCAGACTTGCAGACTGCCGAGGTCAATCTGCGCACCTCCAAAATCCAGTTGTTGCAGCTATTGAACGATAGAACTCCTGTGGATCAATTCGATGTGCGAGGGCCCTTTGATTTCTCCGACCAGTTGCAGCCTCTGGATACCTTTCGCCAGATCGGCCTCGACAATCGGCCTGATCTCAAGGCGGCGCTTGAGTCGATTCAGCAAGCGGATACCAACCACAAGCTTGCTATCTCTAATGGCTCGACCGATCCGACATTCGGCACTTGGTACACGTACAACCCGTCATTCAACAACCCATATGCCCACCAGACGATCGGTGCCAGCGTGAGCATTCCGCTTCGTATCTTTGATCGCAATCAAGGTGAAAAACAGCGCACACAGTTGGATATTGGCCGTAATCAGCGGCTGGCGGATGCGACACGAGCCCTGGTGTTTGGCGATGTCGATTCAGCGTATGCCCAGGTGAATAGCAACGTGATCCTGTTACGGCCTTACAAAGAAAGATATCTGGCCCAGGCAGTGCGTGTCCGGGAAACCGTAACTTACGCCTATCAACATGGAGGCGCATCGCTAATGGATTTCTTGAATGCGCAGAGCGATTACCGCAACGTGCAGTTGGCCTACCTGCAACTCATAGGCTCCTATTTGACAGCCGCTAGCCAGTTGAATCTTGCTGTCGGGCGCGAGGTGATTCAATGATCAGCAGCAGATCGGTCTTAAAGTTCGTCGCCTGTCTCACGGTGTGTCTCTCTACGGTTGCATGTGAGAAGAAGTTCAACCCTACTGATGGCGCCCCACAATCCTCCAAGCCAAAGGAGGTTGGCGACATGAGTTTGGTGACCGTGGACAAGCCGGATCAATTTCCGCTGGTCACCGCGGAAGGAGTCGAGGCCCCGGCAGAGCTAAAGGTTACGGGAACAGTCAATCCCGATATATCGCGGGAAGTGCCCGTCATCTCGCTTGCCAGCGGTCGCGTTGTGGACATCAAGACGCGGCTTGGCAACGACGTTAAGAAGGGCCAGTTGCTCCTCAGAGTACAGAGCCCCGACATCACGAATGCCTTCAACGCCTATCTAAAGGCCGTCAACGATGAACAACTAGCCAACAAGGCTTATGCGCGTGCAAAGGATCTCTACCAACACGGGGCTGTTCCGCAAAGCGCGTTGGAACAGGCAGAGGACACCGAGAAAGACATGCAGTCCGATCTCAATGCCACGGAAGAGCAACTGAAGACACTCGGCGTGGATAAGAATCACCCGGGCAGTATTGTTCCAGTGTATGCGCCGATCTCGGGTGTGGTGGTCGCGCAGAATGTCACAAACGCTGCGGCAGCCGGCGTGACCTTTTCCGGATCGTCAACCGTGTTCACCATCGCGGACCTGTCCTCCCTTTGGATTCTCTGCGACGTTTATGAAAACGATCTGCCGAAGATCGCGCTTGGTCAGACTGCGACCATCTATACGAATGCTTATCCAGGTCGACTCCTGACTGGACGAATCTCGGATATAGAGCCGGTCCTCGATCCATCGATACGGACCGCCAAGGTGCGTATCGAGCTTCCTAACCCGGGCTTCCTCAAGATAGGAATGTTTGTAACGGCCACGTTTCAAAGTAAAGAGAAACAGATCCACACTGTTGTACCCGCAACAGCCGTCCTCCATCTTCGAGACCGTGACTGGGTCTATGTTGCAGCGCATGACCGTCATTTCCAACGAGTGGAGGTCCACACCGGTCCAATGCTGCCAGGAAACAGGCAGGAACTTCTCTCTGGCTTGTCTGTCGGCCAATCCGTGGTGTCCAACGTTCTGCAGCTCGAATCCACGCTGGAGGCGCAATGATCCGACGGATCGTCGACTTTGCGCTGAACAATAGATTTCTTGTCCTCGGTGGAGCACTTCTGCTCTTCGTATGGGGCATCGTTTCATTCCATAACCTTCCCGTCGAAGCATATCCAGATGTCGCAAACAACTACGTCAACATCATTACCCAATGGCCGGGACATTCCGCAGAAGACATCGAAAAGCAAGTGACGGTTCCAACCGAAATCCAGATGGCAGGAATCCCGCACCTACAGCATTTGCGTTCGACGGCCCTTGCGGGCCTGTCCAGCATTATGCTCATCTTCGACGATGAATCCGACAATAATTGGAACCGCGAGAGAGTCGTCGAAAGAATGGGCATGGTTTCATTGCCTGCGGGTCTTGTGCCTCAGTTGGGCACGGACTGGAGCCCCGTCGGCCAGATCTACTTCTACACGATCGAGAGCAAGAACCCTAAGATCGATGTGATGGAGATTAAGTCCATTGAGGACTGGACGCTCGAAAAGCAGTTCAAACAAGTCCCCGGCGTTGTGGATGTGTCCAGCCTCGGCGGCGAAACGAAGGAATATCAGGTCCGCCTCGACCCAGACAAGCTCATCTCCTACGGTTTGAACATAGCCCAGGTTGAGCAACAGTTAACCAATAACAACACCAATGCCGGCGGCAGCTATATCGTTGCGGGAGCGCAACAGATCAATGTGCAGGTCGTAGGACTTGTCGCCAGCGTACAAGACATTGAAAACACCGTTATCAAAACGCAGGCTGGAACAGCCTTGCGCGTGAAGGACATCGCTACAGTCGAACAAGGGCCGAAGATCCGGCTGGGGCAGAACGGCAGAACCATCCGCCGCGAAGATGGGAGTCTTATTGACAACCAGGATGTCGTCGAAGGCATTTTGTTGCTGCAAAAAGGGGAGGACTCGGATCCAGTGCTCGGCGGCATTGAAGCGAAGGTGCGGGAACTGAATGATCGAATTCTTCCCAAAGGGGTGAAGGTTGTTCCATTTCTTGATCGCAGCGATCTGATCCACTACACAACGCACACTGTGCTGCACAACCTGACTGAGGGGATTGTGCTGGTTGTGATTGTGCTCTTTCTCTTTCTCGGCAACGCTCGTGGGGCCCTGATCGTTGCGCTGACCATTCCCTTTTCGCTGTTGTTCGCTTCGATTTGCCTGGATTTGCGACACATCCCAGCCAATCTCCTTTCGCTGGGAGCGCTGGACTTCGGAATGGTCGTCGACGGCGCAGTGGTGATGGTGGAGAACATTGTTCGCCACTTGAATCAGCATGGTCGAGAAGATGAGACTCCAGCAGAAAAAATCCAGGCTGCGGCACACGAAGTACAACGGCCTGTTTTCTACGCAATTGGCATCATCATCACAGCGTATCTACCCATCTTCACGCTGCAATCGGTGGAGGGGCGCCTCTTTAAGCCGATGGCTTGGACGGTCGCGTTTGCTCTGCTTGGCGCACTGATCTTCTCCATGGTGCTCGCGCCTGTCCTGTCCAGCTTTCTATTTCGACGCGGCGCCAAGGAATGGAGTAACCCAATCCTGGTTTGGCTGATTGATGGCTACAAAAGCGCAGCTGCATTTGCCATTCGCAATCGGTATCTGACTGTGGGCCTTGCAATCCTAGCGCTTGGACTGTCAACCTACTTGGCGTTCAGCGGTGTTATTGGTTCGGAGTTTCTTCCACACCTGGACGAGGGCTCCGTCTGGGTACGGGGAACACTCGCGCCGAGCACCGGGCCTGACGAGAGCGTGGCCATTGCCAACAAGGCGCGGGTGTTACTGGCCTCATTCCCAGAGGTAACTGAGGCCACAAGTCAGGTTGGCCGAGCTGACGATGGCACCGACACAACCGGATTTTTCAATACAGAGTTTTACGTCGGATTGAAGTCCAAAAACGAATGGCGGCCGGTCTTCCACCAGAATAAGGAGAATCTAGTTGCATCCATGAATCAGGAATTGGGGAAGATTCCTGGAGTCATCTGGAACTTCTCTCAGCCCATCTCCGACAACGTGGAAGAAGCTGTGAGTGGCGTAAAAGGCGAGCTGGCCGTCAAGATTTATGGTGACGATCTGAAGACACTTGAGGCGAAGGGCAACGAAATTGTCAGTATCATGAGCAATATCCGCGGCGTCGAGGACTTGGGGCTGTTTCGAGTGATCGGTCAACCCAACCTGACATTTGCCGTCGATCGGCAGGCTGCCGCACGTTTTGGAATCAATGTAGCTGACGTGCAGGATGCGATCCAGACTGCTGTTGGTGGCAACGCCATGAGCCAGGTACTGCAAGGCGAGGCACGTTATGATCTCGTGCTCCGCTATCAGCGGCCGTACCGCGATACTCGTGAGGCGATTGAGAATGTGCGTCTTCTGTCACCGTCCGGAGAGCGTGTCTCCCTGGCACAACTTACAAAGGTCAGCACCACGGATGGTGCCGAAGAGATCTACCGCGAAGGCCAACAGCGCTACATCGCTGTGAAGTATAGCGTTCGAGGTCGTGATCTTGGGAGCACGGTCGAAGAGGCCATCGACAAGGTGAACAAACAGGTATCTCTGCCTTCGGGGTACCACATTGACTGGGCCGGAGAGTATGAGAGCCAGAAGCGCTCGCAGAGGCGACTCTTGCTGGTGCTTCCGCTCACCATTCTTCTGATCTTCGCGATCCTCTACACGATGTTCAACTCTGGCAAATGGGCCGCCTTGATTATGGCGAACATAGCGATGGCCCCCATTGGTGGACTGCTCGCGCTACTCATCACGCACACAAACTTCAGCGTCTCCTCAGGGGTTGGTTTCCTCGCTCTCTTTGGCGTCTCCGTGCAAACCGGAGTCATCATGCTCGAGTACATCAACCAGCTTCGAGTTCAGGGCCACTCGATTGAAGATGCTGCAATTGCCGGAGCTGTGCTTCGACTGCGCCCAATCATTATGACCATGCTGGTTGCCACTCTTGGCCTGCTTCCGGCTGCCATGTCTCATGGCATCGGGTCCGACTCGCAAAGGCCGTTTGCCATCGTCATCGTCGGGGGGTTGATTGGGGCCCTCGCCATCAGCGTGTTCCTGCTTCCCACGCTCTACGTGTGGATCGCCGGGGAAAAGGATGTTCTGCCCCTGCCGGAGACGGAGTTTGAGAACTAACTCTTGTGCGATGAATAGGCCAGGCCGTTGGCCCTGTATAGGGCGTTGCCTTTACCATGAATGTAACGTGTCGAGGTATCGATGAGAGGTATGCTGTGGGCTTTAGCCCTGTTCTTCGGCTCCGGACTTCTGGGTTTCAAAGCATTGGGTCAAACGGGCTCGGTCAATCAGCAGAGTGTCAGCGTACCGCCGGTCGACGACAGCGATCAGCCCCCGAGAGGATCAACGTATATCCCCATCGACAGCTGGATATACCCCGCGCTCGACCGCTTGCAGGCGCTTGGTTATATCAACTACGCCTATCTCGGACTTCGTCCCTGGACACGAATGAGCATCACACATGCACTGGATGACACAGCGAACTTCCAGGATTTATCTTCCCGCGACGCCGAAGCCTATGAGATTTATCTCGCGGTCCGGAAGGAACTCAAAACCGGCACCCATACCTTCGCCGATCTTAAAAATCCCCGCAACAGCTTTGAAAGTGCCTATACCCGTCTCGGCGGCATCACAGGCACTCCACTAAGAGACAGCTTCCATCTCGGGCTGACATTCGTCAACGATTATGCGCGTCCTTATCAGGAAGGGTTCAATCCCATAGTCGGCTTCAGTACACGAAGCGAAGCTGGGCGATTCGCTCTGTATTTTCGAGGGGAATATCAGCATGCTCCCGGCGCTCCAGGATATTCACAGTCTTTAGCCAATACCCTTTCGACCATTGATGGCGTTCCCATAGCAACCTATCCGAAGCAATCGATTATTCCTCTTGGGCCGCTCGCACCGGTCAATGACTTCCGCATCGTGGAAGCAAATGTCTCCTATCTCCTCCTGAATCACGAGTTCTCCTTCGGCAAGAGCGACCATTGGATGGGGCCTGCGAAAGGAGGCAGCTTCGCCTATAGCAACAATGCAGAGAACATCTACGCCTTTCAGATCGATCGCATCGAGCCGTTATACATTCCTCTGCTCTCAAAACTCACCGGGCCGTTTCGCTATCAGTTCTTCGTAGGAAGCCTGAAGGGCCACGTTGACCCCAGAGATCCGTGGATGCACGTCGAGAAGATAAGTTTTAAGCCTACCGTGAACTTGGAAATGGGCTTTGAACGTTCCGTGATCTGGGGCGGGGAAGGACACGTCCCCATCACAATACATAGCTTTCTCAAGAGCTTTTTCAGCTTCGCGAGTCCTTCAGCAGCTGTGAAGCAGTCGCGGGACGATCCCGGAGCACGTTTCGGCGCCTTTGATTTTTCCTACCGCCTGCCATTTGTGCGCAAGTGGCTGACCTTATACACGGACTCGTTCGCCCACGACGATGTAAGCCCCATCAGTGCGCCGCGACGCGCCGCCATTCGCCCAGGTATTTATCTGTCCCATTTCCCAGGTATCGCACCTCTTGATTTTCGCGTGGAAGCAGTCAGCACCGATCCGCCAACCAGTCGCAGCAATGGCGGACAATTTATCTACACCGAACAGGTATACAAAGAGGTTACACCAATAAGGACTACATCATCGGAGATCCTATCGGGCGCGAGTCCAAAGGCGGTCAAGCCTGGCTCACCTATCATCTTTCCCCGAGAGAAGACGTCCAGTTTTCGTATCGCAACGCGAAAGCCGCGAAAGACTTTATCCCCGGCGGAACGACACAGAACAGCTTCCAGCTTTCTGCTGTAAAGCGCATCCACGAAGACTTCGAGCTTCGTGGACTGGTTCAATATGAGGGTTGGAAAGCCCCAGCGTACAAACCGGGATTGCAAAACAACACTGGTGTCGCTTTCCAGGTAACGTGGTTCGCACCCAGATAAGGCACGTTATTGCACTGGCTGAGAACGCGCTTGTGTTCTGGGAAGGACTCGCTCCTGAGTTGTTGGCAACCCGGAAGCAATCTGAGACCTCTGGGCTGGCTCTCTCGGAGTCGAAGTTCCCGAACAACGGGGAAATTGCGGCAAGTATGACCTATCTGCGCCGAGACCTGGTCAGCGCATTCGCACTTCAATTGGTGCCAAATCTCTAATACCCTCGACGACACAAAAAAATTAGCGTCGGGCGCGGAAA
>Ga0210392_10001292_pt1 | contig 13445 bp, 14 predicted proteins | sample IncBWC30OmetaG_FD_161057 | JGI IMG/M metagenome (GOLD analysis project Ga0210392, IMG submission 161057) | Forest soil microbial communities from Barre Woods Harvard Forest LTER site, Petersham, Massachusetts, United States - Inc-BW-C-30-O ...
AGCCCCTTGAACGCCCGCGGCGTGAGCCGGCTCGACCACCGAAATGTCCGGGTAGGTGTCGCCGTAGAAATGCGCGGAGACCACCGGGAAGGCCAGCGCGGGGCTGTGCACCGACTGCAACCACGCCAGGTAATTCGAACCCTGGTGTGGAATCAGCGCAAAAGCCTGCTCGCGCGGAAAGCCGATGATACCTGACGGAAAACTCAGCACGGCGTCGTCCTCTAGGTCCACGACGCCGAAGCGTTGACTATTGATCTGCATGGCAACGAACTCCGGTCTGATTGCCGCCAATAATTGGCGTTTGGGGAAGCACTGAGTCTTCGTGACTCTTCTCGTACGAATCAGTGCAAATCGGATGCCAGTGCGACAGCAGCGTGAATTGGGCTAGTTTCACGAGACATGGTGCTCCGCCTCTTGCGAACGGCCGGGTGGCGCAATCCTTTAGACGGTACCGATGTTGCTGCAGCGCGCGCACGCGCAGACGCGCAACGCTCAGCGGCGCGAGCCAGAATCGAGCGCAGGCATGCGTCGCGGACGGGCCTCGATGCGCGCGCGAATCAGGTGCACGGCTTCCGCGTGTAGCTGGCACACCCGGGATTCGGTCACGCCCAGCACCTCGCCGATTTCACGAAGGCTGCACTCTTCTTGGTAGTGCAGAGCCAGCACCAAGCGCAGACGCTCGGGCAAAGTGTCGATGGCGTTGGCGATGCCATCCACGATCTCGGCCTGCGAGGTGACGGCCTCGGGCGACGGGTCGAACGATGCCGGCTCGGCCGCCGCGGAGATCTCCAAGCGCGCGAAGCCCGCCTCGGAGATCTCCATCAGTAGCTCTTGATACGCGGGCAGCGACAGACCGAGCTCGCCGGCAAGCTCGTCTTCGTTGGGCGTGCGACCAAAGCGGTTCGTCAGCTCCGAGGCGGCTTCGGTGATGCGCCGAGAAGCGCCCCGCAATTTGCGCGAAAGCGGGTCTAAAACCCGCAAATAATCCAGAATTGCGCCGCGCACGCGGTACGACGCGTAAGCCTCGAAATGCTCATCCTGCATCTCCGCGGTGCGGCGCTGCAGCGCCTCGGCCATGCCCACCCAACCCGCCGACAAGATGTCGTCAAAGGTTAATGAGGCGGGCAGCGTGCGGATCGTCCGCATCGCAATGCGACGCACGAGCGGCATGAAGCGTTCGTACAGCGCTTTGTCGTCCTCCCGCCCACGCGTCGGACTTCTGCCTACGGGAGCTGTGGACAATACCGCCTCATACGAAGAGTTCACGCTTCACTCGGAAACACTGCGTCGAGCACACCGTCGACAGAAGCATCCAAGATGTCCTCTGGTACGCGCGGTCCATTGCACAGATAAGCGAAGGGCAGCTGGTTAGGTAGCGCAGCATGTAGGATTCCGCCTACCTGGTAGGTTTCATCGAGCTTGGTCACGACGATGTCCGTGGGCAGCGGGTCGTCGTACATCTCCAAGACGCGCGTCACGTCGTTCGCGCGCAGCCAAGCCGGCAAAACCAGCATCACGTTCACCTTGCGGTCGTTGATTTCCCGTAAACACCCGGCCAAGGGCCAGGCCGTGCCGTGCACCGAGCGCCCGGCCGTGTCGACCAACACCAGATCCGTCGGCATGTCCGCCATGGCACGCAGGAAGCTCGCGCGATCACTGGCGATTTGGAACGGAATGCCCATCAGCGTCGCGTACCGTTGCCACTGCTCGACGGCGCCCACGCGGAACGTGTCCAAGCTGATCACGCCCACGGTGCGGCCGTGGTCGAGGCGCGCGCGCGCGGCGAGCTTGGCCAAGGTCGTGGTCTTGCCAACGCCAGTCGGACCGACGCAGGCGATCACGCGCGGCGTCGGGTCCACGAGCATAGAGGGCGTGACGACGAGGCGCTCTTTGATGCGACCGCTCAACCAGAGCCGCAACGCGTCACGTCCGCGGCGGGCGACCTTGGCCGCGCCATTCGACAGCTCGCGGGCCAAGGCGCCCTCGATGCCAGCGGCGTGCAGCTCGGTCAGGGCTCGCTCCTTCGGGGGGCGGCTCTCGTTCAGCTCATTGAGCATCTGACGCAGCATGCCGAGCTCACGCTCGATCTCGCTCGGATCGCGAGCCAGGCTCGGTGTTGGTTTTGCGCCTCGACCAAACTGCTGGCCGCGCGGCTCACGACGACGCAGCGGTGCTTCGGCCGTGGCGGCTTCGCGAACCGCGTACGGCCATTTCAGCCCCGCGGGCGGCGCCGCGGTGACCTCCACGTACGAGTGACCGAGCCCACCGCCGCGACCATTGCTGATCTGGCGGGTGCCTTCGATCAGCGCGTTTGGCCCGAGCGTGGCCTTGACGGCCGAGAGTGCTTCTTTCAGGTCTGCGCCACGAAAATTCTGATACTGCACCAATGCCTACTTTCCAGGGTGGATCACGCCGCTGCCTTGTTCAGCGCGATCGTTTCGAAAGGTCGAATACTCACGTCGGGCTCGAGCTCGCGGAAGGAGAGCACCGCGAGCGATGGACAACGACGTTCGGCGAAAGCCCGTAGATAGCGCCGTACGTCGGGGCTCGTCACCACACAGGGTGGGCGGCCCGCCAAAGTCATCCGTTTCACACAAGCTTCTAGGGACACGCCCAGCAGGCGCGCCTGCTCGGGATCCAGCGCACCCCCGGTGCCGGCCGCGATCTCGCGCAGCGAGCGGCGGAACATGTCCTCGACCGGCGCGTCCAAGACCAGCGCGGAGAGCGTGCCGTCCGAGCCGATGAAAGAGGCGGTGATTTGACGCGACAAGCGTTGGCGGCTCAACTCCGTCAGCTGCTCCGGATCTTTCGTTTGCGGCGCAAGCTCCGTCAACGCCTCGAGAATCGAGCGTAAATCGCGGATCGAGACGCTTTCACGGAGCAGATTGCGGAGTACGCGCAGCACTTCGCCGAAGGAGAGCAAGTTCGGGACCAGGTCTTCGACCAGCTTCGGCGTGGTTCGACTGAACACTTCGAACAGGTGTTGCAGCTCGCCCCGACCCAAGATGTTGTGGGCGTTGGCGCGGACGGTCTCCGAGAGATGCGTGGCGATGATCGTGGTGTGATCGACCACGGTGTAGCCGAGCGCTTCGGCGTATTCGCGGTCGCGCGTGGAGATCCAGCGCGCGGGCGTGCCGAACGCGGGGTCCTTGGTGGCTTCGCCGTCGATCGTCGGCGCGTTGCCCGAGGCGTCCATGGCCAAGAGACGACCGGCGCGCGTCGTGCCGCGCACGATCTCGGTGCCGAGCAGCAGCAGGCGGTAAGCGCCGGCCGGAAGCTGAAGGTTGTCGCGCACATGCACGGGTGGAATCACGATGCCGAGATCGAGGGCCATCTGCTTGCGAAGCGCGGCAATGCGGTCGACGAGGCTGCCGCCCATCGACGGGTCGACCGCGTGGACCAGCTCGTAGCCCACCTCGAGCGCCAAGATGTCGACCGGCAGCGCGGCGTCGATCTCTTCGCTGGAGCCGGCTTTGACGAGCGGCTCGGCCGGCACAGCGGAATCCGCGGCGAGCTTGCTCGCGTCTTTCTTGAGCCCGGCTTGCGCGCTGAGACCCAAGACCACGGCCAGCGCTAGGAACGGGAAGGCCGGCATGCCTGGGATGAACGCGAACAGCGTCAACACCCCGGCGGTGGCGGCGACAGCTCGCCGACTACCGAGCAGCTGAGTCTTCAAGGCGCGACCGAGTTGGTCGCCAGTGGCGGAGCGGGTCACGACTACGCCAGCGGCGGTCGAAATCATCAGCGACGGCATCTGCGAGACCAGCGCGTCACCGACCGACAGAATGGAGAAAGTCTCGCCGGCGCCGGACAGCGTCATGCCCTTGGACAAGCCGATCAACAGGCCGCCGACCAGGTTAATGGCTGTAATCAGTAGGCCGGCAATGGCATCGCCTTTGACGAACTTGCTCGCGCCGTCCATGGCGCCGAAGAAGTCCGCCTCGCGTTCCAGGCCTTTTCTGCGGTCACGCGCGACGTCAGAGGTGATCACACCGGCGTTCAGATCGGCGTCGATCGCCATCTGTTTGCCGGGCATGCCGTCCAAGGCAAAGCGCGCGGCGACCTCTGCCACGCGGCCAGCGCCCTTGGTGATCACGACGAAGTTGATCACCACCAAAATCAGGAACACGACCAAGCCGACCACGACGTTGCCGCCGACGACGAATTTGCCGAACGTCTCGACCACCCGGCCCGCCGCACCCTGGCCTTCCGCGCCCTTGAGCAGAATCAAGCGCGTGGTAGCGACGTTGAGGCTCAAACGCAGCAGCGTTGCAACCAAGATCACGGCCGGGAACGCGCTGAATTGCAGCGGGCTCTCCATGAACAGGCCGATCAAGAACACGCCGATCGACACCGCCAAGCTGATCGCGAGCAACACGTCGATCAGGAAGCCGGGTAGCGGCAACACCATCATCAGCACGATGCCGATGATCGCTACCGGGATCGTGAGCTCCGAAATGAAGCTCTGCTGCGGTGCTCCCGCCGTCGCGCTGGGTGTCGGTGCTGACGCCACGGCCCCGGCAACTGCTAGAAGCATGCCAGCAAAAACCAGCGCTTTTAGCGCATGATTCAGCGGTTTTTATGGGCAGTGACGGCGCGCACACAGAGCGCCTGCTGAGGCTTTGACACCTGAACACACGCGGCCCGTCACTGGCGTGACATGTCAGCGGATTGACTCGCGGATGCACGCGGTAACAGGAGGGCTGTTGGGGTGGATGCCCACCGGCGAGCGGCGGCAGAGTACTGCCTGGCGTGCTCGCTGCGCTGCGCGCGCCAGGGGCTCCCAAGCGCCGGCCGTTGGCCGGACGCGGGAGCCCTGCGTCGTTGACGCTCGCGCGGTTACACCCGCTGGCGGGTGTGGGGCGGGGTGTAACGGCAGGTCCATCGACGCCACGCTGCAAGGGCGTGATCGCTGCGTGTGAGGTGCTCGGCAGCGCGTGTGCGTGCTCGAGAGTTGAGGCGCGCACTGAGTGCGTCGCGGTTCAGGCCCGGGAATGGTGGTGCGCCTCAACTCTCTCGCCCGCCTTATTTTTTTGCAGTCTGAATTGTTTGATTTTGTTTGACAGGTATTTTGTGAGGGGTGGAGCTTTGCACGCGAGACGCTGTAGATTCGATGCTGGAAGAGGCCCTGCTTCGCTTGAGAAAGCATTGTACGGCGCGGACGCCTCAAAACGCGTTTCGCGGCTGAAAACAGCTTTGAACGCGATTGGTGGCCTTGAAAGAACGCATGCTATCGAAGAGAGATGAAGAATCGTTATCGGTTGGAGGGACTGGGAAACGATCAGCTGTTGGCGGCGCTGCCAGTGCTCGTACAGCGCGGGAACGAGAACACGGCAGACCTATTGGCGCACCTGGCAGAGCTCGACGAGCGAAAGCTTTATCTCGACTTGGGGTATCCATCGCTGTTCGCCTATTGCATCGAAGTTCTCGGGCTGTGCGAGTCGGCCGCGGGTCGAAGGACGACGGCGACGCGAGTGTGCCGACGGTTTCCCGATGCATTTGCGCGAGTGGCTCGCGGCGAGCTGCACCTCTCAGCGCTGTGCGCGATGAATCCTCATTTGAACCAGGAGAACGCTGTGGAGCTATTTGAGGCTTGTAGTAATAAGACTCGGCGGCAGGTCGAAGAGGCTTTGGCGAAGCGCTTTCCGCGGGCGGATGTGAAAGCGCAGATCCGTCGTTTGCCGGCGGGTTTTGGGCTGGATCCATTGTCGGATAACCGATACGGCGTGCACTTCACGGCTGATGGCGAGTTTCGCGAATTGCTCGAGAAGGCGCGCGCGCTCACCAGTCATCAGATCCCAACTGGCAATTTGGCGAGCCTGATGAAGCTCGCGCTGGAGGCACTGATTCGCGAAACAGAGAAAAAGCGGTTTGCGGTTGGGCGGAAACCGAAAGCACACCCGCCAGGCGGGCGTAACGTTGAGGGAAGGCGCAGCCGGCATGTACCCGCGGCGGTCGCGCGACAGGTCTATCTGCGCGATGACGGCCAATGCACGTTCGTCGCGCAAGACGGCAAGCGCTGTGGCGCTCGAGACTTCATCGAGATCGATCATATCAACCCCTTCGCCGTTGGCGGAGCGTCAAACGCTGAGAACCTGCGATTGCGCTGTCGCGCTCACAACCAACAGCACGCGCGAACGTGCTTCGGGAAAGGCTACATTCAGGCGACTATCGCTCGCGCGCGGCGCGACCGGCAGACCGGCTCAGGTACCGCGGGTGACCAGAACCGCGCCCATGCCGGCGCGTTCGGCGGCCAGAATGCCTAGCGGGCTGTCTTCGAAGACCAGGCACTGTTCGGGAGTCACGGCCATACGTTGGGCGGCGAGGAGAAACAAGTCGGGGGCGGGTTTGCCGTGCTCGACTTCTTCAGCGGTGACGACGACCGGGAACAGCTCGCTGACGCCGATCGTGCGCAGGGTTTGGCGCACGGTGACGGCGTCGCCGCCGGAGGCGACGCTGACCGGGAAGCCTGCGGCGGCGCGCTCGCGGGCGTAGGCTACGACCTCCTTGAGGGGCCGCACGCCGAGCGCCAGGGCGTCGTAGCAAGCGCGTTGGTCGGCGGCTACGAGCGCGGGATCTAGGGAGAGGCCGAACTGCGCGTTGAGCTCGAGCACGGTGAGCTCGATGGTCTTCCCTGCCCGGCTCATGAACAGCTCCCAGCCGAATTCGAAGCTGGCGCCGTGTTTGCGGAGGGCGTGGATCCAGGCTTCTCGGTGCAGCGGCATGGAGTCCGCGAGCGTGCCGTCACAATCGAAAATGAACGCCGAGTATTCGCGAGCGGGCAGCGAAAATTGCGGCAAGGCTCACTTGTCCGATTTGTCTGGCTTGTCCGGGTCGGCGCCCTTACCCATCGCGTGATAGCCCTTGTCCACGTACATGGTCGCGCCGGTGATACCAGTGGCGAGGGAGCTGGACAGAAACGCGGCGGTATTGGCCACTTCGACCGTGGTCAGCTTTTCCTGGATCGGCGCGTTGCGCTCATAGTAGGCGACCACGTCATCGATGATGCCGGTCACGCTGGCGGCGCGCGAGGCGTACGGGCCGGCCGAGATGGTGTTCACGCGGATGCCGTATTGACGACCCGCCTCGTAAGCCAAGACTCGCGTGTCGCTCTCGAGCGCAGCTTTGGCTGCGTGCATGCCGCCGCCGTAGCCCGGAATCACGCGCTCGCTGGCAAGGTATGTCAGCGACAGGAACGAGCCGCCCGGACGCATCAGCGGGGCGTAGCGTTGGACCATGGACACCAGCGAGTACGCGCTCACGCCCACAGCGGCGAGGTAGCCCGCACGGCTGGTCTTGAGCAGCGGCAGGTGAACCTCGGGGCCGTTGGCCAGGCAGTGGATCACGATGTCGAGCGGTTTATCGCCGAAGTCGCTAACCAAGCGCCGGCCCGCGCCTTCCACGCTGAAATCACCGCGACTCGCGTAGCGTTTGCTTTCGCGCAACGCTTGCGGCGCGTCCTCCAGAGTGTCGAACGCGGCATCGACCGGATACACGCGCTCGAACTCGAGCAGCGAGCCGTCGGACATCTTGCGTGACGCGTCGAGCTTGCCGCGCTCGAGCAGCTTTTCGAAAATGCCCATCGCCGGGGGCCACGTCCCAGCAATGACACTCGCGCCCGCTTCTGCGAGTGCTTTGGCGATTGCAAAGCCGAAGCCGCCGTCGTCCGCGATTCCGACGACGAACGCGCGGCGTCCAGTCAGGTCGATTTTCAGCACGGCGGGTTTATCTCCGATCTCGTGCGTCAACGCAACCCTGCGCGAAGCCCATTTTTGCGCACTCCTAGCAACCTCCGCCGCTGGGCGTGCTCTAGCCGCGGCGGCCGCGATTTCTACGCGCGCCGACCGCGATTCTTGAGGCGATAGACCATGGCCAAGAGCTCGGCGACTGCCACGTACAGGTCGGCCGGAATCACGCGCCCGATGCGCACGCGCTCGGCCAGAGCCCGCGCCAGAGGCCGATTCTCGATGATCGGGATGCCCTCTTCTTTGGCAATCTTCTTAATCTGCTGAGCAATCTCGTCGTAGCCTTTGGTGGTCACGATCGGAGCGCCTTCGTGCTGTTTGTAGCGCAGGGCGACCGCCACGTGCGTCGGGTTGGCGACGATCACGGTGGCCTCTTTCACGCCCTTGCGCAAACCGCGGCGCAGCATTTCTCTGGCGCGTGCGCGCTGGCGCTGACGGATCTGCGGGCTGCCTTCTTGTTGGTGATGCTCGTCCTTGAGCTCTTGCCGACTCATCTTGATCGATTGCTCGTGGCGCCACCACGACCAGCCATAGTCGAGAGCCGCAATCAGACCGAGCGCGAGCGTCGACCAAATCGCGACGCGCATCACGACTTGCGCGATCTCCCAGACAGCGGTGCCGAGCGGCGCGCGCGCCAACCGGAGCAGCGAGGGAAATTCCTTTTCCATCACCGACTCCGCCACCACGCCGACCACGACCAGACGCATCACCGACAGCGCCACGCTGGCCAAGCCCGCCTTGGGCGAAAACATTTGTTGCAGCTTGCCGAGCGGATCGAGTCGCTCGAGCTTGACCTCGAGCAGCTCGAAGTTGGGATGAAAACCGGCCTCCAGGAAGCCAACGGCGGTGCCGGCGAGCGCTGCAGCGAACGCCACGGGGAAGGCCAAGGTCACCAGCACGAGCCCGGCTTGCTGTGCGAGCGGGCCGATGTCTCCGCGCACCAGGGACAGCGGATCATCGAAACAGCGCGTGCAAAAGCCGCGTATCGTGCCCACGAGGTCACCCGCGGTGGCGCCGATGATGCCCAATACTGCAATCGTGCCGACGACGGGTCCACTATCACGCGAGCGCGCGAACTGACCGTCGTCTCGCGCTCGCTTTCGCCGCTCCGGGCTAGCGTCCTCTGTTCTCTCCGTATCGTCGTCGGCCATGACTCACGATCCGGATCAGCGCGCGCCTTGCACGGCGCTGAGCAGAGTCTCTATCTTACCGCCGGTGCGCGACACCTCGCCGAGGAGCTCGAACCCCAAATCAGGAAGCACCAGCACCATCACCAGGCCACCAGTAGCCATGGTCACGGCAAACCCAATCGAGAAGATCTGCATCGCGGGCGCGGCGCGCGAGATGAACGCCAGCGCGATCTGCGTCATGAACAAGATAGCGATGAACGGAATGGCGACGCGCACGCCGCTGGTCAGCGCTTCGGTCGTCATCGCCAGAATTACCGGCGTTTCAAGGGCTGGATTGCTCAACGATCCCACCGGCACGACTCTGAAGCTTGCCAGTAGGCCGCCCAAAACGACGCGGTGAATACCCGCGATCAACCCGAGCAGCACCGCGAAATTCCGCAAGAACGTGACGAGCACGTTCTGCATGTTCTTGGTCTGGGGATCGAACAGCTGTGCGGCGCCGATGCCCATCATCGGTGCGATGTGATCGCCCGCCATCTCGGCAACGGACACGAACAAGCGCACCACGAAGCCGATGCCCAGCCCGAGCATGAACTCGCTACCGGCGCTGAACGCCATCTGCTCCATGGGCGGCGGGCTCAGGCTCGAACCGCTTTGCGCGTGCGCCGCAAAAGCCAGGAGCAATACCAGACCGCCGCGCACGCGCAGCGGAGCCGACAGCCAAGCCAGCGGCGCTGCGATGATCACGCCCGCGCAGCGCACGGTCTCCAGCGCAAAGGTCCCGGCCTGCGCGCGCAGCAGTGAGTCGAGATCGATCACCTTGTTACGTCCGCGATGCTCGCGATCGTGCGACCGGTGTAGTCGACCAACTGCCGCACGGTCCACGAGCCGAGCAGCGCAAAAGTGAGCCCGACCGCGAGCAGTTTGCTGACGAAGCTGATGCTCGCCTCGTTGACCTGAGTCGCGGCCTGCAGCACGCCCACGATCAAGCCCACGAGCAGCGCGGCCATCAGCGGCGGCCCGGCAATCAGCGCCGCGATCATGATCGCATTGCGGAATAGCTCCACCGCGCCGTCGGTCGTCACGAGTAGCTCCGCAGCAAGGAGCCGGCGACCAGATTCCAGCCGTCGACCAGCACGAATAACAGCAATTTGATGGGCAGCGCGATGGTCGACGGCGGCACCATCATCATGCCCATGCTCATGAGCAGCGAGGCCACGGCCAGGTCCACGACCAAGAACGGCAGCAGAATCACCACGCCCATCTGAAACGCCGTCGTCAGCTCGGAAATCACGAACGCCGGCATGGCCAAGCGCATCGGCACGTCGTCCGGCGTTTGTGGCAGCGGCTCGCTCGTCGCATTGTAGAACAGCTTCAGATCCGCCTCGCGCGTCTGACGCAGCATGAAGCGTTTCAGCGGCAACGCGCCCGTCTCGAGCGCTTGCATGTCGCCGATCTTGCCGGCCTGATACGGGTCGATGGCGGTCGTCTTGATCTGCTCGACCACAGGCGACATCGTGAACATGGTCAGGAACATGGACAGTCCCATGATCACCTGCGTGGGCGGGCTTTGCCCGGCGCCCACGCCCTGACGTACGAACGAGAGCACGACCACCGTGCGCACGAAGGACGTCGTCGTCAGCAGGATCGCCGGCAGCAGCCCGAGGAACGTGAGGACGAGGAGGATCTTGATCGACGGAGCGAGCTCGGTCGCTTTCAAGAGCTCCGCGGGGGCATTCATGCGCGGGGCTCTCCGAGCCGAGCGAGCAGGCCGCGCGCTTGACCTTCGACGTCGAGCATCTGCGGGCCGGCCTTGCGCGCGGGCTCGGCGCGCCGCGCCTCGGTCGCGCGCGGGGCCGAGCGAGTGAACGTGTCTTGGGTCTCGGCGGCAAGCGTCGACGCGGCCGAGTCATCGGCGGCAGGGCCGCCGATGTTGCCCACTGCCGACGCTAAAAAGTCGCGGAACGAGCGCTTTGGCGCGACCGGCATCGGCTCGACCGCAACGCGCGCGGGGCGCGCCGCCAAGTCCACACCCGCCGCGACGAGCCGGGGGCGAGCCGCGGACGTGAACAGCTCGTCTTCTTCGGCTTCGGCTTCGAGCCAACCGAGCTTGCGCACCGAGTTGTCGGTGACACCGAGCAGGATCTTTCGACCGGCAACTTCAGCCAGCACGAGGCTCGCGCGACCGCCGAGCTTGGTCGAGCCGAGCACGCGCAGTTGCGCCAAGCGTGCCTTGACCGGCTTGTTCTTACGGCTGCGCAGGTAAAGCGCGGTGCCGCCCAAGACCGAGGTCAGGAGCAACACGCCCATGCTCCGACCCAGGCCGACACTCGGCCCTGCCGCGACTGGCCGCGCGAGCTTCGGTCCGCTGCGCGGCGCCAACCACGAAGGGCCTTTGACCGACGCGTCAGGCCCCTCCTCCGCATGAACAGAGACAGCACCGAGCGCTAAACAGGCGCCGAACAGGGCCGCGCTGACATACTGACGCAGGGGTGTCATTCTTTTGAACCTCGGCCGCGGCCGTCGTCGTTCACGACCACTTCGGTCAAGCGAATGCCGTAGCGCTCGCCGACCACCACGGCTTCGCCGCGAGCAATCAGACGGTTATTGACGTACACGTCGAGCGGCTCGCCGTTGGCCTTGCTGAGCTCCAGAATCGAGCCTGGGCCAAGCCGCAAAACCTCGCCTATTTTCGTGGTTTTGCGGCCGAGCTCGATGGTCAGCTCGACGGGCACGTCCATCACGAAGCTCAGGCTGTCGGCGGTACGCGAACCGCCTTGCGGCACGTCAGCAGGCGCCCCTTTGTCGCCCTTTAGGGCCGACGCGGCGAGGTTTTCGAAGGCATTGGCAGCGGGGGGTCGAACACTAGCGTCACTCATACCCCCGCTCTCTTCAATCTTCGTGCCGACCCCGAATTTCGACGGCGAGCTGGCCACGCGAGATCACGGGCACACCGACGAACTTGGTCACGCCTGCGACGCGCACACACACCGGGTCGTCGACCGCGGTGTCCAAGCGCAGGACTTGGCCGGGTTGCAACGACAACACTCGACGCAAGCCGAGCCGCACACTACCGAGCTGGGCCACGATTTCGACCGGAACCTCGCCCAGCGCCTCGGCCATGCGTGGATCGCCGGCCTGGGTCGTCGGGGGGTCGTTCTCGCGAGCCGCAGATTCCAGCGCCTCGGCGCCGATCGCAATCGTGATTCGGGCCGCGCCCGCCAGGCCATCGAACGTGCAATCAACGCTCAGGCCATCGGAAAAATTGGCTTCGCGCTCGTCACCGCGAGCGACGCTGTGCTGCACTTCCACGAGCAGCCCGATGCCGACCTCGGCCCGCACTGCCTCTGCGAAATCGTCAGCCAGAGCTCGGGTGATGCGTCCGACCAGCGCGCTTTGGGCGAGCGTCAGGTCCGCGCCGAGCCCGCTCGCGCCGCCGCTGTCGCCGCCGCCGAGCACGCCCTCGAGCACCACGCCGATGGCGTCCGTGTTGAGCGTCATCAGCCCCCAGGCAGGTCCGCCCGGAGTTCCGAGAATCACCTCGTAAATCGGTCCCTGCTGCACGATTCGATCGGCACCCAGGTCGACGATGGCTACCGCCTCGGGCAGCACGCGCGCCTTGCGCTTGACCAAGAAGGGCAGCGTGCGCCGCGCCGAGCGCGCGAAGCGCTGGGCGACGTGCGCCATGGCTTGCATGGCCCCGCGTAAGTGTCGTTCGCGTCCGGTGAGGTCGACGCGTTTGTGCTTGCCCTGCGCAGGATCGCTCACGCGAGGAGCCGCACGCAGCGATTTAGCATGCAGGCTGTCTCGCTCGGCGTTCATTGTGCGACGAAGTCCGTAATCAGGACGCGCCGTGCGCGCTTCCTGCCGACCGCGTTGATGATGTTCTCATTCAGGTCTTTTCGAAGCTTGTCGAAATTCTTGGGGGACGACAATTCTTCGAAGTCGTGCGTGCGCAGGTACCAAATCGCAGCCTCGCGAGCGCGCGGGATGTAGGATTTGAACTCTGCTTCTTTGAACGTTTCCGGATGTTCGATCGAGAGTGCGATCTTGAGATGGCGCACTTGGCCATCTATCGAGCGCGTGTCGACGACGATGGGGCTGAGATTGGTGATCTCTTTGACGTCCCCAGAGCCGGCGTTGTGCTCGACCTGCTTCTCGTCGCCATCCGTAGCGCTGTCGCCCGACGGCTTTTCTTCGTCGCCTTCGGGTTTGTCGTCGCCCGCAGACTTGTCGTCAGCGGACTCTGCCTCCCCCTCGGCAGGCTTTTGTGATTGGGGGGCCGGTTTCGCGAAGAATTTGGGCCCCATCACCGCACCCGCCGCGCCTGCACCCACTACGAGCACAGCCGCGACGATGATGCCAATGAGGGGACCCTTACCCTTCTTCTTCTCCACCGGGGCCTGACCGTGATCAGTGCCCTGTTCGTCCATAACCGCATCCTATTCTGGAGCTGCGGCCGTCAACCCAAGCGCTGAACTATCAGCGCTTGATGTTGATCAGCTCTTGGAGCATTTCGTCGGCGGTCGTGATCGTCTTGGAGTTGGCAGAGAACGAGCGTTGATGCTGA
>Ga0210392_10001295_pt1 | contig 13438 bp, 7 predicted proteins | sample IncBWC30OmetaG_FD_161057 | JGI IMG/M metagenome (GOLD analysis project Ga0210392, IMG submission 161057) | Forest soil microbial communities from Barre Woods Harvard Forest LTER site, Petersham, Massachusetts, United States - Inc-BW-C-30-O ...
ATAGCTGCTCAAACCATTCCTGTCGGGCGACCGGCTACTCCGTCGAAAATCACCGGAAAAAGGACTCGAATCGACAGTGGATGCTGTCTCAGAGCCTTCTCCATCTGGAATCAGTATGGCCGTACGTCACTATGACTGCGAGATGAATTAATCTCTTCAAACCGGCCCGCTAAGGGATACGCATTCTGATTGAACGCGTGCGGACTTCTGCGGAGCACTTAATCTGTTCGTTACTGTTGCTGGGATTCGTTCCGATGCATTCTGATTCTCAGCAGTGCCTTAATGTTGCGATTTGAAAGGGGGGCTTTCACGGCGATGACAAAGTGAGAAAACGGGCAAGTAAATCTACTCCGTCTGAGCCGCTGTATGTTAAAAATGCAGCCGTTTCCAAATGAATCTAGTACAAGAGATGAGCCGACAACTTAATTCCACTTGAAAAAAATCGCCCTCTGCAGCTTTGCCAAGGACTTAACACAGGCCAACGCGCCTCGCTATAGTGGGTGCGACTCGGAGCGTAGCTCCTGTAAGCTGGTGTTCGTTCTCTTCGAACTCCAATCGGAAGGGGGTTAACCACCAATTGTTATGTGGTTCATTGAGAAAGTCGAGATTGCTGGTGGATTTCTTCCTGGCTTGTCGATCCAGCTTCCTCAAGGCCTCACGTGCATCATTGGGCCACGCGGCAGTGGAAAATCAACGCTAGCTGAATCACTAAGGTTCGCAGTCAGTGGCCTATCGGCCGCCCCAAAGCATTGCGTCGACCTCGTCCAGGCGAATCTCGCCGGCGGAGCTCTTGTAACGATCACAGCGCTAGCTGAAGACGTGGGTCGATACACAATTAAACGGAGCCTTAAACAACAGCCGGTTCTACTCGCACCGGGCGGAAGGACGATTGACTCAGTCGATATCGATCGAGGCACGTTTTTGCCCTTGGATGCCTACAGTAGCCCCGAAATTGAAGCTATTGCCGACGAGGTTCTCGGCCAGAAGCGCAGAACCCTTTTAGACGAACTGCGTAGCGAACAGATGCGTACGATTCACCTGTCCCTGGCCGAGAGTGCACGCGCGTTAGACGCGAACGCCGATCTTATTCGGACAACGCAACGGTCGATTCAGGATCTGACCGAACAAGCTGAGGAACTCGGAGATGTCCGTGCAAGTTTAAATGCTCTCCCGCCATCCGATCATGAATCGACGGCAGAGTTTGTCCGAGTTTCGCGGCAGCAGCAGCTCAATCAACGTGAAACTAGCAAACTCGACGCTTTCGATCGAGAGCTTGGATCGGTCGATCAAGGCCTTGAGCAGCTAAAGAAGAAAACGCAGATTGTGTTCAAAGCCCGCCTTGCAGAGGAGCATTCGGCCAATGCAGATTCCCTTCGCCAATACGACAACCTGCTTGCATCGACCTTGGATAGCATCGAAGACCATTTCTCGACGATCAGCAGCCAGATTCGTGAGGCACAGAAGACAATAGCGAAGGCAAGAGATGGCATCACCCAAGCCCACTCGGATCATGCTAGCGAGCTGGCGAGATTGACCGCCCTTAACCAGGCGGCAAGTGAGCAAGCTCGAACACGAGCAACGCTCGAACAGCAGCTCGTTAAACTCCAATCCATGGAGGAGCGGCGTTCTGAACTGAACGTTGAGTTGAAGACTCTCCTGGATCAACGCAAGTCGCTTAAAGCCCAACACATCCTCACGCGAGATCGAATTTCAACGATTCGCGAGGAGGTTGCTTCCGAACTCCAGCGGGAAGCCGGCAAACGCGTACGCATCCGAATCATGCGGAATGCTGACCATCTGGCATACCAGCAGATGCTCACAGATGGGCTGCGCGGTGCGCGGGTTCGGAATCACGAGGAGATCATCGCCACACTGATGCATTTGAGACCGGAACAACTTGCCCAGTTCATTCAAACTGATGACGTGGAGTCGCTCGAGGAGCTTACGGCCTTCGGGCGTGAGCGTTCTCGCAAGATCCTCGATGCATTCAGGGAGAGCATCGACCCACTTACTCTTGAGGTAATCGCGATCGAAGACAGAGTTGGGATCGAGTTAAATGTTTCATCTGCGGGAAAGGCGAATTTCAAGGACGCGTCCGATCTTTCCCGTGGTCAAAAATGCACAGCCCTGCTACCGATTCTCTTAGCAAGAAGAGATAGCCCTCTGATCATCGATCAGCCGGAGGACAATCTCGATAACCACTTTATTTTTGAAACTGTGGTAAACGCGGTCCAACGGCTGAAGAAGCGCCGGCAGATGATCTTCATTACCCACAATGCGAACATTCCAGTATTAGCAGAAGCGGATCTTGTGCTGGTTATGAATTCAGATGGTCGGATCGGAGCGATCGAGAGGTCCGGGACCGTGGATGAATGCCGCGAGCAGATCATCGAGTTGCTCGAAGGTGGACGGAAGGCGTTCGAACTTCGCTCGAAGCGTTATGAAACCTCCTGAGATTTTCTATGAGGAGCTACGGAACCTAGTAGTGGAGGACCCACGTGAGGCCCGGAGACTCTTTCACCAACTCTTGGATTCCGGTGGTCCAGCTCTTGACCACTTTCTTGGATCCATCTCCTCTCCCGCAGACGGCCGCTTGCGGCAGCTTGTTGCAAATGCACCGAGGAATCATCGCGATAGGGAGCGCCTCATCCCGCATCTCATTGCGTGGCAGGAGAGTGAAACAGATGAGTTTACTCAACGCGCCATCTCGCACACTCTCGATATTCTTAATGTACGGTCAAACGCGCAGACGGCTTTGGCGTTGGAGGTAGCACGTTTGACGACCGCCATCGGACGGGAGATGGCACAACGAGAACGGCTGAATCGAGAGTTGGAAATTGCACAGGAAGTGCAGGCGTACCTCTTTCCTCAACATCTTCCGCCGGTGACAGGCCTGGACTATTGTGGGCAATGCCGGCCGGCGCGAGAAATAGGCGGGGACTACTACGACTTTCTCGAACTGCCCGAAGGTGAACTCGGAATTGCCATCGGCGACGTATCCGGCAAAGGTATTGGTGCAGCGCTTTTGATGGCAAGCCTCGAGGCTACTCTGCGTGCCCAAGCAGTGGTAAGACATGACCTGGTCGACTTGATAAAGCAAGTGAACCGGCTCGTATCTGAGGCTTCCTCGGCGAACCGCTACGCAACGCTGTTCTATGCCGAATACGATCCTCGAACTCTGCAGCTCTCCTACGTAAACGCCGGTCACAACCCACCTATTGTCCTGCGGCATTCTGCGACCGGGTGCGAGGTTATGCGCTTGGAAACTGGTGGTCCAGTAATCGGACTTTTGCGGCACAGCTATCAGCAAGAAACCATTTCGCTTCGGACAGGAGATCAGGTTGTACTTTTTACTGATGGCATTTCTGAGTCGATGAACGTCCACGATGAGGAATGGGGCGAGAACCGATTGATCCAATGCATTGAGAATTGTCGTGGACTGTCCGCCCATGAGGCGATGGCCAAGATTTTTGCCGCCGCGGACGCTTTCTCCGCAGGTGCATCCCAGCACGATGACATGACATTGGTTGTCTTGCGGGTCTTAGACTGACAGGGCTAGCTACTTCTTCTTGCCTTTCGTCTCGTACCCGTTCTGGTGCAATAGGAGGTAGCTTACCGGTCCTTGTCATCGGAGAAGAACTCAACCTCAGCATCCACGACTGTCAGGAAGAACTTCGTCTCGGTCTCAGGGTAGACGGGAAATTCGGCTGATTGGGCGCCTGGGCCGATTGCGGATGCGATAATCGTCCCGCAAACCAAACCTGTGGCCGCGCGTTCAATGCGGTCATAGCGATGACGCCGGGAGTAGCCCGTGCACCGACGATTTTTCATCACCTCCGGCCTGACGGGGTTGTCGCTGAGCGCGGCGCTCCCATCGATGGTCGAGGCCGCCGCAGATCCGCAGCCGCCCAGACCGCGCAACCGCGACGACGCCACCAAGATCATCGCCGAGGCGCGCCGGATTGTCACGCCAGACGGGGTCGAGCGCCTCGAAACGGTGAAGATCGGCGGGATCGATCAGTGGGTCTCGGTCCGCGGGAAGGACCGGCGCAACCCCGTCCTGCTGCACATCCACGGCGGACCGGGCTATATTTCCATTCCCATAAGCTGGTGGTTTAGCCGCGACTGGGAAGAGTATTTCACGGTCGTGCAATGGGGTGTGCAGAGTGAGCATTTTCGGTTGCCCAAAACCTCCATCACAGCTCTGCAAATTATTCCGGAGCAACATCTGCAAGGCGCTGGAGACGCTCGTTCACATTCATCAACGCTCTGGCCTCGTGATATGCGGCCTTCCACATCTTTCCCTTAGTGGTCGACACTGGAGTACCGTCGGGTTTGATGAGTTCATATTCGCCTCGGAACCGATGATCAAGCTGGTATTGCTGAATCCAATGCCACTGAAGTTGGAAAGCTTGCCAATAAACATCGGTCATGCGGCCATAGCGCGCATGCAAGAGCAGGAGGGTATTCAGCGACTCCATCTGCGCCCACCACTCTTTCAGAAGATCGTTCGGTCTCCCTGTAAAACCACCCGAGTGGTAGATGCCTCCATGTGCACTGTCCCAACCGTATGCGAGTGCGTGGTCCATCAGCATACGGCCCACTTTTTCGGTGCGATCGCGTTCAGCAACGGACAGCGGTGCACCGGCTTGGGCGAGGGCATCGCCAGCCTCGTCGATGAGATAAGTGGCTTCGACGTCATGTCCGTAAGAGTCGTTTTCAGGCACGGCCTGCCACGAATTGGTGAAGTAAAGATTCATGGCTCCGGGCTCTACCGTAATGACGTCCCGCACAAGATGCTGGAGTTCGACAACACGAGAACGAAGCGTCGGATCTGGCCAGACCCTCAGAAGTTCGGTGAAAGACTCCAGCAGATGGATGTGCGTGTTCATTGACTTGTATCCGACAGGAAAACCTCCGGGCGGGACGGTGGCAACAATAGCTGCATACGGCTCGGCTCGCAGGGGGATGCCATTCCGCGTCAACCATTCGAAATAGCCGCCATTCTTCTCATCGTGCGCATGTTCGTCGGTCCAGCGGAAGGCACGTTGGGCAAGCTCCAGATCGCGGGCATCCCGGGTGGCCTCGTAAGCGCCGGCAAGGCCGTACATGCAAAAGCTGATGCCATAAAGGTGCTTGTGGTCGGTGAAAACAGGTGAAATGGCGCCATCGTCCGCCAGACCCCAGAAAAAGCCTCCATCCTCTTTGTCCCACATCACATTTGCGAGATAGTCAGCACCATGTCGCACGTAATGAATGTATTGTTCCCTCAAAGCGGGGCGGCGGAGAACAACCTGCGCAGCAACCCATGTCATGCGGCCTTGAAAGACTGAGAACTTTCCCTTGCTGGGAAGAGGGCCCCAGTCGCGGGCAAAGTCCGCGTTGAAGCCGCCATGGATATTGTCGATTGCGCGCGGGTACCAAACATCGAGAACGTCTTTATGAAGCATCGTCTCCGTCTCTGCGGCGAAACGCAGATATGCAGATTTGTTTGCTGGCAAATGTGTGATCATATCCGGTTTTGGCGGGGATATAAGATCCTGTTGCGCGTGCAAAGCAGGAACAATCAAGAACAGCATGATGCCAATCAAAATACAGCATGGTTTGAACATACAAGGTGGTTCCTGCATTTCTGAGTCGACTTGTCCTGTTCCTAGCAATGTACAACCTCTCATCTAATTAATGAGTACATATCCCGTTGAATCGGAGTACCTGTCCATAGATTCAGAGCGAAAAATCCTACGCCGAGAGATTCGCGAAGCTCAATAGGAGATTAGGTTCTCCCCGAGATCAAGCATCGGGGGCTAGCCGCATTAAAGCGCGAGCACTTCTACCTATTTGGTTTGACAAAGCTCTACATATTTCGCCTGATAGCGCCCTACATATTTTGGCTTGACAAAGCCAATTCGCTAAGAGTTAGATACCGTCGCCTACTATATAAAACGTTTTTGTACAGGGAAAAACTGCACTTCTATTTCAGGAGGGGGTTCCTGTGACGATACGGAGATGGGTGTGGTCCGCAGTCTTTCTTTGCTCATTGTTCATCGGCGAGTGTCCGTCATTTGCTCAAGGAATTTTCGCGACTCTTACGGGGGTTGTGTCGGATCCTGCCGGCAGCGTGGTTCCGAACGCAAAAATCACCCTGAGAGATGCTGTCTCAAGTTCCATCCGAGACACGGTGACCAACGGGGAAGGGTACTATACCTTTGCGTCGGTGCCCGTGGGTACGTATGAGTTGACTGTGGAAGCCCAGGGCTACCGCCAGTACAAAGCCAGTGACATCAGCCTTGGCGGCGGCGAAAAGCGCAACATCAACGTTCCACTTGTGATCGGCTCGACTGCCGAAACAGTACAGGTAAATGCAGAGAATACAGCACTCGCGGTGACGGACTCCGGAGAAAAATCCTTCTCGCTGCAAACCAAAGAACTTCAGAACTTCACACAGGTTGGCAGCAATGCCGCGGAGTATATCAAGATCGTTCCCGGCTTCGCTATCTCCAACGGCACATCGAACAAATCGAATTACAACGGCCAAACGATCGGAATCAACGCTAACGGCGATTCCGGGAGCCAGAGCCCTCTGAATGCTGCGTACTCCTACAACGGTTTGCCCACGAACTCTCTTGATATCACGGCGGACGGCGCGCATGTTTCCGACCCTGGCTGCAACTGCGACACGCCCGTGAATCCGAACTCTGACTTCATTCAGGAGTTCAAGGTGCTGACGTCGAACTTCAGTGCGGAGGAGCAGAAAGGGCCAATTGTAATTACGTCGGTTACAAAGGCCGGTGGCCCGGACTTCCACGGTAACGCATACTTCTCCGCTCGGAACCACGTCCTCAATGCCAACGACTGGTTGAATAACTTCAGCGGCGTCCCACAACCGGCGAATTCTTATTATTACCCCGGAGGTACCATCGGCGGGCCGATTATTATCCCGGGGACCGGCTTCAACAAGGATCGCAAGAAACTTTTCTTCTGGACTGGATTCGAGTACTACCACCAGACGCTGGACACAGGGTTGTTGCGGGCGACGGTGCCCACCTCCCGCATGCTTGGCGGCGACTTCTCACCTTCCGCGGTTGCAGAGGAAGGAAACATAACGGCATCCGGCAAGGCTCCTGGACAACTCAATTCCTCCGGCATGACAGCCTTTGGTGGGACGACGATACCGATGTGCTCCGGCACACCTGATGGCAGATGTATCGATCCGAACATGCTTAGTCTAGCCAAACTCTATCCTGCTCCCAACGCGGATCCAAACACCACCGGTGGATACAACTACGTCCAGGCCGAGATTTTTGACCAGAACAATCGGCAGTGGGCGATTCGTGGAGATTGGAGCATCAGCGACAACACCAAGGTATTCGTCCGCTACAACTATCAGAGAGAAGTTCAACAGTTCCCGGTCGGCCTCTGGTGGCGCAATGGCGATCAGGTGCCATACCCGACCCCCATTGAGGGCAGGAACAGCTCGGATTCGATTTCCGGCACAATTACGCACGTCTTTAACCAGAGCATGACGAATGAGACGGTGATCGCGTATACCTTCGTAGGATTCCCGAATGTGTTTGAGGATCCTTCCAAGGTAGACCGTTCAACGGTCGGTTATACCTATCCGGGCATGTTCCAGAACGGTGTTGCACAGATACCGTCCTTTGGACAGTACGGACCAAGTGAAGCAGCGCTCGTTTTCAATCCGGGCGGTTTTGAGGCTGGTGGTCCTTCGCAAGGATTGTACGCGGATAAGTGGATGCCAAGTATCAGTGATACGTTCACCAAGGTTATTGGAAACCACACGGTGAAGGCCGGGGGCTTCTATGAGTGGATTCGAAATTCGCAGCCTGCAAACAACAACACAAATGGCTTTCTCCAGGTTTCCGTTGGCAATTCTTTCAGCTATGGAAATGAATACGCGGACCTGCTGACAGGTAATCTGTCCAACTATGGGGAGACAAACAAGAATCGGATTAACGATATCCACTACACGACGTGGGAGTTCTTCGGACAAGACTCATGGAAGGTGACCAGGAAGTTGACCCTGGAGCTCGGCATGCGCTTCAGTCACTTCACCCCATGGATTGACGGTGAGGGTTTCGGCTATTCGATCTTTGACCAGAGTCAATTTAATCCAACTTGTGCAGGGTCTCCTGCATTCTGCGGATTTGAATGGCACGCGAAGAACAATTCTGTACCATTGGGAGGATTTCCCGCGCGAGCGCTGTTTTACCAACCACGACTAGGCGTCGCCTACGATATCTCCGGAGCTGGCAAAACGGTCCTTCGCGGGGGCTGGGGCCGCTTCTACTATCACTCTGGACAGTTCACGAGCGGGCTCGATGCATCCGCCGGCGTCTCAAACTCCACCCTGTCGCCCAGCAACTGGGTGGGAGCCTCCGGCTGCCCAACCAATCCTTCTACCGGGTCTGCCTTGTTTACGGCGTATCTTTCCTGTCTGGACCTTTCAGCGACTCCTGCATCACCGGCGGCTGTCGATTCGAAAGATGATAACCAACCCTACACCGATAGCTGGAGTGCCACTGTCGACCAGCAAACACCCTGGCAAGGCCTGTTGGAGATGGCCTACGTTGGCAACCGCAGCAGAGATCTCCAGAACACTCTTGGAGGCGCCGGCAGCAACATTAACCTGGTACCGGCTGGGTCGATGTTCTCCGCCACCAATCCAGGCAATGCCAACTCGAACCTGTATCGTCCGTTGCAGGGCTACGGCGATCTGAACCAGGCTACGAATAATCTCTACAGCAACTACAATGCGCTGCAGATAAGCTGGGCCCGTCACGCTGGGCTCTATACCATTCAGGCAAACTATACGTGGCAGAAGGCGCTGGGAATTGTTCTGCCTACCGTGAATCCCTTCAACCTCGCCAGTAACTATGGCATCCTGCCGACGGACCGACGCAATCTTTTCAATGCTGCCTATTCGATCGACCTTGGAAATCGCGTCCATTCGAATCGCTTCGTAAACGGCACCTTGAACGGATGGCAGTTCTCTGGCATCACCCAAGTGCAAAGTGGCGCTAACCTCTTGAATGAGAGTCCCTCTAATGCCCCCAGCAACACGAACTACAATATGGCCCTGACTTGCGTAGCGACCGCAGCGGAGACGGCTGCCGGAATTACCTGCCCGCAATCCGCAGCCATCATTCCGGGCTCGATCAGCCCGGCAAATCCGACCGGCATTCCCATCAACAATCAATCCATCCTGGGAACAAGCTCGCAACAGTTAAATCCCCTCGTGACCTGCGATCCAAGCGCTAACCGAGGCTCTCACCAATACGTCAACAGTAACTGCTTCGCGGCACCCACCGTTGTCGGTCAGAACGGGCCTGTAAACCTGCCTGTCTCCTACGGTCCGGCCTACTTTGACACGGATCTGGCGGTCTTCAAGAACTTCTCGATGTCTGAGAGCAGAAAACTTCAATTCCGAGTACAGGCGTACAACTTCCTGAACCACCCGTTATATTCGTTCCCGAGCGGCAGCAATCTCACCCTGCAGTACGAGCAGGATCCGGTGACACAACAGATCACGCAGGCGAATTCAAACTTCGGCACCTCAACCCAGAAGCAGGGTGCCCGCATTCTCGAGTTTGCAGTGAAGTTCTATTTCTAGGTTGATTAGAAGGTACCAAAAGACGAAAAACGGAGTAAGGTGGACATCATCGTTCACGTAGTCGGGACCAGTTGACGGTATGTTGAAGTTCACCTCTATTCTTGCTTTGAGCCTGACCTTCACTGCGCATGCACAGAGCCCCCAGGAATTGGTGCAGGACGCACAGCAGAAGCAGCGAGCGGGAGATCTTGAAGGTGCGGTCGCAGAATACAAGCAGTTTCTTCAGATGCATCCCGAGGCGACTGCCATCCATTCAAATCTGGGCGCAGCTCTGACTGGTTTAGGCCGGTTCGAAGAAGCTATCTCCGAATACAAGATTGCTCTCAGGCAATCTCCTGCTCTGGTACAGGCCAGATTGAATCTGGCCCTTTGCTATTACAAGATGGGAAGGATTGACGATGCCGCGACCGAGCTTGAAAAAGTGCGTGTCGAAAACCCAGGAAACCGTCAGGCCATGCTCCTGTTGGGCGACTGCTATATGCGCATGGGACGAGAAAACGACGTTATCCGAATCCTGGAGCCGGAAGAAAAGAAATACCCCGATGATCTGGCGATCGCCTATCTGTTAGGAACGGCGCTGATACGACAGAAGCGTGTCGACGAGGGCCAGGTTTTAGTCGACCAGATTCTGCGGAACGGCGACTCTGCGGAAGCGCATCTGATGCTCGGCACGGCCAAAATGGGCGTGTCCGATTTTGCGGGTGCCCGGGATGAATTTGCCAAGGCGGCAGCGCTGAATCCAAACCTGGATGAAGTCCACGTTCTTTATGCCAAGGCATTAATGCTTACAGGCGACTCCGATCTTTCCCAGAAAGAATTTATGGTTGAATTGCGCGTAGACCCGTATAACTTCGATGCGAACCTGCAATTGGGCGCCATGGCAAGGCAAGAGCAAAACTACGAACAGGCTAAGAAATACTTCGTCCGTGCACAAGAGACCAGACCTGAAGATCCTGCCGTACGTTATCAACTGGCGCTGATTGCTCTGGATCAAGGCGAGCTTGAAAAAGCGCGGCAGACGCTGGAGGGTCTGGTGAAAGAATCGCCGCAGTTCCTCGAGGCGCACGTTACGCTGGCTCTCGTTTACTACCGGTTGAAGCGTCCAGAAGACAGCAAACGAGAGCGCGAAATTGTTCAGAAGCTTACGGCCGAAGTGCAGGCCAAGCAACCAGGTGTCAATCAGAATGGTGGCAAGCTACAGTGATCGCGAGACTCCCGCGAGGCATGGAGCGAGGAGAAGCTCCTGTTCCTGAATGTGCAATGACACGGCCCACACTGTTTTTATTACTACTCGGACTTCTATTCCTTGTTATTCCCGTCATAGCGGATGCACAGGCTGACCAGGGTCACTCTAACCCCTGCGCACAATGTCACTCGGAAGCATTGTCTCAACCGGCCACAAACATGGCGCGTGCGCTCGAAACAGTTGAGCAAAGCAAGGTCTTGATCGACCATCCACTCCTGACCACAACTTACGACAAGTACGCCTATCGGATTGAGCGAAAGGGAAATCAAAGTCTCTACTCCGTTACAGACGGCAAAACGACTGTCACAGTCCCAATCCGGTGGGCGCTCGGTGCGAGCTCCGCGCTGGGTCAGACCTACATATTGGAAAAAGATGGTGAGTTGTACGAAAGCCGCATGAGCTGGTTTCGAGAACTAAATAGTCTCGGACCCACGCTGGGTGGTGCCGGCTCTCTTCCTGCCGACGTGAACGACGCCGCAGGGCGATTGATGAGTCACGATGACAAGTTGCGCTGCTTCGGATGTCACGCCACGAATGCAGTCACGGGAACCCACCTGACGTTGGATAACATGACCCCGGGAGTGCAGTGTGGACACTGCCACGAAGCGACTGAGGCGCACCTTGTAGCGATGTTACACAACGGTGGCAAGATCGCGGTACCACCAGGATTGACCAGGCTGCGGGCACTCTCGGCGGAACAAGCGTCAAACTTTTGCGGCCAGTGTCACCGAACCTGGGCGGAAATTGCGATACAAGGGAATCCGGGTATTACGAACATTCGATTCCAGCCTTACCGTCTAACGGGAAGCAAATGCTATGACCCGGACGATGCGCGCATAAGTTGCCTGGCTTGCCACAACCCGCACGAGGAGGCGAGTGCTCAACCCGTCGATTACGACGGCAAGTGTCAGGCATGTCACGGAGGGGGAAAGGTCGGAGCCAAAGGCTGTCCTGTTTCGAAAAGGCAGTGCATTACCTGTCACATGCCGAAGATCGAATTGTCGGGGGCTCACTATAAGTTCTCCGATCATCGGATACGCGTGGTAAAGCCCAATGAGCCCTATCCCGGTTAGATTGAGACCTTGTAAGTTTTCTGTACAAACAGAAGCTGAAATGCATAGAGAGGATCCCGGTCACCCGATGGTAGGATGTTGCGAATGACATTCTCCAGGCGCGGGTTTCTGCGACTCGGCATGGCCGCCGGGGCAGCGAAGGCTCTGCGTATTCGCGCACTGTCGCAAGGCACCAACCAACCGTTGTTCACCGAGGTGCCACCATCGGCATCTGGCATTCAATGGGTGCATGAAAACGCCATGTCCGAAAGCCGCTTTTTACCTGAGGCACTTGGACCGGGCTGCGCCTTTCTGGATTATGACAACGATGGATGGATGGATATTTTCCTGGTGAACAGTGGCCCCAGCGACTTCTGGAAACCATCCAAGCCTGTTCGCAATGCCCTATACAAAAATAACCGCGACGGGACATTTTCAGATGTTACCGAAAAGGCTGGCGTTTCCGGATCGTATTTCGGAATGGGAGTCGCCGTTGGAGACTACGATAACGATGGCTGGCCTGACATCTTCGTAACTGCCTATGGCAAATGCATTCTCTACAAGAACAATCACGATGGAACCTTCTCGGATGTGACAGATCGCGCTGGTCTCACCACTCCGGGCTGGACAACTAGCGCCGTCTGGTTCGACTACGACAACGATGGCAGATTGGATCTATTCGTCTGCAGTTTCGTGGACTATTCGGGAGTACGCAAACTTGAGTGCGGCAATAACCAACTCGGCAGGAATTACTACTGTGTTCCGCGAGTGTTCAAGCCTACCGTTAGCTTTCTCTACCACAACAATGGTGATGCCACCTTCACTGAGGTAAGCAAGGGAACAGCAATCGCCGAAGCATTGGGAAAAGGTCTTGGGGCAGTCGCCACCGACATCAACAACGACGGTCGGATGGATCTCTTCGTCGCCAACGACACCGTGCAGAATTTTCTATTCGTGAACCGTGGCCCCGGGATTAATGGCCGATGGAACTGGGATGAGATCGGTTTGCAATCTGGCGTTGGTTTTAGTGAAAGTGGCCGGACGCGCTCGGGTATGGGTGTAGATGCGGCAGACATTGACGGAGACGGATGGCAGGACCTGTTCGTCGCAAACGTAGATCATGAGTTTTATTCGGTCTATATCAATGGCAAGGATGAAACATTTCACGATGCCTCGGAAAAGGAAGGCGTAGCCCGCGACACGAGACTGATGAGCGGCTGGGGACTGAAGTACTTCGATTACGACAATGATGGCGCGGTGGATCTTCTGCTCGCGAATGGCCATCCTGACGACATGATCGATTCCTATTCCATGCAGGTTAAGTATAAAGAACCTCTGCTGTTGTACCACCAGGGCGAGGATGGCAAGCTGCATAATGTAAGTCAAACCGCAGGTTCAGCGTTTCAGAAACAGTTCGCGGCTCGAGGGTTAGCAGTGGGTGACTACGACAACGATGGTGCTCTCGACGTGATCATCGGAGTCAATGGCGGACCTCCCGTGCTCCTCAAG
>Ga0210392_10001296_pt1 | contig 13433 bp, 16 predicted proteins | sample IncBWC30OmetaG_FD_161057 | JGI IMG/M metagenome (GOLD analysis project Ga0210392, IMG submission 161057) | Forest soil microbial communities from Barre Woods Harvard Forest LTER site, Petersham, Massachusetts, United States - Inc-BW-C-30-O ...
CCGCTTCGGCAGTCCGGGCGGTCTCGTCTATGATAGCTGTCCGGTCAGCTTCACCACGCCTTTCCTCTCGTTCGATAAGCCCGCGACGTTCAAATTCTACCAGGCCTTCGACGCCATCTGCTCCAACGATCCGGGCTCGACCTGGAATGTGACGGCGTCGTTCGATCCGACTGCGACGCCGACGCCGTTCGACCAGATTTGCGTGCTCGACGGGCCTACAGTGATGGATGGGCGCATTCCGATCAGCGGGCGCGGCACCCACATCCAGCTTCAAGTCACGCACCAAGCGCCTGGACCCGCTACGTTCTCGAAGCTGTTCATCCACTACGCATCGAGCGACACATCGTGATCGACATTAACAACCTGCCCGAAGACCGCCTCAACCGGCTGGAGCGCGCCGTCGAAATCATGTTGGCGCGCGTCGATTACTTGGAGCGCGAGCTGGCCCAGATCAAGACGTTCTTGCGCCAGCCGAAGGGCGCAGTCACGCGGGCTTCGGCTGACGGCACGGTGGCGATCCGCGATCCCGACATTATTGCCCAGCAACAGCGCACAGGCACGCGCGGCTATGTTCCGTTCAGCGATCCCGGATGAGCAAGATCACCAGCGTCACCCCGGACGCGCTCCAGTACATCCTCGCCAACCTGCGCCCGGAGGACAAGGAAGAGATCGAAGCTGTCCGGGGCGAGGGGTTCGACAGCATGAAGCTGGCGCTCCAGTTCTGTCAGCTCGCGCTCACGCTCGATGGTTGGATCTTCTGGCGTGGCGACACTGGCGAACCCTCCGCCGTCCTCGGGGCCTACGCCATGACCCCAGTCGTCGCCGGGTGCTGGGCGTTTGGCACCACGAGCTGGCCGCAGGTCGTCAGGGGCGTGACAAGGCACGCGCGGCGCGTTATGGTGCCTGCGTTGCTCAAGGCGGGGTTCCACCGCGCCGAGTGCCGGGCCCTCGCCAAGCGCGAAGACACCCGGATCTGGCTCACTTCGCTGGGCTGGAAAGCAGAGGCCGCATTGTCGGAATTCGGCATCCGACACGAAGATTTTACCCTCTTCGCGTGGCTTGCCGATGAACAGACCGATCACCCTCGACAATCTTGACAAGCGCGTAGCGTTCCGCTTCGCCGACGTGAACGACGTGCCCGAGTTGATGGCGCTCTACGAGCGCTTCTACGAGGAAGCGGTTTACAAAGACCTCTTAGAGTGGGACGCCGAGCGCGCTCGCGAGACGATCCTCGACGGTGTCTGCGCAGACACCCGGCCCCATATTCTCGCAATTGTCGACGAGGCGCTCGTCGGCTTTCTCGCCTACATCCTCGACCATACGTTCTCGCGTCGGCCCTGCCAGGTGCTGATGGAGTTCTACGTCGCCCCCGAGCACCGTCGGAGCGCCATCGGGAGAGCGCTTCTGGCGATGGCGATCCAGGAAGGCCAGCGCGCCAACGCCGGAGCGTTCCACGCGCCTGTCGCCTCGGGCATGGCCGCCGCGCGCTCGCTGTTCAACATGTTCAACAAGGCGGGCTTCGAGCAGTTCGGCTTCATGTGCAGAAGGAAGCTCTGACGTGGGCGGCAAGGGCGCGAAAGGCGGCGTATCGACCAACGACCAGGTCGTCGCCATGCAGCAGCAGCAGGCTGCGCAGGCGACGCAGGCCAACGCCGAGCGCAACGCCCGGCTGAACTACGGCAAGCAGGCTATCCAGAACACTTTCGAAGGCCCGCAAACAGGCGCGACGCCGCTCGACCTTTCCGGCATCACGCAAGCCAACGCGCCCGCAGCGGGCGGTTCGCCCCAGATCACGGCGGCGCTGAACTGGGGCTATTCGCACCCTTCCGACCCGAACACGATGGCGCAACTGCAAGCGATGCAGCAAGGCGCGAAGACCCAATTGTCAGGCGGGTACTCCTGGGGCGCGCTTGCCGACGACGGCAGCGGCGCGCCTCAGTACGGGCTCTACGACCCCTCGGGGAACCTCGTCAATTCAGGCTCGATCTCGGACCTCGCCGCGTCGAAGGTCTATACAGGGGGCACGCCCGGAACTTCAACTTCGCCGTTCGGGTCCGACTTTTACAACAAGTACAACCAATCGATCCTCGATTACTACCTCCCGCAAGAGGGCCAGCAGTACAACACCGCCCGGTCGAGCCTGTCTTATTCGCTCGCCCGCGCCGGGCAGCTCAACTCGTCCGTCGCCGGCATGGATGTCGCGAACCTGTCGAACCAGGACGCGATCAACCGGGCGCAGATCGCCTCCGGCGCAGACACCCAGACGGCGGGCCTGCGCTCGACGATCCAGAACGACGAGCAGAGCGCGCTCAACCAGCTCTATTCGACCGAAGACCCGAGTGTCGCTGCCAACACCGCCCAGAACATGGTCGCCAACGCCAACCTCACCAAGCCGTTGTTGAACCCCGCCGGGGCGCTGTTCGCACCCATTACAGTGGGCGTCGGCAACGCGCTCTCCGGCTTCACCAACCCGGTGGCTTACATCAACCCGAGCGCTGGAGGGGTGGGTTCAACAGGGGCGGCCACGTCGAGCGGGTCCGGCTCTCAAGGCCAGACGGTTCAGGGGTAAGTCATGTGCGATCCGCTCACCGCAGTCGCCGTCGCCGGGTCGGCCCTCTCAGCCGGCGCGGGCCTGTACGAAGGCCAGCAACAGGCGGCTGGCCTCGCCGATGTTCAGAACAAGCAGAACCAGGCCAACGCGGATTGGGTCGCTTACCAGACACGCATCCACCAGCAGCAGGTGGCGCAGGAGGACGCGGCGCGCGAGCGTGCGACCGGCGCGCAGGAGGCGACGCTTCAAAAGGTGTCTGCGCCGGCGCAGGAGGCCCAGCAGGGCGCTGAACAGGAGCGCCTCAACACCGCCTACAACAAGCCCGCAGGCACGGCGACCGACGCCTCCAACCCGCAGAATTTGCTTCTGTCGGGCGAGAATTCCGGCAACCAGACTTTTATGAACAGCCTGACCTCGCAGGTGAACCAAGCCACGGCCCAGGCGCGTTCGCGCATCGCCGCGCTGGCGACGGCGAATTCCTACGGGGGTTCGTTTGGGGGCCTGGGCACAACCGTGCCCATCGCCTTCGCGCAGGGCGGCAATGACATCAACATGCAGAACGCGGTCCGTCAGGGCAACCTCAAGACCTACGGCGTCCAGCAGCAAGTCCAGCCGCTCAACTACACAATAGGCCCCGGCACCGAGGCGCAGGGCTCCATCGCCAAGGGCGCGATGAGCTTGGCAGGCACTCTCGCTGGCTTCGCCGGGCCGCGCGTCATAGGCAGCGGCGCGTTGAGCGGCGCTGGCGGTCTGTTCGGCGGTGGCGGCGGTTCGACCGGCAACGTTGATCTGAGCGGCGCTGTCGGTTCGCCCAATTGGGACGACTACAGCGCGGGCGCGGCAATGGGCTACGGCGTTTAAGAGGAGGCTGACATTCCCGTCCTGAGAATGCCGACAGACACCACGCTGGGAGACACGCTCGGCAATCTTGGCGCGTCGTTAAGTCAAGCGCTCAACCCGATGAACATGATCCGGGCGCAGGACATTCAGGCGCAGGTGCAGCAGCGCCAGTGGGAGATCCGACACCAGCAGCAGCTCGACGCCGCCAATGCCAACGCCGCCGAGGTCTACCGCAGAGCGAACCCGCACAATCTTTCGGCGGCGGACCTCGAAGTCGCTGTCGCACAGATCCGCAACGGTCAGTATAACGCTTCGCAAACCATCGAGGCGCTCAAGGCGGCGGGCGGCTATCAGGCGGCGCAAGCCGCCGCCGGGCTTGTGGACGCGCAGCATCCTGAGTGGAGCGCAGCTCAACGCTCGTCGGCCAAGGCGCAAATACTCCAGGGCAAGAGCCTGTCCGAAATCGAGCAGAGCTACGCCAACGCCGCGAAAGACACCAACGCCGCGACGGCTACGATTGGCGCGACTAGCGCCGCCACGACGCCCGCAGCGAAAGAAGCCGCCGCAATTGGACAGCCGGAAACGGCGACGAAACTCGACACGCAAGAACACCTTCGCACTGCGCCGCCTATCACCGGGCCCCTTAGCGACGCCGCCACGCAACAAGCGATAGACACGCGCACCATCGAGCGCGGGATCGCGGGCCTGCCAGTCACCGCCGACGCGCCAGTGTCTAGCGGCGAGGCGGCGGCTATCGCGTCACAGCGCGCCGGTGCAACCGCCGCAGGCACGAACATCGCCGACAACGCGACCAAACCGCGCGATCTCACCAAGACGCAACAATTTCCGCCCCCCGGGGGGTTCAGTGACGGCTCCGCCGCGTCCGCGCAGCCTGCTCCCCCCGTCATGCCTGGCAGGCCGATCCCCAATAACCCCGATATGGTGATTAACGGCTACCGGGTGACGGCTGTGCCGCGCACTTCCGGCCCGATGATCGGCGCTGTGCCGGGCGCAACCGACGCCGCCCAGAAACTGACCGAGACGTATTACAAGTCTTTGAACGATGCCTACACGGCGGGCGGCGAGCCGGTCGCCAAGCTGCGTGACACGATCAGCCAGCTTCAGAACTTGTCGCAGATCGCTCAGACCAATGGCGTCTATGGGCAATGGACGACCGCGATGCGCGACCGGGCGAAGTCGCTTGGCTTCGGCGACATCACCACCGCCCAGCAAGCCCAGACGGCGATGGACAACCTCCTGAAGACGCTCATTCCTGAGTTGAAGAGCGACTACAATCTGTCGCGCGTGGCGCAGCCCGAAATCGCTTTGTTGGGCAAGGTGACGGGTTCAGCCGATCTGACGCAGCCTGAACTCGCCAACATCCTCGCCAACCTGCGCACAGGCACCGACCTTTCAGAGGCTCTTCGTTCCCAGGCGTCACGCGCTCTCGGCCTGTCGAGCGACCCGACGCCCTTCGACTATCCCGACTACGCCAAGTTCGAAGGCGACAGCTTCAACAAGTACGGTCAAGTCGCCAGCCAGAATAGGGTCGATTACGGGGCGATTGGCGCGCGCTTGGACAACCGGACGCCCGTGCAGACACCGCCGCCCGTGCAGACACCGCCGCCCGTGCAGACACCGCCGGATCAGCCCGTGCAGACGCCAACGGTGAACTCCGGCAATCCGTTGACTGACGCCATGGCGGCTGTCGCGCACTTCTTCGGCGGCGGCGGCGGTGGGGGTTCTAATCCGCCCTCACTGCCGCCGAATTCCAGAGAACTCATTCAGGGGCAAGACTTTTGATGCCCCAGCATGTTCGACTGAGCAACGGCGCGGCGCTCGACATCCCCGACGGGACTGCTCCTGCCGACATCCGGTCGCGCGTCGATCAGGCCGAAGCTGCGATCAAGGCGCAGCCTTCGTTCGGCAACAGCTTCACCCATGAACTCGCGCGCCGGGCTGTCGGAGCCTACCAACTCTATCACAACTACATGGAGCCAGCCGCTGGAAGCGCCGGGCGCGTTGCGGGCGCGGGCGCTGATCTCTTCCCTCCCACCGGGATCTACGACTTCGCCGCCAGCGGGCTGAACGCCGCCAAGCCGATCCTCGCTGAGAAATATCCGGCGCTCAAGAACACCCCTAACATGCCGATCATCTCGGATCTGGCGACGCAAGGGCTTGGCGCGCCGCCAATGCCCGCCGACGCCCCGTGGTGGCAGCGTTACGGCGAAGGCGCGCTCACCGGGGCCACTCAGGGGATCAAGACGGCGGGCAAGTTTCTCGCCAGCCAAGCGACCGGCGACATCGGTTCGGCGATAGCGACACGCTTTGGCGGCCCCGATTGGACGCAGTTCGGGCGTTGGTTCGGCAGCATTCCCGGTTCGATGCCCGATAAGGTCGTCGGCGAACCTTTCCGCGCCCTTGTCGCCAAAGGCGCGGGGCCACAGGCGCAAGAGGTTGACGCGGCGGGCCAGCAACTGAAGACCCAGCCGACGTTCGGCGCGCTGGCGAATGAGCCGCTGCGTCTGATGGAGAAGGGCCTCAACGCAATGCCTGTCGCCAACCTGCCCGGCATTATCGCCCGGCAGCGCATGGACAACGCGGTCAAGGATACGCGCACGAACGCCGCCGAAGACATCAATCAGGGCCCGCTGCCGGTGAGCACCGATCAGGGTTCGATTGGGGCCAACCTGATCACTGGGGCGCGCATGAAGTCGGCTTCAATCAAGGCCGACGCACAAGGACGCTTCGAAGATCTCGACAACGCGGTCGGGGCAAGCACGCTCGTCGATACACGTCCCGTGGTGCGCGCGATCCAGACCCTGATGGCCGATCCCAAGGCGTCGGCGGATCAGATCCAAGGCTTGCAGGCGAGGCTCGATTACCTCCATTCAATGACCTACGGCCAGCCCTATTACAACGGCCCGGTCTTCGGTCACAACATCCAGCCGTTGGGTTCGATTACGCTCGGCCAACTCACCAAGTTCAGAAGCGAACTCGGCTCCGATCTTCAGAGCATGCCTGCGCTAGACACCGTCCTGCAAGGGCAGGCGCGCGACGCCGTCGGCAATGCGATGCGCGACGTGTACCAGCGGCGCGGCTACGACGCTCAGTGGGATCAGGCCAACGAAAATTACAAGATGAACATCGGCCCCGGCACACCCACGGCGGCGCTCGACGCTGTCGGCGGCACGCCGATCAAGGGCAAGCCGGGGCTCTATGAAGGCGGCATGGACGAGCAGGCGGCGTATCGGCTCCTTGCCGGCCACACGCAGTCACCCGGCGTGATCGAACCCTTTATCGAGCCGAACAACCCTTATTTGCGCGCCGCCGCCGCGCAATTCATCAACTCGCTGGGGCAGGGCAAGCAGGGCCCCGACGATTTCCGGGCCGATCAGTTCGGCTCAAAGATGACCGGCATTTCCGACCTGGTTTTGTCGCAACTTACGCAAGCGCAGAACGGCGGCCAGCTTCAGCCGACGAGGGACAATCTGCGTGCCGCCGAAGTGCTCGGCAACAATTCTTCGGTGCCTGTCAGCAGGCTGGGACTGACCAACGCCATCGGCAGTCTGGCCGCGCTGTCAGGGTTCGCCGCTTGGCTTGGCCACAACTATTCCGAAGCCGGATTGCCCGCTGGCGTCGCCGTTCCCCTTACCTTGGCGGCAGGCAATTACGCCATGCAGAGCAAGCCGATGACGGAAGCAATGGCGGGCCGCACCACCACGACACCCTTAGTGGACGCCCTCTATCAGGCGATCCCCATCGCAGCGAGCGCCTACGGGCTCGACAACCCCAACGATCCCAATCGTCAGGCGCAGCCGACAGACACGCCGCGCCCGCGCTCACCGCTCGACCAGCTTAACCAGCCCAACCAGTTCCTGCCGCCGAAGCCCGGCGCGCCGCCAACGCCGTCAGCATTGCCGCAGGGAGCGCCCGCGCCCAATCCGTTCACGCCGCCGAATATGAACCCCCCGAACACCTACAACTTCTGACCCGACATGGCCGCCTACAACCAACAAGCTATCAACCTCATCTACAACGAACTCTCTTCACGAGGGGTCAAACCCGAGGTCGCGGCGGGCGTGATCGCCGGGATCATGGGCGAGAGCGGCGCGGGCCTCGACCCGACAGCGTTCAACACCCAAGACCCGCACGGCGGCGCGGGCGGAATTCTCCAGTGGAACGACACCCGGCTCGTCGGCCCGACCGGGCTTCTGGCGTTCGCCCGCCAGAATGGCGTCGATGTCGACCCCAACACCCCGACCGACAGCAAGAAAGTCCCCCTCGCCATCCAAGTGAAGTTCATGGGGCATGAACTCGACACGAAGTACAGCGGGGTTCTCAAAGGTCTGCAAAGCGTCAACAACGGCGAAGAAGGGCTGACGACCTGGGTCAACAACATGGAGGTTCCCGCCGACAAGACGGGAGCCATCGCCCAGCGACGGCAGTACATCGCGCCAGTTTCTGGCCTGCTCGGTAAACCCGCCCCGGCGGGCGCAGACACCGGAACCGGACCCGCCGCCGCTGGGCAGACACCGCCTGTCTATCAGCCCCCTTCGCCGCAGGCTGTGATGGGTTCGACCCTTGGTCAGGCGCTCGCCGGCATGGGCGCGAGCATGAGCACGCCCAGCGGCGGCGGCGGCTACATGGACGCGACGGGCGACGAGCCCGCGATCCGGTCGATGGCGGCGCAGACCGACTTCACGCAGCCGTCGAACCCATTGCCGGCGCAATATGCGGGCGGCTCGGGCGGCATCGGGTCGCAATTGGGCGCGCTCGCCGCGCAGCCGGCGATGAACCCGCTGGAGAACCCTGCCAACGCCCCTAGCATCACACAGGGCGCGCCGGGCATGACGGCGATGCTGGGCACGCTCGGCACCAACGCAGCGCCCGGCATGTGGGATCAGCGCGGCGGCAATCAGCTCTCCCCGAACCCCTATCGCCCCACGATGCGGCTGGCGTGACCTCATGGCTTCTTCATCCATCGCTTCCAGCCTCGCCTCGATGGTGGGCGCGCCCAACTCCAACAACGGCTCGGTGGAGTTCCCCACCAACTCGGGCCACAGGAGCGCGCCTGGCAGTGGTGTCAAGATCGGGGCTCCCGCAGGCACGGGCGGCGCGCAACACCTGTCAGCGGGCCCCCCAGGGGCGCAGGCACGCGGTCCCAAGCCACCCCAGCCCAAGCCGCCCCAGCAGCGCCAGCCCAAGTTCAGCGCCAACAACCCGCCGATGATGACGCAGGCTCCCCCAGCGCCGCATCCGGGGCTCGCTCCCCCATACCCGGACGCGCGCTCGCCGCAGCCGACGATGATGCCGAACGGCTCGATGGTGATGCCGCCCCCTGCGGGGTTCATTGGAGCCGGGATGCCGCCGCGCGTGCCTAAGACTTTCATCCCCGGCATGTCCGGGCTCCTGGGGCGATGAGATGGCAGGCACCGACCTCACCAGTCTGCTCTACGGCGGTCAGGGAACAGACCCCTCCGCCCAGCCCCCGCCGCCCGCGCCGCCAGCTCCCAGCTCCGCCGCCGTAGTCCAAGCTGTCACGCCTTCTGGCATCGGCAGCGATGCGCGTTATCCGGTGTCTCCGCCGATGGGCTGGAACCCGCCTCCGCTGAACCCGATGGACCGCGACAACCTGATCAAGACAGTCTACGGCGAAGCGAGCAATCAACCTCCTCTCGGACAAGCTGCCATCGCCCACGCCATCCTCAACCGGGTCAACGCGGGCGGTTACACCGGGGGCGCGCCGAACACGATTACCAACGTCGTCCACGCGCCAGCGGCGGGAGAGAACCCCGCGCACGGCTTCAAGGAGTTCTCGCCGTGGAACGCGCCCGGCGTGCCGGAGAGCAATCCCGTAGCGCAACATCTGTCGCCCAACGACCCTAATCCGCTCTTGGCGAACGCCTACCGCAACATTGGCGCTATCGTCGACAAGGTCTACAGCGGCGCGATCCCCGATCCGACTGGCGGGGCGACGCACTACTATGGCTACATGCCGCACCCGCCGAAATGGGCTCCCCCGCTGGCGGCGTTGAACACGACCAAGATCGCCGACCAGACCTTTGTCGGCGGCTATGCCGGTCACGGTCAGCAAGCTGCGCCGCCAACCCAGACGGCGTTCAACCAATAAGGGAGTTCAACCGATGCCCTACCCCCAATATTCGTATAACGACAGCCCAGCGCCAGTGAACCCCAGCAACATCTCCAGCCTGCCGCCTTCGGTGCAACGGAACCCCCCTCTGCCGGTGGCCAGACCGACGCCGACGACGACGACAGATCCCAACAGCCTCGACTTCTCCGTCTTCAACGGGATGGACCCGCGCCAAGATCCGATGGGGCCGTCTGGGCCCGCGTCGACTTCAGGCGGGAACGCCGGCAATCCGTTTCTCAGCTTTCTCGCCAGCCTGTTCAGCAGAGGCGTGGGCGGCGGCGCGACCCCGCAGGGCATGACCGGCCTGCTCGCCCGAGGACAGGGCGCGCCGGGCACGAACAATTTGGGGAACCCGTTCAACCGATTTGGCTGACGTGTCTGGCGTGTCTTTGATTTGTCAGGACACGGACATACGGGCGTGGTAGAACCCCCCTTGTTGTTCAACAGGGGCTTAATCACGATGAAAAATTGTCTTCTCGCCGGGGTGTTCGCGCTCGCTTTCGGCACGACCGCAGCTCACGCGGCGACGCAGATCACCGTCGATAATATCGGCGCGGTCTTGAACCAGAGCTTGGCGCTTCCCGCCCAAGACACGCCCGGCAGCGGCATCGGGTTCCAGGAGTTTTTCGAGTTCACGCTCCCGACCGCTGAAACCGTCACTCTGTCGGTGTCCGACAGCGCCATCGGCAATCAGCGCATCGTCGGCGGCGTGCTGTCGCTCAACACCCAAACCGGGACCGCGCCCGTGTCGCCGTTCGAGCCACTGGGCTCGCTGATCGAGAGTTCGGCGCTCATCGACTTTCTTGGCGGGCAAGCCGCGACCGTGACGCCTGACGTGCTTGGCGCTGGGAGTTACTTCGCAGAAGTGTCGGGGATCAGCGGCGGCTCGCCAATCCACATTGCGATTGACGGCACCGTGACGGCGGTGACGACGCCCGAGCCTTCGACCTGGGCGATGCTCGTGATCGGCTTCGCCGGTCTGGCGTGGGCGGGTGTCAAGCGCAGCAAGAGCGCCCGGTTCGCGATCTGAATTCGCGGCCTCCGTTACCCCCTAGTGGGACCGCGATAGGGGCCGGGCTTCCTGGCCGCACAGAAGGAGCCCGGCCCCGCTGTCACGCACAGTCACGCGGTAGTCACGCGTTTGTCTGGCTTTAACAAAATCAATGAGTTAAGTCACGCGGCGCGTGGTTAAAACGTATAGGTAATGTCGGCCAACACAGGCTTAGAAGTCACTTAAAGCTCGGAAGTCATTGTGTCTGTTATGTCTGCTAAACCAGACACACTCCCTTCACACGGGAGGGGTCGCAGGTTCGATCCCTGCATCGCCCACCAAGATAACTCTCTGAAATCTAAGCCGAATTTGAACCCCTCTCGGGTGTCTGGCAAAGTTGTCTAGTCACGCGGCGCGTGACTAACCTCTAGTTGTATCCTGTAGCGTTTGTATGAACGCGTCGACTTCCTCGTCTGTCACGGGGCGCACTCTCTCCGTGCGTTGGTTGATGATTGTTTGAGGGGCAGCGCCCCAAAAGAACTCGCCCGATGACACGATGTAGGCGTCGATCCGGCCTTCGTTGTCGCCGTACTCCGTCTTCAGGCACAGCTCGCCATCAGCCGATACGAATAGGCCGATAGGGCATTCAGCAAGCGTCGTCTCAGGCATGCGTCTCTCCCTCAGATGTGCCCGGTGCGCACCATCACCTTTGACGTGCGGGCGTGGCTGCGCGAGCCGGTCATTCGCTGCTCAACGATTGGGCTCTTGTACCGGAGCGCCTTGTTGCGGAGCGCGGTCTGCGCGATCCCGCCCCAAGCCTCGGGTGTGTGAGCCCGGATCCCCTGCGCTTCCGCCATGAAACGGATTTGTTCGAAGATGCCTTCCCAGCCCTCGGGCAGATTGTAGATTAAGTCGCGCAAGGCGCGCTTCCAGGCTGGGCTGGCGGCGGCAAGGACTTGGTCAATGGCTTCGTCGCGGGCGATCTCGCCGTTTATCGTCGCCAGACGAATGTGAGGCTGCGACGCCATTTTGCATCACCCAATTAGTCGTGCACCGCGACTTCCCAGTCTTGGGCCAGCAGGTCAGGCGTTGAGGCATTCCAACCGGGCTGGCGCACGCCTTGCGCGTTGAACAGCACGAGATACGCTGCGACTTGGTATCGCTCGCCGTCGCCCTTGGGTCGCGGATAAGCCTCCGTGTGGGCGTCTTCCATGTAGACATGCATATCTTTGCCATTCCATCCGGCGCGGCGAATAGATTTGCTTTCTCGCAACCACGCGATTGCCTGTCCAATGTCAGCCATTTTCATTCTCCAAATCTTGCGCGGCTTTACCGAGTTTCACCGGGTGACAACTCACTAACGAAGGACCGGAACTCGATCTTGTAGCGCCTTCAAACGCTCGCCGGGTGGCCGCGCGCCCGCTGCGGGGAGATCCCCTCCTTCGTCAGTTAGATGAAATTGAAAACGAGGCGCGAGCGCCCGTCACGAGTGTCGACGCGAATGGCGGCTTCGATCACCCGGTTCGCCTCCTCGGGCGTGATGACGAGCCCGCCGGCCATTGGAACCGCCCTGATCTGTTTCTTGTCGACGAGGGCGTAGATACGCTGTCGCGGCACGCCGAGACGGGCGGCGAGGCCCCCAATCGAGAGGGGCTGCGTGATGCGCTCCAAGGGCGCGGCGGACTTACGTTGGGCGGCAGGCATAGGCGGGTTCTCCTTGTCTCTTAATTAGTGATTGTGTCTGGTCGTGTCAAGTTTGTCTTGCGTCAAACTGGCTCCTCGTCGGCGGACGGAAACGGGATTATCGTAGCGCTCGCCGGCCTCGGGAGGTTCTTCCACAGCGCAATGATTTCGGCGTGGGTCATGGTGCTCCATTCGCGCCCGCCCGGGGCCTTCTCGCCCAAGAGCCACAACCGGCCCGAATGCGTCCCGTCGGCGACCAGACCTGCGAGGTGAGGCGCTTTCGGATCGACCCTGAGACGGCGCACGCCCGTTTTGCGCCGCTCCATGTCGAGGAGCCACGTTCGCACGATTTGCGACGACGGCTTGTTCTTGACTTCGTGGGCGACGTGATCGGCGATCTCGCCTTGCGTCGCCACCAGAACAGCAAAGGGGCCTTTACCTTCCTGCGCGTCGGCCAGAAGCTCTTCCAGCCCCGCCAACGCCGGGTGGATGTTCAAGTGCTCCAATTCGGTTTTGTCGTCGCTCGACGGCGCGACGCCGCCGATGAACTCCTGCTTCTCGGCTTCGGTCAGGGCGTAGTGAAGCAGGTAGGAAGCGGCCAATTCGTCGCCGCCTTGTTTGAGCCACGCCCAAAGATTTTGGTAGTAATCGGGGGGTTCAGCTTTGGCGTCGCGGCGATTGACGACATGCACGCGGCGCTGGCCGCGCTCCAAGTAGAGCGGGTTTTCCTCGTTGGAGAACAAGATCACTGCGACCCGGTTCGGGATCTCGTAGGGGTGCATGTGCTTTTTGTTGATGGTCAGCGTCTCCGGCGGACGCGCCAACAGCTCTTTCAGGCGCGTGCCTACGTCATGCGCGGACGTGAAACCGTAGTCCGACTGGCGTGTCTCGCCGACGATCAGGAGCTTGGTTTCGACCACGCCGTTGAACGGCTCCGAAAGCTTAAAAATCAGCGTTTCTTTCCAATTGCCGTCGCCAACCGCCAGCTTGACCGGCTGCACCAAGGTGTCTTTGCCGAACCCCTGGAGAGACATGATCAGAAAGTGCCAGTTCGGCTTGCACTCCGGGTGCTGGGCGGCAAACGCGCACCATTTGATGAACCGCTCGGCCTCAAAGCGTGAACCCATGACGAACTCGACGTGATCGAGCCACGGCTTCACCTGCGCCGCCGTCGCCATCAGCGTCCCGTGGGTCGTGGGCCGCCAGAGGTTGAA
>Ga0210392_10001297_pt1 | contig 13427 bp, 12 predicted proteins | sample IncBWC30OmetaG_FD_161057 | JGI IMG/M metagenome (GOLD analysis project Ga0210392, IMG submission 161057) | Forest soil microbial communities from Barre Woods Harvard Forest LTER site, Petersham, Massachusetts, United States - Inc-BW-C-30-O ...
CACTATTCGTCTTCTCGGAGGTCTTCTAAGCAGCTACCAGCTCACCGGTGACAAGCGGCTCCTCTTCCTCGCAGATGATCTTGGCCGTCGTCTGCTGCCGGCCTTCAACTCTCCTACCGGCCTGCCCTACGTCGAGGTCAATCTCCGCACGGGTGCTGTGCGTGGCGAAGAGCCAAATCCAGCCGAGGCTGGGACCTATCTGCTCGAATTCGGCACCCTCAGCAAACTTACCGGGAACCCCATTTACTATCAAAAAGCCAAGCGCGCAGTCGTTGCGATCTACAAGCGTCGCTCTGCGATCGGCCTGGTTGGCTCGCAGATCAACGTCCGCACCGGCGCCTGGATCGGCAACGGCAGCAGCGTCGGCGGCGGCACCGACTCGTACTACGAGTATCTCCTCAAAGCCGCTCGTCTGTTCGGGGATAAGGACTGCAAGCGAATGTGGGAGTCAAGCCTCACAGCTCTCAATAAATACGTCGCCGACGATACTCCCACCGGTTTCTGGTACGGTGAGGTCGACAGGAACACCGGCGCCCGTACCGCCACGCAGTTCGGCGCTCTTGACGCCTTCTTTCCCGCGGTCCTCGCGCTCTCCGGCGACATCGACCGCGCCCGGCGTCTCGAAGACTCCAGCTACAAGATGTGGACCACTTTCGGCATCGAACCGGAAAAGATCGACTACACCACGCTGAAGATCGTGCAGCCAGGCTACGAACTTCGCCCCGAGATCATCGAATCCGCCTTCTATCTTTATTACTTCACCCAAGACCGGCGCTACCTTCAAATGGGTCAGACTTTCTTCGACAGCCTCGTCAAGTACACACGTAACGACGTTGCCTATGCCGCCCTCAGCGATGCCGAGAAGAAGACTCAGCGTGACGACATGGAAAGTTTTTTCTTCGCGGAAACATTGAAGTACCTTTACGTTCTCCTAGGATCACCCAATACGATCGACCTTAAAACAAGCGTGCTCAATACAGAGGCACACCCCCTGCGCCGTAACTGGTAACGCCACACGGGTGACAACCTTTGCAGCAGGTTGATCAAACGCAAGACTGAAAGGAATTTACCGTGTTCAGAAAAGCCTCTTCCTCACTGTGCCTAAACCGGCTGATCGCCTCCGCCGCCATGGTTCTCGCCTCAGCCGGTATGACGCACGCTCAAGTCGTGCTCGTGCCCTCTACCCCGCAGGTTGGCTCCTCCAACCCCGCCACCGCCGAACCATCCGTTCCGCGGCCCCACACAAAACCCTGCATCGTGCCGCTCTTTCAGCAGCAGGCCTTCGCCGACTTCAATCTCAAGTCGTTCAGCTACACGCCACCCGCCGACTGCCCCGGTCCCTGGGCCAAGGTTGTTTTTACAGCGGACTTTACCGTTACGGAAGGCCGCCAGTTCGATCGCACCGCAGCCTTCTACCTCGGCCACGCCAGCATCTACTACGGCACAACCGCCGAGCCGCGCGCCACACTCAGCCCCTCGTGGCACGTGGAGCGTGACGTGACCGACCTCACCGCCATCTTCAAATCCCCTCAGACCGGTGAGGCCAACATCGGCAACTTCGTCGGTGTCTCCGGAGGCCTCACATTTAACGGCATCATCTTCGCCAATGCCGCGCTTGAGTTCTATCCCTCTTCTCCGCAAGACGGCGCGTCGCCTGTTCCCGACATCGTCGTTCCAGTCAACGGCACCGGTGGCGATGCGGGAACCCTCAACACCACTACGGACAGAATCACCCAGACACTGAACCTGCCCACGAACGTCGAGCGAGTCTTTCTGGATGTGATCGCCCAGAGCCAGGCCAACGACGAGTTCTGGTACCTCTGTGTTCCAAACGACCAGACAGCTCACCTCCAGTCCTGCGGAAACACCTCCTTCCGCGAGACAGAGGTTTTCATTGATGGCCAACCCGCGGGTGTGGCTCCGGTCTATCCATGGATCTACACGGGCGGCATCGATCCTTTTCTCTGGGAGCCTATCGTCGGCGTCCAGACCCTGGACTTCAGGCCGTACCGTGTCGACCTCACTCCTTTCGCCGGCCTGCTCTCCGACGGAGGCTCTCACACCGTCAGCGTCGGAGTCTTCAACGCGAACAGCTTCTTCCTCGCTACCGCCAATCTCCTGGTCTTCACCGATCGTAACCAGCGGCAGGTCACTGGCGGCATCATCAGCAACAGCCTCAACGCGGCTCCCACTCCGGTTGTTACAGAAAACATCTCGGCCAGCCCGGCCGGCGCCTTCACCGGCTCGGTCTCCGTTGCGTCGAACCGCAAGTTCGCCATCCGCGGTTTCGTCAACACCTCTCATGGTCGGGTTGAGACCACCGTCGAGCAGACCATCGCTTTTCTCAGCAACCAGCAATTCAACGTAGGCCCCACCACGGACGTTCAGAACGCCCAGCAGACCTCGACGGTCGATTCCGTCACCACCACGCGAGATACCTTCTTCGTCAACACGAGGGAGCAACACTTCAGCTATCCGCTTAGTGTCGACTTTTCCTTCCTCGTGAACTCCGACGGAAGCCAGACCCAGACCACGACCGTCAGCCAGAAGGATCTCATCAGAGAATCGAAGAGCCTCAACGGCTCCAGATTCTTTGAGAGCGATCTAAGCAACCAGCTTAACTCCACCGATACCCTCGCCTTCAGCGCCAGTGGAGCGTTCCTCGGGCCCAGCGGCCGGTCCAAGCAGACCTACCGCGCCAACGACTCGTCAGGTCACTGCTTCAGCCGCACGGTCACGGCCGCTGCTCAAGTGCTGACCTCAGTCGAGGATGGAAGCGGCTGCACATCGAACGGTAATGGCCAGTGATTCACTGGATCAATTGAAAGAGAGGCTCAGCTGGTATGGCTGAGCCCTCCTTTTGTCGATTCAACATGAGGAACAGAATGAAAATATGGATGGCTTTTCTTTTACTAGCCAGCACAACCGTATGGGGCCAGACCAAGACGCTGTTCTTTATGAGCAACGGAGCGGCGTCGGTACGCTCGTTCATGGAGCACAAGGACAAGATCGATATCATCTCGCCGACATGGTATCAAGTCGATCAGTCGGGGCTGGTTAGCGGAGAGCCGCAGCCCGATGTTCTGCGTGCGGCAAAACAAGCGCATGTGTCGATAGTGCCGATCTTCGCGTTGTTCGATAAAGACAAGGTGCATAAGTTGCTGCTCGATGACACAGCGCAGGACGAGATGAACAAGGCGTTCGTGCGAGAGTGCAAGGAAAATGGCTACGACGGTATTCAGTTCGACTTTGAAGACATTCTGTGGACCGACAGGGATGTGCTGTCGGCGGCAGTGAAAAAGACCGCAGCGGTGCTCCATCGGGAACACCTGCAGGTGGAGATTGACGTAGTGCCGAATGCGCCGGGACATGCAGGCGAGACGGCGTTTGGAAAGTGGATCTTCGAGGAGTGGAGGGCGGTGTTCGACCTGAAGGCGCTGGGCGAATCGGTAGATAAGCTGTGCCTGATGACTTATGACCAGCATTCGCGATGGACGGCGCCGGGGCCGGTGGGCGGGTGGATCTGGACCAACGAGAACCTGGAGTATGCGCTGAAGGCGGTGCCGAAGGAGAAGCTGTTACTAGGCATTTCGCTGTATGGATACCATTGGTTTACGGGAGACCCCGGGTTGGGGGAAAAGGAGAAGAAGCCGAACATTACGGCGGAGTATATCTCGCAGCCGAATGCGATCTATCTGCGCGATACCTACGGCGGCAAAGAGCAATGGGACGAACAGGACCACACGCCCTGGTTCTACTTTTATCGCGACCAGATGCGAGAGTGGATCTTTTATACGGACAAAAGGGCATTTAGCGATCGCTATACATTGGCAAAACAGAATGAGCTGGCGGGTATCTGTTCGTGGGTGCTGGGTGAGGAAGATCCGGCGATCTGGTCGGCGTTGCCGGTTCGTAAGTAAGTAGCGGTTTGTCTTGGCCGGCGCGATGGCACGGGCGGCAGCGGTTTTGGTTGGCGTCAAACGGGGATCCGCGAGTACAGCCTGAACATTGCTTCTGCCCAATCTCTCAGGACCGTCCAAGTGACACTCTCGCCGTGGAGCCAGACCATGACGGGGCGCTTCTTGTTGTCGTTGATAGCGGGAGTCCAGACGTTGAGGCATAGGCAGTCCTCGCCGGAAGTGCCATCGTCCCAGGCGAACATCTAGGCTTCTTCGTCGTGCTTCCAGCCGTGGCTGTCGGGCTGCGGGCAGCAGCTGCCGTAGTGCATGGAGCTACGGAGGCTGGTCCACGGTTTGGCTTTCTTAGGAGGCATGAAACGGGCAGAGCCGCCGGTGTCGTCGCCGTAGGGAATGCCTTTGAAGGTGACGATACCGTTGCGGATATAGCCGCGAACCTTGCCCAGATCCGTTTCGACGATGGGCTTGGTTGCGTCAGCAATGACTGGGTCATCGGCCAGCGGGGAGCGCCTGGACCTGCTGCGCAGCCGGTACTCCCATGCCGACTGCGCCTGCCGCCAGTGCGAGTGATTTGAGGACGGAGCGGCGAGCTATCCCCGTCGTAGTCTCTGGATGGCATACTTCTTCCTTCGTGCTTATCTTCATTGTTGTGTTCTCCGGATGGCGTGGTTAGAAGGTAAGTTTCAGTGCGAATTGGTAGGATGTCTTGTTCGAAGGAGGCCGCCGAAATGCCGCTTCGCATCCCCTGCCTAACCTTACTCTGTTGGTCTGATGCGCTCGACGATCTGAATGTCGATAGGTCCAGACCAGTTGCAATTCGGACAGACCACGATTCCCGTCGTGGCCGCCTTAAGATCGATGTCGGCCAACTTCAGGACCTGACCACACTGAGGGCATTTGTGCGCGCTGTCCCACTGCTTCACTATGGTCATGTCCGGTCGTTGGGATTCCATTGCGTGGCTCGATTCGGGTTACACCTTCTCAGCCAACAGATCGAGCTGTTGGATCTGAGGTGCGGTTGCAAAGAGTTCCTGGGCACGCGCAAACAATGCCTTCGCTACCTCACCAGTGACATGAGCGTTCCTCCCGTCTTCGTCCGCAAAGGTATCGAAGATCCCAAAGGTCGACGACCCGATCTTGAATGCGAACCAACTCGTGGTCTTGGTCTCCTCAAGAACGAGGGGCTGGGCTGACTTTAGAAAAGCTTCGACTTCAGCCTCTTTCCCAGGGCGTGCCTGCAGGGTTGCTAAAAGTCCGAAATTGTTCATTTTCCATCCTCCTGTTATTTATGACTCGCTGGTTAACTTGCGTTGAGGTTCTCTGCATCCGCGTTGGCACACAGCGATCTCGTCTATAAGCCGCGCGCCTGTTGGAGTAACACAGCGGATAAAGGTTACAAGGTCCGAATGTTTTTGATGGAGCAGGGAGCGCCTGGACTGGGCTTTCAATCTCGGGCTTGTTCAGACGATCATCGACCCAGCCTCCACTGGTCTGCGGAGACTGACGTCGGGTTCACTCGAATTCAATAATGAACATGAATGGCTACAGCCTCGGCATGCGTCGAATACCGAGTTACTGGTTACACCGCGGAGTCTCCACCCTCCAAGAACCGACGATTGAAGCGTCGGTGACTCGATTACCTGGAGTCTGTCTGCTCGTGGAAGGCTCTCGCCGACCACCGGGGTGACATGACCGATTTTCCAAAGGCCGGTTGGGCCGGCCACGAACGATACGAAAAGTGGATTTGCTGAAACAGGCTTCACCACGGGCTCCAGTCTATGCTCGATATTGCCCTGTGCATCGCATGAGATCAGATGAGATGGAGCAACTGAATGGTGCGGCAAATCGTCACGGTCCGTTTGTACGATTTCCTGGCCTTAAGAGATCATGGGGAGAGTCTGAAAGCTCTTCGGAACAAGGACACATATGCAAGAGATCATCCACTTCATCCTAGAAGTAGACAAACTGAAAAACGTCTCCAGGAAGGTCCGGCCCGTCGGACTCGACCGTTACGAGAATTCCGCAGAACATAGCTGGCAACTTGGGCTCTTCGCGACATCTCTCGCTCTGTACGCAGAACCTAATACTGATATCAACCATGTGATTCGCATGCTGCTGGTTCATGACATCGGAGAGATCGACACCGGGGATACGTTTGTCTTTGTACAGGGCGGGTGGGACGAGAGAAAGGCAGCAGAACTCATCGCCGTAAAGCGCATCTTTGGGTTACTTCCTCAAAATCAGGCTGCAGCTTTCCTCGAATTGTGGGAGGAGTTTGAGCTCTCGCAGACTCCAGAGGCTCGGTTCGCTAACTCAGTTGATCGCGCGATGCCCGTTCTGTTAAACCTCGCAAACAACGGCGGTAGTTGGCTGGAAAACGGCGTCAGCTATGAAAGAGTCGTAGGCCGAGTTGGACCTCAGATTAATGAAGGGTGCCCGGCACTGTGGGATTACATCGAAGAGCAACTTAAGGACGCCCACAGGAATGGCTGGTTCGGGATTCCGATCTCCTGAGGGTATCTATTCGGTCCGTTCGGACACGTTTATGACGGCGTGTTAGCCGTTGCCTCATCGGCCGCGAGATCGCTTCTTCTACGTTCACATGCGTTGGTTGGACGAGCACGTACAGGATCGATCCGCGCCAGAAAGACGTCTTGGAGAATTGATCGATCCGGCGCATAGAAAGTGTCTTCTAGAGAAGCATTCGACTATTAGTAGACTTGTGTTCGATCTACGGGTATCCGTACCTAAGAAGAGGGATTGTTCAACCCGACGATGTCGCGTTTGAACAATCCCACAGGGAACAAGGCTGGAGCAGGGTATCGATTAATCCAATCGTTGGACGATTGGGCAATTGATGGAGAAGCCAGAACTGCCGAACGGTGCTCCGGCTGGACCGGTCAACAGACCATCCTGGACGAAAGTCAATATTTGAAACTCCTCGCGAAGTTGACCGCGGTAGCCATTATTGATAGCGTCTTGCGTCCACTCGTAGAGGTTGGCGTCCCACGCCGGACTGTAGTCCAAAGCAATCGTCGGAATTCCGCCGAGTACATTGTTTGGCCTGAATCCATCCGCAAGGTCTGCAGAAAGACCCTGGCGCAGAGGGTTGTTGCAGCTTCCGGCCTCCGGACCGTTCGTTGCAATGAAGATGCGCTCGATCGGGCTGAAGGCACTGTCGTCGTGGCCCAAAAGAAGGCTAGCCATCAAAGGTGCGTAGGTGTTGTGTTCGATCGCCGCCGCCAGAGGGATGCTTGCGTCCATGGAGATGTACCAAACGGGTCTGCCGAAGCTGAAGCCGTTAACCAGGTTCAGCGTCACCGTCATGTTGACTGTATCGATGGCAGCCACCGCATCGTGGACCTTCGAATAATCAACATTTCCGTTGGGGAAATCGATCTCACTCGCGTCGACATTGTATGCAATCATTGGAGCGTTGTAGACCACGTTGCCAGCGTTGGTAATTGTCACGAACGGGCTGTAGTCCTTGTCTCCCACTTCTCCAGGAGTAAATGACTTCGGCGGGAATTCCTGTCCCGTTGGCCCGGGGACGATGTTCCGTTGGGGGCTGAAATCTACCGTTCCTTTGTCGAAGACAATGTTTCCGTTGCCGTCGATGGTTCCGGTTCTCGCAGCATTCTCCGCGAACCCCAGCTTGGCCGAAAAGTTCAGCCCGAGTTCGTTGGCGATTCCCTGGTCGGAAACGTCTGTGAGAATGTACCAAACCGTTTTGCCCTTAACAGCACCTTTGTAAAGCGGCAGGGTGATAGTCCCGTTCGAAGCATCGACCTTGCCTGAGTTCAAGAGTTGAACAGGTCCGACTAAGCTCGGATTAACGGTGGATGGAGGTGGCCCAAAGTATGACAGACCAACAGCGGCGCCGGTAGAGGCAGGCGCAGGGAATAGATCACATCCCGGCCCGGGGCTCTGTCGTGCGGTGGAGCCAAAGCCCTGCTCTGAGTTGAAGCCAGTCGAAGCGCCAGTGCCCGACGTAGTGGCAGGTGTCGTTGCCGGAGTCGTTGCCACTGGACGTTTTGCCTTGCTGTGCACGGCCAGCATCTCAGGAGACACGGGTGGCTTGGCTGCCACAGTTTTTTGCGCGAACGCCGTTGATGGTACGAGACCACTCATCATCATCGTAGCGCTGGCCATGATGAATAACTTTGTGGTGGAGAACAGGCATGAACGCAGAGCGGTCACATTCAGTTCTTTTCCGAGGGGGAAGGACCTACTAAACGCAGGAATCATTGTCGGGCTCCTAAAAGAGATTCACGGCGAGGTGTTTACAGAACAACTCACCTGGGGCCGTGTGCGGGTGAGAGTGATTGGCTCCTGCTTTAGTTACAACAAATCGCTTTCCTGATTATGTTTTTTGCGAATTGCATCGATCGCACTTCACGTTTTTTCGCGCGCCTGTAACTATCCCGAGAAATGGTCATCTAACCAGCAAGGCACGACGAGTTGCAAAGCGAAGAGTACACAGGCGCCAGCCCACGCCTCGACAACAGGTAGCGCGTACGGTCAGTCGCACACGCCGGAATATCTCGCCGCCGCTCAGAATGTGCATCGCTTTGTGCGTCCTTTTCTCACCAGCCCCGACGGCGCGTTTTATGTCAGCCAACCGCAAAGATGCGGACGGGATGAATGTGTTCGAAGGCGGCTTCCTTGGCCTGGATAACATCGGGTTTTTTGACCGGAGCGCACCGCTCCCTGCAGGCGGTTACATAGAACAGTCGGATGGCACGAGTTGGATGGCGGTGTATACGCTCAACCTGCTCACGATCGCAAACGAGTTGACCGAGCACAATCCGGTTTACGAGAATGTCGCAAGTAAGTTCTGGGAACATTTCCTCCATATTGCCCACGCGATGAACCACAACGGTCGGTTAGGAAATGGACTCTGGGACTGTGATGACGGCTTTCTCTACGACGTTCTCCACACTCCGGACGATCAACAAACGTCTATGAAAGTTCGTTCGATGGTCGGATTGGTGCCCCTATTCGCGGTTGAGACCCTGGAGCCGGAAGATCTGGAACGCATGCCTGGTTTCAATCGACGCATGAAGTAGTTTCTTGAAAATCGTCCTGACCTGACGAATGAAGTCGCGTGCACCGTAACTCCCGGCCAGCAGGAACGCCGTCTCCTCGCTCTCGTCGGCGAAGAAAAGCTGCGAATGGTTCTTCGTGTAATGCTGGATGAACGCGAGTTCCTTTCGCCCTATGGGATTCGCGCGCGCTTTCGATGGCGCACGGAGATCACCCGTTCGCGCTGCAGGTAGAAGGAACAGAATATAGGGTCGCTTACGAGCCCGCCGAATCGACGACCGGCACCTTCGGTGGAAACTCTAATTGGCGTGGTCCCATCTGGTTTCCGATGAATTACCTGATCTTCGAGTCGCTTCAGACATTTCATCACTACTACGGTGATGCCTTTCGCGTGGGGTGTCCTACAGGCTCGGGGTGTCACATGACACTCTCTGAAGTCGCTGCCGATCTTTCGCGGCGACTCTCCGGAATCTTCCTGAACGACGACAAGGGAAATCGTCCTGTCTACAGCAGGATGGACCGGTTTCGCAACGATGCCCATTGGAAGGATCTCGTGCCGTTTTATGAGTAACTTCCACGGCGAGGATGGATCGGGAATGGGCGCAAGTCATCAGACTGGGTGGACTGCCCTGGTCGCGAAGTTACTACAACAAAGCGGGACCGCTGAAGACCCAGGAGCAAATGTCAGATCCCCGGCAGATGTCTTACAGGAGACTCGTATCGCTGGAAAAAAGGGTGGCGAACGCATGGTCCTCGCTAGCTGATTTTAGAGAATACCGGCCGACGATATGGTTTGGCCGGACTATGGTGTCACATCTCTGAGTGCAAATCACCGACCCGTTCCGACGATCTCTAACGTAGAGAGCATTCATCCAAACAGGATGGGAATAGCCATGCCGAGTCCCATGGCGAAAAACCAGAGAGCCGGAGCTGGCGTTCCCTCAGGTCGGAGTCGACGAGCTTCGCGTGCGGTCATTCGCGGATCGAGCATGTGCCGGCTCATGTATCGTCGTTCCAATACATAGAACATTAATCCGGTGACAGCGCCATAGATCAGGTGGCCAAACAAGGACGGAAGAAGCGAAAATACCGCGCTGGCTCTCCAATCGATCTCACCGGTTAACAAAAGCGGTAGAAGCGTCAGAGGCCCGGCGTACCACCAGATCAACCCAAAGACCCACCCCCAGGCGCCGGAGGTGGCAAGCGTCGAGGCTTCATCACGGAACAGCACGCCGTAGCTCATGCCGAGGAACGTACTGACCAGTAGGTGCGCCAAGAGGCCAGTCTGCGTAGAGAGGTGGATGCCCAGACCTACCAAGTGCGGAAGCACGCCTGTCGCGAGCATGAGAGGGCTCGAAATCAGACCGCCGACAAGGCCGGCCAACGCCCCCCACTGTAGCGAGCGGAAAAGGCGAAAGCCTGGACCCTCCGACTCCCGATTGAGAGGGTCGGATTGAATGAACAGACGTACCCATATCCGGTCCAGCGTCGCGTAGGCTACTCCAAGGATAAGTCCGTAAAGGATGTAGCCGACGAGAGCGCCAAAGACCTGGCTCGCACCATCCACCGACCAGTTCAATTCAGTTCCGGCGATGAGGGGAAAGAAAGTGAGCGGTCCTACGAACCACCACAAAACGGCATAGCCCAGTCCCCAGCCCATGCAAGAGCCATAACCTCGTACGTCGCGCTGGAACAGCAGTCCAAAGGTCGCTCCGATGGTCAAAGCGACGGCGAATTGTAGGAATACCTTTTCCGGGTGCGACGAATCATCCCGCCAGCCGGCGATCAAAGGAAAGAAATCTCCCTTTAGCATCCAATAGCCAAAGACTAGTCCGCTTGCGGTCCCAGAAAAGCCACCAGCGACAATTGCTCGGCCCCAACGGAACGGTGTCTCAATGTTACGCTGGCGGAGGCCTCCACGAATGCCGAGAGCGATACCAATCGGCATCCCCAGGCATAAGAGATACGCAACCAGTTCAGGAAACCGTTTTCGAGTCTCGTCGAGCATGTTACCCGGCTCACGGCCATCGGCGTGAAGTGACGTCGCTAAGGTTGGAACCACCATCCAAAGCAACAGGGCGGCACTTAGACCCCAAATGAGACCTGCGCCCGCGCTTAAGGCTCGCCTCGCAAAGAAAAGTCCGAATAAAAGCCCAAAGCCTGCGCCAAGGAGAAAAGAATCGACCGGAGACACATCCAAGATAACACCCTGGATCAGTCCTCCACAGATACCGACGGCGAGCCCAAGAACGCCGTCACCGATCAGTCTACTGAAGATGGATTCTTGTCGAACTATCGGCAGTACCCGTTGTATGGACGCCATGGTCTCCCCTCCCTCCCAGTTCAATTGTTTGAATGATGTCTCGCGGGAAAAACAGCTCGAGCGTCCACGCCATCAGGACGCGGATCTTCCTTTCAAGGCCGGGGAGCTTCGACAGATAAATCCCTCTCCACATGAGCCAAGCGAGCAATCCGGAAAAGCGAAGCGAGCGAGCCCTAGCAAAGGGTATGGTTAACTCGGCGCAGGCGGTCTGATGGCCGATGACGCATAGCGATCCGAGCGAATCGAAATGGAATGGTTTCCCTGGCATCCCTGACAGTGCAGCGCGGATATTGGTCGCGATCGCTTGAGCTTCCCGAAGCGCAAACTGAGCTGTCGGCGGGCATGGCTTTCCTGTCTTCCCGTCGTTGACCGCCGCGCAATCACCCAGGGCCCAAACGTCTGGATGCCCCGGTACCCCAAGGAAGCTGTCGACTACGACGGCGCCCCGGTTGTTCTTCTCAAGGGCTAGCGGTTTGAGCAGCGGACTTGGAGCGGTACCCGCGGTCCATATCAGGGTCTCCGCAGTGATCTGCCCATCACTGAGAATCACCAACCCGGGCTGCACATCGACTAATCGGGCCTCGAGACGAAATTTTACGCCCCGCTGCTTCATTCTCTCGAGGGCATATTCGGCCAGAGACTCACTGAGCTCGGGCAAAATGCGATCGCGTGAATGCACGAGAATCACCGACAACTCTTCGACCGACATATTTCGATAGTCGGCAAGGATCCCATGAGCAAAATCGTTTAGTGCTCCAGCAAGTTCCAAGCCCGCAAAGCCGCCGCCCGCGACGACGAAGGTGAGAAGCCTTCTACGTATCTCGACGTCTTGCTCACGATCTGCGGTTTCGAACATCTCGATTACATGGTTTCGAATACGGATGGCGTCGAGAAGACTCTTGAAGTTGAACGCGAACTTCTCCACGTTTGCCATGCCCAAATAGTTTGATACAGATCCCAGCGCAAGAACCAAGTGGTGGTACTCAAGTTGGCGACCAGTTTCATTGCTGCCTGGTTCCGCTCCATCAAGAAACACCTTTCGCCCCTCCAAATCGATCCCCGTCACGCAACCTCGAATGAAGTTTGTTTGCCGGAGAGTGCTGCGCAGGGGAGCGCTGATATGGCTGGCTTCCAGGCTGCTTCCCGCCACCTCCGCCAGCATGGGGGTAAAAAGCAGCGCGTTGGTCTCACTAACGAGAGAAATAGAGATCGACGGATCGCCGGCAAGTTGATCCTCTAGGCATTCTGCTGCCTTCATGCCTCCAAATCCGCCACCGAGTATCAAGATCTTTCTTACGCTGTGTGGTGGGGCGAGCGCCGGACCGGTCTCCTGACCAAATCGGTAATGGACGAAGTCGCTCAATGCCTGCAGTTCCAGGCCAAATATGGATCCAAATAAGATCCACTCAATCAGTGCCGGGAAATGCTGCCTCAGTTCATCCCCACTCTGCGCCATATGGCCGCCAGAAAGGATGGGAACCACAAATAGGGTCGCAATCGCCCAGAGTGGTATACCCAATGAGGCGCCGGTCATCATCTGGTCCACGTAGGTCTTGCGTGCCGGAGGAACACTGACGGCATAGGCGATACCGCTGACGACACCAACTGCAAAATCGTAGCCGGTCGTGGCTGCACTCAATAGAAAAGGAAAGCCCGCGACCCCAGCAGCCGCCGCGCCCAACAATCCTCTTCGAAGAAATTGATTCATGAAGGACTTTCCTTTGTCGTGCCGCAGAGGTATTCCGGGAAAACTCAATGAACCTGATCCGGTTCACGAGAACGAAACAACGAAGGAGCCTCATGTCGCATCGTCGAGGTTCTGCATCGCCTACATCTTCAATTCGGGGAATGCCAGAGCATCTGTCACAACATTGGAGTCAGGAATCCCCAAAAAGTTACGCGTTAGGGCCTCAGTAGACGGATATGCCTCACATTACCGAGCTATTCTTCAGATTTGCGCCAGACCACCGTCCACCGATAATTCGCTGCCGTTTACAAAACTGGAATCGTCCGAAGCGAGGAACAGGACAGCTGTTGCGATCTCTTCGGAGCGCCCTAGCTCTTTGCGGGGAATCATCGACCGGAACTTCTCCTTCATTTCGGGTGGGGCATTCTCCAACGCTGGCGTATCGATCGGACCG